>ENA-OQEN01000358-OQEN01000358.1-human-gut-metagenome-genome-assembly--contig:-NODE-358-length-19949-cov-4.273282_pt1 | contig 19949 bp, 27 predicted proteins | sample MGYA00242791_ERZ504627 | MGnify/ENA primary metagenome ERZ504627 (study PRJEB26092, sample SAMD00036316) | human gut metagenome | host: Homo sapiens | study: EMG produced TPA metagenomics assembly of... | reverse complement strand
TGAGGGAGCTGAGCATCCTGCGACAAAGAATTCGGCTATCACGGCGACTATTGTTCCGCCGACGAGTGCGAATATTATCGAAGTATGTACGGCACGCTGACTGATTCTTTATTGTTTCTGCCCATGGCGTTTGCGATAACGACATTTGCGCCGAGTGAGATGCCGATAAGAAAGTTCACTATAAGTCCTATAACAGGACCGTTTGCGCCGACCGCAGCGACTGCCGCAGTGCTCTTGTCGCCCGCAAAGTTGCCGACGACGGCGAGATCGGACGCATTGAAAAGCTGTTCGAGTATTGCCGTTGCTGCGACCGGGAGCGCGAACAGCGGCAGCTTGTTCCAGATAGAGCCGTTGAGCATATCTATTTTCTTTGCGCCTGAGCGTTTCATTTCGTCCCCGCTTTCCGTTACAATTTTCAAATCTGTGCAAAACAAAATCGACAAACCTCTGAAGAGATTTGTCGATTTTTGGTGCGGATAACAGGAGTTGAACCTGCACCGAGTTGCCCCGACTAGAACCTGAATCTAGCGCGTCTGCCAATTCCGCCATATCCGCATTTGTACTTCCTAAATTTTACACGGCGGAAGCTGCCGAGGGTGAAGCTGAACGCTTTAATCACCGATAAGTTTGGCGGGCACCCTAAGGAACCCGCCATGGTGCGAGAGACGGGACTTGAACCGTACGGGATTACCACACGCCCCTCAAACGTGCGCGTCTGCCGATTCCGCCACTCTCGCAGGTCTGTTCTGAATCGTTGTCTTTGTTCCCTCAGAACGTTGACTATTATAGCAAAAGGGGTTGTTTATGTCAAGCTTTTTTCAAAGTTTTTTCAATATTTTTCCTTTAATTTTGAGCGACGTTTGACGCCTGATTATTCGCTTTCTAAAGTCGTTATTTTGTCGGCGATAGCCTTGAACACCGGGGCGCAGTCCGACGCGCCTCCGCTTCCCCTCTCTTTAAAAACAGTTATGACATAACGGGGATTTTCAGCCGGGAACCAGCCCGAAAACCATGTGTTATATAATTCCTCTCCGTTTTCAAACTTCCCGGTCTGCGCGGTTGCTGTTTTGCCGGCGGCGGTGGTGTTTTCCGGCCTTGCTCCCCTGCCGTTTCCGTTTTCGACTGCGCTTTTGAGATATTTTGAAAGTATCGAGGCAGTATTACCGCTCATAACATACTCGCCCGCACGCTTTTCATGTTCAAAGACAATGCTTGTCCCGTCAACAGCTTTTTCGACAAGGTACGGGGTGTTGTATGCGCCGCCGTTTGCTATGCAGGACATGTAGGCGCAGACGGTGAGCGGAGATGCGGTAAGCGTGCCCTGACCGAACGCGAGATTGGCAACAGCTGCCTTTGAGTCGAGCTCGGAGACTTTCGGCAGATATCCCGATACAGAAGTTATGCCGTCGCACAAGTCTATAGATTTGCCGAAGCCGAGATCGGAGAGAGTCGATATCATCTTTTCTCTGTCGAGCTTCTGCGCAATGTGGATAAAATAGGCGTTGCAGGAACGCTCAAGTGCGCCGCACATATCAACGACTCCGTGAGCCTTATGCTCATAGCAGCCGAACTCGACACCGCCGACTTCCGTCACGCCCGTGCAGTCATATTTTATTGACGGAGATATCCCCTGTTCGAGCGCGGCAGCGGCGACGGCAGGTTTGAACACGGAGCCTACAGCAAAAGCGCAAAAAGCGCGGTTGATAAACGGAGAATTGCTGTCCGAAAGGCTCTTCGCCGGGTCGTTTGAATCGAACACCGGTCGGCTCGCGCAGGCTCTTATCGCCCCGTTTTTCGGGTCGAGGACAACAACTGCGCCGATGTCCACTCCGCACTCGTCCATGCAGTCTTCGACTATCTGCTGAATTTCAAGATCGAGCGTTAAATATACGCCCGACTCGCCGTATTTTCCGTCTGTGCGAGCGGTTATGTCCGCGCCGGATATAACACGCCCATAGGCATCGACCGGAAACACCGCGCTGATACTCCGGCGGTTATTTTTAAATATGCTTTCAAATGCCTTTTCTATCCCGCAGACTCCGCCGCCGTCGGAGTTCGTATATCCGACGATATGCGCCGCAGGCTGGCGCGGAGAATATCGTCTTTCAACACCTATTATTTTCACATCTTCGCATCCGCTCGCGCGGACGCACTCTTACAGCCACGGGACGACCTTTTGAAAGCTTTTCGCGAGCCTGTTCAAAGTCATCGTCATCGAGCATTTTCCGAAGCTCGGAAAGAGCCGCGGCAGTCGGTCTCGCGGCGGCAAAATATTCGGTATATCCGTTTGTTATGAGCCGACCGTTGCAGTCATATATCGCGCGCCCAAATCCGACAACTCGATGCTGCGGGTATTTTTTACCGTTCCTGCGGCAGTGTCGAGCCCGGTTGAAACGCTTATCAGTTGGAGACAGACCACGCCCATGAGCAGGCAGAATATAAAAAACACAACGACTGCGCGTTTGGGCATAATATCATCTCCGACGGTTGATAAATTTATCATTGACCGTTCGGCGCGATAAAATGCAGACGCACAGCCGCTTAAAATTAAGTTTTATTTTTCGTCGGTGCTTCGGCGGATAAACGCGCCCGCCGGAACATCGGCATCGCAGTCAAAAGTGAACTCTGCCATGGGATTCGGGGCATTGTCGACGCTTTCGCCGAGGGAATTTCTGAGATTCCTGACGGTGATAACCGTCGGTTCTTTTCCCCTGTTCATTATTTCAAGCTTATCGCCCTCAAAAAATCTGTTGCGCTGGCTGACAGTAAGAGTTCCGTTTTCGCTCTTCACGCAATCGCCGCCACTTCCCAGCTGCGGACATAGCCGCCTTTATAATATATCTGGCATCGTTGCGCGGAGAGCCGAAGAAGAAGCCTGTGCAGTAGTCTCTGTGACTTATTTTATAGACTTCGTCCACCATCCACTGTGCGGGTTTAAAATCATTTGACGGCGCGGCGAGATAGGCATCGACAGCGCTTCTGTATGCGTTAGTCACAACAGCGGTGTAATATTCCGTCTTTGCTCTGCCCTCGATTTTGAAGCTTGAAACGCCGGCTTCGATGAGCTCCGGGATATGCTCGATCATGCACATATCCTTTGAGTTCATTATATATGTGCCGCTCGCAGTTTCTTCAACGGGGAAATATTCGCCATGGCGGGTGCGCTCCATGAGGCTGTATTCCCAGCGGCAGGGCTGAGAGCATTCACCTTTATTTGAGTGCCTGTCGGTAAGATAATTCGAGAGCAGACAGCGTCCTGAATATGAGACGCACATTGCGCCGTGGACGAAACATTCGAGCTCCATTTCTTTGGGCATTCCGGATCGGAGGTCGGCGAGCTCATCGAGCGTGAGTTCTCGCGCAGATACCACTCTTTCCGCGCCGAGGTCAAAGAGCATACGCGCGCTCTCGGCATTGGCGACACCTGTCTGCGTGGATATATGAATCGGCACTTTGGGCGCGTACTTTTTTGCATAAGAGAGCACGCCGAGGTCGGTTATTATCAGCGCATCGACTCCGGCAGCCGAAGCTGCTTCAAGAAATTCCGGCAATTCTTTGAGCTGGGCAGTATTTGGAATAATATTGCAGGTAAGATAAACTTTAACGCCGTTTCATGGGCGAATGATACAGCTTTTGCAAGCTCATCGTCCGAAAAATTCTTCGGCGCAGCACGCATACCGAAGCGCGTTCCGCCCATATAGACCGCATCCGCGCCGTAATATACGGCGGCTTTCAGGCGTTCTGCATCTCCTGCAGGCGCGAGGACTTCAGGTCTTATTATATCCATTGCGGCACTCCTTTTCATAGATAAGGGAGCAAGCGTTTTGCCTGCTCCCTGTGATTCAGTTCTGGCTGAAAGCTTGAGCACATTGGCGTCGTGCTCACTCTTCGTCCTCGCCATATAGATATTTCCGAATTTATCGTGGCAGAAATAATAGTATTTGGTATTTGACGGATAGAGCGCCGCCTTTATTGCCGCCGCGCCGGGGTTGCATATGGGTCCAGGCGGAAGTCCCTGCGCCGAATAGGTGTTGTATGCATCGGCATACTTGTTGACGAGATTGACATCGGTTATGGGCGTAACATACTTCTTGATATAATCTTTAGTAGAATCGCACTCGAGTCTGCCGGCAGTCTGAGACGGGTTCTTCAGACGGTTGTGGATAACAGAAGAGATGAGCTTCATCTGGGTATCATCCGCCGCTTCGCGCTGGATTATCGAGGCTATAGTCAGAATCTCGTCGACAGAATAGCCGAGCTCCTTGGCGCGCTTGTCATAAGCGTCAGTCCAGACATCAGAGAAAGCGTCGAGGAATCTGCGAATTGCTATATTTGCGCTCTCGCCCTGGAAGAAATCATAAGTGGACGGGAAGAGGTAGCCCTCAAGGCGATAGGTTCTGTTTTCGCTGTTCTTTATCGATGAGAGGAACGAATAATCGAACTGCGACTCGCTGATGGCCTTGATGAAATAAGCGGAAGTACAGACGCCGTATTCCTCGAGTCTTGCGGCTATCTGCGGGATAGACCAGCCTTCAGGAAACAGCAGAGTAACAGTATTGGGTCCCGCCTGAACGGCGCGGCACTCATAGAGCATACCCTCAACGCCCATACTCGGCTGAAGATAATAGACACCGCTTATATATTCGGGCTCGGGAGGGCCGACAAAGAAAACTTTTATCTTATATCCGAGCTTCTGTATTTTATTGAGTCCGCTCTTCATTCCCGTACCCTTGGCTGCGGAAGATACTTTGTAGAACATCTTGCAGAAAGTTTTGTTGGAAATGAGATCGTTATCGTCAAGAATATCGATTATCTGATTTGTAGTAGCGTTCTGCGGGATATTGACCGTGACTATATCATTGCCGCGGTTTATCGCGAGAACATCGTTTATGCACGAGATGGCTATAAACGAAAGCACGACGGATATGGCGACAATAACAAGTATAAAAGCGGTCAGTACAAGTGCGTCCGCGGTCTTATCGGTCTTTGCCTTGGTCTTTGCGGACGCTCCGCCGGAGGATGAGCGAGAACCTGCCGAGCGTTTTTTAGCGGGGCGGCTCGAGAAATATACCTCACCCTTATAGACGGGCACATCGTCCTGCGGCTGAGTCGATGCATTGTCGTCCTCATCGATATGGACAACGAAGTTCTTGACTTTTTCGCGTCTGTCCGGCGTGCCGGGCGTTCCGCCCTGGTCGCCGCTGTAAAGTTTAAGCGTTCTTTTCATATGTAGCTCCTCTCAGCCGTTTGAAATTACCCTTTTTTCCGTCACTACAACATCGGCGCATCTGTCAAATCTTCCGCGCGGAAGCCGATTGCTTATACAGCATTCGTAACATATCCCCGCCGTATCCCCTTTGAAGCGGGACAGGAATCTGTCATAGTATCCCTTGCCGAAGCCGAGGCGATAGCCCTGTTCATCAAACGTGAGTGCTGGTATAATGCAAAGCCCCTCGTTAAGATCGATGAGCTTCTCACATTTTGACTTTATCGGTTCGAGTATCCCGTAAGCACCCTTTTGCAGGTCGTCAAACGAAGTTATATAATAAAACTCCATCTCATGAAGTCCCGGTATACAGCGCGGAACGGCGACTCGCTTCGAGCGCTTCAGCGCGTCTTCGATAAGGGCGTGAGTATCGACTTCTATATCATTCGAGACATAGGTCAGAAGCGTACCGCATTCCCTGTACCGCCAGAGATTCGTCAGGCGGTTGAAAATACGCGCGTCGAGGCTTTTCTTCTCCTCTGCGGTGAACTGCGAGCGCTGAAGCCTGCATTTGCTTCTGATAGCCGCCTTTTCTTCGCGTATATCTCTCAGGAGCATTGGAGCGACTCCTCGATTTTCTCCATCTTCGCTTCGCCGACAAAAGCCGCGCCTATTGCGATTCCGAATTTCACGGCGCTGCCCATGCCTTTGGCGGTTATTATATTGCCGTCCGTCACAACAAACGAATCTGAAAGCTCTGCGCCTTCAAGTTCGCTCTCGAAGCCCGGGAAGCAGACTGCCTTTTTACCTTTGAGCATGCCCTTGTGGCCGAGTATCGACGGGGCGGCGCATATAGCACAGACAAGCTTTTGGTTTTCATATGCATAGTCAACAAAGGCGTTGACTTTAGCAGAACATTCGAGATTCAGCGTACCGGGCATTCCGCCGGGCAGAATAACGGCTTCTATATCGTCGCCGGGTGTCAAGTCGCTGTCCACAGCGTCGCACACAGTGCTTATCCCGTGCGCTCCGGTTATGACGTCGGAACCGACGCCGACTATTTTCACTTTCAGATCGGCTCTGCGCAGAACGTCAACCGTCGCGAGAGCCTCGACCTCTTCAAAGCCGTTTGCAAGAAATATATATATCATATCTTTTCCCTCCGTTTAACCGAGAGTAAGTCCCATATAGGCGTTTTTTATATCTCCGAGCGCCGACTCCGAATCTGCGTTAAGCGGCAGGAGCATGGCGTTGTTGCGGGTCGTGAATGAATCCGCAGAGAGCGGAAAATCAAGCGGAAGTCTGAACGAAAACTCGCTGCATTTGCTCACCGAGAGCAATGCATGAGCGAGCAAGGGAACGCATCCGCGTCTTGCGGCACATTCTCTGATTATCGCTGTTTCGCCTTCTTCGTCAAATAGTGCATAGGCAGAGCTCCTGCCTGATGAAGATGCGGCAACGCTCTTGCAGCCGGCGTTGGCGTTTTCGTCTATTGCGTATTGCAGAGCATCGATATCCCAAACAAAGCAATCAATGCCACAGAGACAGGCGTTTCTGACCGTCTGCATATTTTCGGCGGTGAGCTCTTCAATCTCAGCGTTGCCGTCCGCGATAAGTTCAAGATGGCTTCGGTCGATTTTCAGAAGTTTTTCTTCAAAAGCCGGACGGTAGCCGAAGCGGGAATAGTAATCAAACAGGCTGTCCTCCGCCGGGACGAGACAAATATAATCAAGTCCAGAATCGCTACACAGCGACTCGGCGGAGCGAAGCAGTTCGCCCATATATCCGTGCGAGCGAAAATCCGGATGGGTGCAGGCGGCATATAAATACGCCGCGTCAAACGCCTCCCCTGCTATTCTCACTTTACCGTCAAGCAGATAGAGCGCCGAGCATATTTTCCCGTCCTCGCGCCCGATGAGCGTGCGTTCTGGGACGAAGCGGCTGCGCATAAACGCGCCGATATAGTTGTCGTCATCGCCGAAGCAAGTCTGCCACAGGTCGGTAAGTTCGCCGATATCTTCTTTTAAAGCAGTTGAAATGATCATTTCTTGACCCTTGCCATATATTTTTCGAGCAGGATATCCGGGCAATAAGAGAGCTTTGCCTTGCGCAATCCCTCGGAGCCGGTATCATCCTCGCGGTTGATGTATTTATACTGCGAGAGCGCGTTCGCTGCAAACTCGCGGTTTATCATCGGATATGCTCCGCGCACATCGGCATAGGCTTTTTCAATATGGGTGCAGAAAACCTCGGGGTTCATCTCCTCGCCGAAGGTGAACGCGACTACTTCACCGTTCGCTCTGAGCAGTCCGCCGACAAAGCCCAAATCAAAATAGTTTTCAAAGCTTATATTTATCGCATCGAGCTCATCGTCCATCGCCTCAGGGTCTTTTTCCCTGTTTCTGCGCTCCCACTCGGCGTTCATTGCTCTGCACTCATCAAGGTTGTCCGCGGTTATGCTCATAGCTCCACTCATTTTCGCGCATAAATGCGGCGATATGATTTCTCTTGCCGTGGAACTTCTTGCCGGGCAGGTTGATAAGATTCTCGGTAAGATATATATAATCAAAACTGTCTCTGAGCGGCTCAAAATCGAACTTGCCGGGGAACAGCTCCTCGACCTTTTTCACACACTCGTTGTTGAGACCAAACATCTCGAGTCCGTAGCCTCTTTTGGCTGAATCTTCTTCAATGAGTTCAATCGCCGCTTTCAAATCCCCCTCGCCGACGGGAAAACCGTAAGTCGGTCTTTTGATGCCGTTGTCGTCATCGGTGCCGTTGATTGAAAAGAGAAAGCGTCATGCGACGCAATTCTGATATTATAGACATGCTGCCAGATGAACATATCGCCGAAGCTGTAATCGCAGCCAAAGCGTTTTGCGTGGCTGATAATGGGAGCCACCCACTTTCTGTCCTCGGTTACCGGAGGGCGGAAATCCAACATAAATAACAATCTCCCTGTTTTCAGTCTGCGCTGAGCAAACTTCCCGAATTTAGGATTCAAATAATTATAACAAAATCATACAAATTTTTCAAGAGTCCGAAACGCCAACTGAAAATTGCATTGAAGAGCATTTTTAGTACGAAATGCAGAGAACAAAGATATTCTTGGCAGACCTGCGGACTTTATACTTCGCCAAAAGGGAGCGTACCACATTTCATATAACACCAAAATTTTCAGGCGTTACAGAATACGAAGTACGCTCCCATATATCAAACCGCGGACGGAGCAAGCAGCAGAGGTTCAAGCTGCACGCCCGAGAGCGCGGTAACGGCTGCATCGTAAGTTTTTGAAAAATCGGCGACAATGGAATTCGGCTTTTTTATATGATCGTCCTGGCGCATCGGGACGAAATATATATGCTTTGTGTTGAGCAGTCTGCCTATATTGGCGGCCGCCGCGCCGAGTGCGTCGTTTGTGGAGACGGCGAGCAGCACCGCTCCCCCGTTTCTGATATGCGATTTTGCCGCAAGAGTCACCGGGGTATCGTTTATTCCGTTTGCAAGCTTTGCAAGGGTGTTCCCTGTACACGGCTCAATGATAAGAATATCTATCATTTTTTAGGTCCTATCGGCTCGGCATCGGTTATGGTATGGATAACGGGTTTTCCGCAGATATTTTCTATCTCGCGAACAATTTCCTCCGCTTTTCCGAATCGGGTATCAACAGAATATGCGTTTTCGGACATTATCGGAAGAATATCCGCGCCCTTTGCTTTTAGCTCCCGCATCTCGGCTATCGCCTTTGAAAGCGTGCAGAACGAGCCGCAAAGGGCAAAGCCCACGCGCAACTGTTTCATCAACTCCCCTCCTTTATAATATTGAGTATAGCATCCGCTATTATTTCTCCCGCCGTTTTGGGCGCCGTCTTGCCTGGCAGAGAACCGGAAACTATAACATTGAGCCCGAGTTCACGCGCGCAGGCAAAGTCGGTTCCGTAAGGGGCTGAGGCGATATCTATCACAAGGCAGTCGCGGCGGAGCGCGGAGAGCGTTTTGCAATCAAGCACGAGGCTCGGAACGGTATTGACAAGCAAATCGAGCTCCGGCGCCGTTTTAATAAGTTCGGAGATATTCACGGCATCGAGCCCGCCGGTTCTCGCCCAGGCAAGATCGCTGCACTTTCTCGCCGCGACCGTCACGCGGGCGCCAAAGCCGCGAGCATATCGGCAAGCACTTTAGCTGTTCTGCCGTAGCCCGTGACGGCGCACCGCGCACCGTGCAGGGTTATCTTCATATTTTCCATGGCTATTTTTATAACGCCCTGCGCCGTCGGCACGGCGTTGTTGACAGCGAGTTCCTCGCGCTCAAAATAGTCAAACACGCGGATACCTTTTTTGAAAAAGCTCGATTTGAGCGCGCCGTCCATCATTCCTGCAAAAACGGTCTGACCGCGTTCGAGGGTGTCGGAGAGCTCGTTCAATGTAAGCGGGCTTGAGTTGAGGTGAACGCCGTCGCGGCTGACGGGCAGAGGCAGAATGACCGCATCGGCACGCGCGGCAGCTGAATCTATACTTTTGTCACCCGTCGGGCGCATATGTTCAAAGCCTGCGGGCGGCGAAGGCGCGAATATTTCAACATCGAACCCTTTTTCCGCAAGGCTCTGAGAGGTATAGAGCATACGCTCATCCCCGCCGACGGTCAGAAGTTTTCTGATATTCATCATAGGCTTTCCTCCTTTGCCTCATCCCAGTATATGAATCGCCGCTCAGCTATGTCATAGCTTTGTAACAAAATATTTATAAAAATATATTATATTTTTCTTGTCAGCGTATTATAATACAAATCGAGCATTTATAATTTATATGTATGTATATCATGAAGCGTATTCTGATTTTGGCTCGTTTTTGAATATGCTGGCAAACTCGGAGGCTTGTTAATTATGAAAGAAATAGACGAAGTGCTCAAGAAGGTAAAGAGGTTCATTTCATCGGCATCGGCGGCTCGGGAATGTGTCCGCTCGTTGAGATACTTCATTCAAAAGGATATGAAATAACCGGCTCGGACAACAATGAGAGCGACACGCTCAACCGCGTCCGTGCGCTCGGTATACCCGTAACACTAGGACAGAGAGCCGAGAATATTGAGGGCGCGGAGATGATAGTCTACACCGCCGCTCTTCTCCCCGACAATCCGGAGCTCTGCGCGGCAAAGGCATCGGGAATCCCGACCTTTGAGCGCAAGGAGATGCTCGGCGCGATAACAAGAATGTTTGACGACTGCATCTGCGTCTGCGGCACTCACGGTAAGACCACTACGACATCGATGCTCACCCAGATATTCATCCAGGCGGGCGAAGATCCGTCGGCTGTTATCGGCGGAAAGCTTCCGCTCACGGGCACAAACGGTCTTGTCGGCAAAAGCGAGCATATGCTCTGCGAGGCGTGCGAATTTGTTGACACTTTCCTTTCGCTCTCGCCCGACGTCTGCGTTCTGCTTAATATAGACGAGGATCACCTCGACTACTTCAAGACGCTCGACAACCTCATCGCTTCGTTCACGAAGTTTGCTTCGATGACCCGCAAAGAGGTCATATATAACGGCGACGACGCAAACACGCTGCGTGCCATCGCGGGGGTCAAGGACAAAAAGTTCATCACCTTCGGCCTCAAAGAAGGCAACGATTTCAGAGCCGACAACATCGTACTTGAGCACGAGTTTGCAAGTTTTGACATAATCAAATACGGCGAGAATGTCGGCAGAATAAGCCTCGGCATACCCGGCGAACACAATGTATACAACGCTCTTGCGGCTATTGCCGCGGCGGACAATGCGGGCATACCGATGGATAAGATAATCGCGTGCGCCGAAGCTTTCCACGGCGCGGGCAGACGTTTTGAGATACTCAAGAGAATCAACGGCATAACCATTGCGGACGACTATGCCCACCATCCGAGAGAGCTTGAAGCGACGCTCACGACCGCTATGGGCATGGGCTTCAACAGAGTCTGGGCAGTGTTTCAGCCGTTCACATATTCGCGCACGGCAATGCTCTTCAACGATTTTTGCCGCGTTCTGAGCATTCCGGACAAAACGGTTCTGACCGAGATAATGGGCTCGCGCGAGAGAAACACATATAATATCTACACCTCGCAGCTCGCTGAGAAGATTCCCGGAAGCGTATGGTTCAACACCTTTGAAGAGGTTGCCGACTATGTTGTCAAGAATGTCGAAAAGGGCGATCTTGTGATAACACTCGGCTGCGGTGACATATACAAAGCCGCCAAGCTGATGATAAAGAAACTCGAAAAGCAGGGATAACATGAGTTCTCCGTTCAAAAGACTCAAGGAAGTATATGCGCGGACATACTCGCTCGACACAGGGCGCGACGCAGATTTTTTTGACTGCGTCAATGACATATATTTTTCGCCCGAGGTGCAGAGTCTGAAAAAATATCCGCAGCACGACAAAATGGACAGACTCCAGCACATAACGAGCGTTGCATATCTGACATTCCGCGTTTGTAGACATTTCGGGCTCGACTACCGCAAGGCGGCAAGAGCCGCGACGATGCACGATCTTTTCTACTATGACTGGCACGAAAACGACTGGAGCCACCGTCCACACGGCTACAGGCACCCGAAGTTCGCCGCCGCGAATGCGAAATTACTCTGCGGCGGACTTGACAGAAAAAGTGAAATGATGATAATCCGGCACATGTGGCTCTGACGCCACTGCCGCCGACAAGCCCGAGGGAATGATTCTTTCGCTCGCGGACAAATACTGCGCATCGAGAGAGATGAAAATAGCCAAGCAGAACGCGAAAGGCTGATATCCGGCGCAAGCATAAACCGATCAGCGAAAGAGAGAGAAGCTTTATGAAAATTTTTATGATGATAGTTACATATGTGCTGTATTTCTTCTTTTACAGTGCAGTCGGCTGGCTCGGCGAATCGATATACTGCTCGGTCGGCGCGCGCAAATGGGTCAATCGCGGATTCTTAAAAGGTCCGATGTGCCCGATATACGGCACGGGCGCGCTCGCGATGACGATAACCCTGACACCGGTCAAAAATCTCGACATCAGGTTCCTATGTTCGGTCACGATGTTCTGATAACTCCCCTGCTCGTCTTTATTGCGGGCATGGTAGTCTGCGACATTGTCGAATTCATAACGAGCGTGCTTATGGAAAAGCTCTTCCACGCGAGATGGTGGGACTACTCGAACAAGAAGTTCAACATCCAGGGACGCATCTGCCTCGGGCACACATTCTACTGGGGCATCGCTTCGATACTTTTCCTCTATCTCGTCCATCCGATAGTCGTACAGTGCTTCTCGCAGCTGCTCGACTCCGCGGCGATAATCATCTTTGCCTGCGTGCTTGCGATATTCTTAGTTGACCTCGTCTTTGCCGTATACAGGGCACTCGATGTCAGAAAGGTCATGGATAAGATAAAGGGCTTCTCCGACACGCTGAGCAATTTTGCCGGCACGATAAAGAACGGAGTTTCAGACAAAGTTCCGTCGCTTGACGAGACAAAGGCAAAGCTTGAGAGCTTCAGAAGAGACGCAACGGCACAGCTCAGGGACGCATTCCACTTCACTCCCTCGTCTGACAAAACCGATGACGAGAGCACAGAGAAAGAGAGCGGCAGAAGCAAGCTGAAGGTAAAACTCAACCGCCACTTCACAAGCTCTTCAAACCTCCTGCCTATGCCAAAAAGCAGATCAAAAAGCTTGAGGAAATGTATGAGGAAGTCAAAAAAGCATTTTACGATGACGACGATGACGATCTGTACTGATTAATAAACCAACCGCCTGCGCAAAACAGGCGGGATTTTTATCTCCGTCGAAAACTAAAATAAAAGCATAAAAAATCACCGCAGAAATAAATCTGCGGTGATTTTATTTAAGCTATTTATTTATTTGTCCCAATTGAATCTGACGACTGCGCCGTCGACCCAATAGTTCTGACCGAGGACATAGCCGTTATCCTCAAGTCCGCCGGCGAAAGCCTTTGCCATCTCTTCGCTCTTGCAGGTGATGGATGCTCTCATCTCGAAATCGGAAGCCGAAGTAGCGGTCAGCGGAGCAAAGCCCGTCAGCCACCAATGGCTCTCGTCCTCGCGGTGGAAGAAGAGTTCACCCTTCTTATAGAGGTCAAAAGACATCTTCAGGCAATCCTCATCAGATGCGCAGGCATAGAACTCAACGGGATTCTTAGGAGACTTGGTGTAAACGCCGATCTCCGCACCGCTGGTGATGCCGTACTGACCCTTCCAGACCTGAATCATCCAATTCTTGCCCTCGTAATCGAACTTGTAGCGCTGAGTGTTGTAGAACATCATGGTCGCCGGAGCGCACTTGTCGTATATCTCGCAGAAACCGAAATATCTCTGCCAGGGATATTTAGGGTTATAGAATATACCCTGCTTCGAATCGAAATCGAAGCCGATATAGAGAAGTCCGTGTCCGTCAACGCCGTAAAGGAGTCCGGTGTTCGGGTCATAAGCAATACCCGCGCCGATATCCTTTATCTCAGCCGCCTCTGCGGGCAGCTCTTCCTTCGGGATGAAGACTACTTCGCCGTCGCTGACGGTGATATTCTCATCCTTGATCTTCTTCTCGGCAATCTCGGTAAGTGTTTTTGTATCCTCCTCCGAGAGAACCTTGACATTGTTCGCGGTGTCCGCGACATCAGTGGGAGCGATCGACTCCGTCACCGGCTTCATCGAGGTCATTCCCGACGTGCCAGACCCATCTGCACTCTGGGTGACTTTGACAACAGTCGTTTTGTTCTCAGGCTTTGCGTCCATGACCTGGCGGGTCACGCCTGCCTCAACACTGTCCGCAGCGTCGGAAGTACCGAGCTTGACAGCGGTAAAAGCGAACGCCTGAACCGCGAGAACAAGGGCGAGCACAGCCGCAAGAACAGCAATACTCTTCTTTCCTGATCTCATAAAAACTTGCCTCCGTTTCTTTTTTCGTGCTGGCACAAGTGTTATTATTACACATTCAGAAACAAAAGTCAACAATTTGTTTAGAATTTGTTTAAAAATATTTTTGTATATATAATTTTATGCAAACAATATACACCTGTGCATGACTACAAAAAATAGTATTATACAAACGGAGGCAATTTTATTCCGAAAATTTACAATTTTTTTGCCGATTACATACTTCTAAGCGCATCGATGGGTTGCATCTTGCGGCTCTGCGTGCGGGATATATTCCGAAGAACACGCCTATTGCGGTAGAGAAACCAACTGCGATGACTATAGTCGAAAATTTCATCTCAATTGGTATATTCATATAGCTCGCCACAGCGAACGCACCGACAGATCCCAATATAAGCCCTATCAATCCGCCAAGCAGGCACAATATGACCGACTCGGTCAGGAATTGGAACAGTATTGTGGAGGTCTTTGCGCCGAGCGCTTTTCTGATACCGATTTCGCGCGTTCGTTCCGTTACGGTGACGAGCATTATATTCATAACGCCGATACCGCCGACGAGCAGCGATATCGCGCTGACCGCCGCGATGAAGGTTGTGAACACGTTGATAACAGTATCAAGAAGGTCGATATAAGTCGCCATATTTATGAGCGAATAGGCGTTCTTTCCGAAATTGCCGTGGCGGGTATAGAGCAGATTCATCGCGGCGCTGCCCGCGGCGTTAAGCTCGGAATCGGATTTCGCCATGATATAGCACATCTCGTATCTGCGCCGAGTTGCCGTTGAGGGCATCTGCGAGGGTTGCTGGGATTATTATGCTGCAGCCTGTCTGCGCATCGCTCATATAAGACGACATTGTCTCAGACATATTCGAGCTTGAGCTCGAGAGCATAGATGCATCTATTATACCGATGACTTTTATCTGCACCGTCTGGTCGCTGACTGTGAAGCTCAGCTTCTCCCCTACCGGGTCGGAATAACCGAACAGGAGCTTTGCGCTGATAGAATCAAGCACGGCGACGCGCGCGCCGGACTCATATTCCTCCTCCGTGAAGAAGCGTCCGCTGAGCATTCCGGCGGACATCATATTGCCGAGATCGGAGTTGCCGGCTATCGCGAGTCCGAGGCTCTCGTTATGCTTAGTAGTGACATTGCCGACGGACATCGTGACCTGCGAGACATATGCGACGCTGTCAAGATTCTTGATAGCTTTTATATCCTCTGCGGTTATATAATCGGAGGCGTTGGTCTCCTTGCTGTTGATTGAGATATTGATAACGCTCGAACCCATATCTTTTATCATGCCGACGATATAATCGCGGCCGCCGTTGCCGAGCGTTATAATAGCGATAACCGCCGCGACGCCGATGATTATACCTAGCATAGTCAGGAGCGAGCGCATGAGATTCGTCTTTATCGAAAATATCGCTATTCTGATGTTTTCTTTTATATTCATCCCTGACCTCCGGCAATTATTTCGACGTTACCACTTTTACCTTATCGCCGTCGGCAAGAGTTGTTCCTGTCGGCACGGAGGTTATGACTATATCTCCCTCGTTGCATCCGGAAACTATTTCATATCTAGTGTCATCGGAGATACCGAGCTCGACCTTTGAGAAGGTTATTCTCTTCGTCTTCGGATTGTAGATATACACATATGTTCCGGTGCTGTCGTTCTTGACAGCCTCGCTGGGCACGACAAGGACATTGTTCTTTGAATCGACGTCAATTGATATATCGACATCGAGACCGATTATAACGCTCGAAGTGGGATTATCTATAGTCACTTTTGCATCGACGCCGTTCGCGGAGCCCGAGCCGATGAGAGAAGAGATATCGACTCCGCTCGACTGCGTGGCGACGGGGCTTATATAAGTAACTACGCCGTCAACAACTGTGTCGTCTGCCGCAGTGACGCGGCACGGCATATCGAGCTGACTTTAAATATATCCGCCTTTCCGAGGACGAAATCAACCACGAACGGATAATATTCAACGGTTATGCCGCTCTGTGTCTGACCAAGAAGAGCGTTGACGATATCGGCGACATTTGTGTTGCCGCTCGCGAGGTCGATTATCGAAGAGATATCAATATTCGCGCTCGCCGCCGAACGGCAGGTCTCGCCGGGAGTTATATTGACCTCGCTGACGATGCCGTCATATTCGGCTATCCAGCCCTTTTTGAGCGAAGATATAGAAGCTGTGAGCGAATCAAGCTCTTTCTTAGAAGCTTCCATAATCGTCTTATATGTGCTCTGGGTTATCGTGCCGGACTGAGCTTCGAGAGTGACTTTTTTGAGCTCGAGCTGCATTTTTTCCATCTGAAGCTCGGAGACGCCGGAGCCGAAGATATTGGAATTGCCGCTGTTGAGCAGCTCGTCGAGCTTCTTGAGCGCAGCGTTTATATCGTCCATGCCGAGAGCCTTGGAGACAAGCTCCCAGAACTTATTTGACGCATCGCTGTCAGTCTTGTTCTGGTCATTTTTATTCTGATTGTTGTTCTTGTTCTGCTCCTGTTCCTGCTTTTCGAGCTCTTTGTTTATCTCGGCAAGGCGAGCATTTATCTCTTTGAGCTGAGCAGACGAACTCACGGCGGTATTCTTCGCGTTGTTATAATTTTCAACGGCGGTCAGATACGCCTGTTGCTTCTCCGCGAGGACAGAGTTGAGCGACGATGTATCGAATGTCGCAAGCACATCGCCTTTCTTGACATACTCGCCGACCTTGACATTGACAGTCAGGACTTTTGTGCCGTCTATCGGGACGAAGTTCCCCTTCTGCGACGACGAGACCTTGCCGGACATATCAAGTGTCTGGGTTATCGAACCCTTTGTCACCTTTGCGGTCGAGACCTGCGGCAGCGGATCGGGTTTGAAGAACATATACAGCACGCCCGCGATAATCGCGGCGCACAGGATCACAAGGATCGACACAAGCACTTTCTTTTTTGTTGACCACTTCTTTGTTTCCATGCGTATCCTCCGTCTCAAAGTTTTGGAAAAGCGCAAAGCGCATACAAATATAATAGAGAAATTGTACAGGCAAAATATAGACCTGTTGCTGTATAAATTGTGAATATTTTTTGAATTTTAATCAGTATAAACTTTTTTTGATATTTTTTCAAGAACCAGGGCGGCGTTTCAGTCTGATAAAAGCAAGTTTTACATATAGATATATAACGCCCGGAATGCGTATACCGTTTCTTGGTGAAAATCACAGCGACATCGGAGGAACGAAAATGAAAAGGATCGCAGCAATTCTGCTCGCCGTTCTCGCTCTACTGCTCGGTGCGTGCTCGGTGCAGAGATATTCCGACGCGGCGATGTTCTGCAGGCGGTTCAACAGAGAATATAAAGAATCACTGCTCGATATTGAAACGGCGACGGTCACAGAGACGGACGGATGCACCGTGTTTAGTCTGACACCGGACGAAAACATTCTGATATCTCTGTATACGGACAGCGACGGAGTGCGAATAAAACGAATAAGCATAACGGCGCACGGAAATGTCGAGGAGATGCAAAACGAACTTTTTGCGCGTTTTCTGGCATTCTGCAAATGCGCAGTCCCCGCCTATTCAAACAGCGAGGACACATACGAAAACATTTCTGCGAAGCTCAACATACCGAACGAAAATGAATATGCAACCGCGATAACACAATATACGCAGGGTGAAGCGGTGAGATACGCTTACTCCGCCGATGTCGCAGGTGCATTTTTTGCATGGAAAACAAAAGTCTGTGCCGCACGGACGAAGAGCACCTGACTCTCCGCGACGACGGCACAGACCTAAAAAGCTGAAAACAACTTTTATTCTTTTATGATTTTATAGGCGACATCGGGTGTATCGCTGATTATTGCATCGGCTCCGATATCGTTGAGACGCTCTATCTCATCGGGGTCATTTATCGTCCAGTACTGCACGGCGATATTATAGCGGTGAGCGTAATCTACTATTTTCTTCGTTCCGAGACGGACGACACGGTACTGATTGGCGGGAATCTGGAGCGCATCGTATTTGAACGAATCCTCGCCGAGGTCGAGATTGAGAAGCGCCGCGCCGTAGAATTTAAGCACTTCAGCTATACCTGCCGAGCGGAGCATATCGGGGTGCTTTTCATCGACATATTCGGTGACTTCGCCCTTGAACGTGCCGAAGATAACGCGGTCGAGAAGTCCGCGCTCCTTGAGCACATCATAGAGAATATCAACGCCGCGCATACCGTTCTCGCCGCCGTCTTTTATCTCAATAATATAGCTGTATTTGCCGTGGGATTCGAGCTTGTCGAGTACATCCTCGAGCAGCACCGCGCGCAGATCATCGGGTATTTTATCGCCGCGCAGACCTCTGTAGGGATAGCTGCCGTCCTCTGCCTGGAAATTTTCGCCGAAGTTGAGCTCGCGCAGCTCGGCATATGTATGGTCAATGGGCTTGACATCCTCGTAGCCGAAATATTCGACGGCGTTTGTAGTTCTGTCGAGCGTATCGTCGTGCAGGAGGATAAGCTTGTTATCCTTTGTGATATGCAGATCGAACTCAAAAATATCGGTGTTGAAATCCTTGCTGTTCATGCACGACTCAAACGCGAGCATCGTGTTTTCGGGCATGATTCCGCCGCCCGAGCGATGTGCGGAGACGAGCGCAGCATCGGCCGTAATATACGGGTTAATCTCGCCGCTGTAAGTCGTTGCCGCAGGCGTCCACGCCATGAGCGCGGCATACACGCCGACAAAGACTACTACAACAGCCAAAATGATACCAATGACTTTGAGCGCGGTTTTCTTTCCGCTCTTCTTTTTCTTTGACATTTAAGTTCTCCTTTTTCGGCAAAAGCAATGCCTGTTGTGATTGTGTATAAAAACATACCACAACAGGCAGAAAAATGCAATGAATTTTACAGAATTTGTCTATTCATTTTCTTCTTTCATGCTTTTGTACTTCTCACGGGTAGCAAGTCCGCCGCGGATATGGCGCTGAGCCTTGTTTATATCGAGTATCTCGCGCACCTCGCTGTAAAGCTGGGGATTAAGACTGCGGAGCCTACGCGCGACATCCATATGTACGGTCGACTTTGAAACTCCGAACTGTTTTGCCGCCGCCCTGACAGTTGTCTTGTTCTCAACTATATACTCAGCAAGCTCAACGGCTCTCTCCTCTACTATTCCTTTCAAAACGAACCCTCCCGTTTTTCAATGTCGCTAATAGATATGCAAAACAGGAGGGCTTTATTCACTTATTGCAGGGCTTGTTTTAAAGAATAAGTACAAAAGTGCCGGCGGTTATCAGCGCGCCGCCGAGAACGGTAGTCCAGGTCACCTTTTCGTGCAGAATAACGAACGCAAGCACGATGCTTATAACGACGCTGAACTTGTCTATCGGCACGACTTTTGACGCTTCGCCGATCTGGAGAGCGTGGTAATAGAACAGCCACGACAGACCGGTTGCAACGCCGGAGAGGATAAGGAAAATCCAACTGCGTGTGCCGATGCTGCTGATGCCGTGATGTGCGCCTGTGGCAAAGACTATGCCCCAAGCGAGAACAAGCACGACGGCGGTTCTTATTGCCGTGGCAAGATTGGAATTAACTCCGTCTATGCCTATTTTAGCGAGAATCGATGTCAGCGCGGCGAATACTGCCGAAAGCAACGCGAAAGTTACCCACATAAACACTCCTCCTTTTTTTCCGGACTTTTTTTCCAAGGCACATCACCTCTTTGCAGCCGTCGAAGGGCGGTCGCTGTATTTTATTTTATATCCTCGTGTCGAGAAGATCCGTGTATTTTTCCTTGAATTCGGCAAAATTACCGTCCTCAAGCTCTGGCGTATCTTCTCCATGAGGTATTGTAG
>ENA-OQEN01000357-OQEN01000357.1-human-gut-metagenome-genome-assembly--contig:-NODE-357-length-19955-cov-3.357878_pt1 | contig 19955 bp, 33 predicted proteins | sample MGYA00242791_ERZ504627 | MGnify/ENA primary metagenome ERZ504627 (study PRJEB26092, sample SAMD00036316) | human gut metagenome | host: Homo sapiens | study: EMG produced TPA metagenomics assembly of... | reverse complement strand
TTGAAAATGATTACGGAAAAGTTGAAAACCGAGCGGAACATTCCTGTTGAACGCATTGTCAACTGCCGCTATGATTCGATGGAGTATGCGGATATGACGGCGAAACAGATGTATGCACAGCTCAAAGCGCAGCTCTCCACAAATGGAAAGACCTATCTTTTTCTCGACGAAGTTCAGGAGTCAAGGGCTGGGAAAGGTTGTCAATTCGCTGCCTCTGACTTTGATGTTGACCTGTATATTACAGGCTCCAACTCCAGAATGATGTCCTCTGAAATAGCGACCTATCTTACTGGCAGATATGTTTCCTTCCGCATTTTCACCCTGTCTTTTGGCGAATATCTGATGTTCAAAAGCAAATTCGCCAATGTTGGGGAGCCGAAATCAGAACTTGCCAATTATGTTCGCCTGGGAGGATTTCCGGCAACGCATTTGCAGGCGTATTCTCAGGATGAAATCTACACGATTGTCCGGGATATATACAACTCTACAATTTTTCGGATATTGTAAGATCGAAATCAGATCCGGAAGATTGACCAGTTGGAGCGTGTTGTAAAGTACACATTCAGCAATGTCGGCAACACTTTTTCAGCGAAGTCGATTGCGGATTACCTGAAATCAGAACGGCGATCCCTTGATAACGAAACCGTTTACAGCTATTTGGATAAGCTGGAAAAAGGCATATCTGCTTCACCGCTGTTCCAGATATGATTTGCAGGGGAAGGAAATCCTGAAAACGCAGGAAAAATTCTATCTGGCCGATGTTGCCTTGCGATACAGTGTTCTCGGCTATAACGCAGACAGCGTTGCTTCCAGCCTTGAAAATATCGTATATTTGGAACTCTGCCGACGGGGATATACTGTCAATGTGGGGAAAACCGGAGATAGCGAGATTGATTTTGTAGCAGTCAGACAAAACGAAAAAATCTATGTTCAGGTGACGCAGGAGATCAACTCGGAAAAGACAGAAAAGAGAGAATATAGCCGCCTGCTTGAAATACCGGATAATTACCCCAAATTTGTTCTCACAACAGACGAATTTGCCGGTGGGAACTATGAGGGAATCAAGACAATGCACATAGCGGATTTCCTGCTCAGTGCGGAGTATTGACATCGAACACCAGATGAAACTCAATGAAAATCTACTGTCTGCCGGAAAAAGTCCCTTGAAAAAGTTGTGACTTTGGAAGAAAAGTCCCTTGAAAAAATTGATATTGCCATACAGAAAGCAGTCCTGCGGGGCTGCTTTTTCTATTTTCAGATGATTATGAAAAACAAAAAAAGTGACCGGCCACCCGGTTCCAGAAAGGAGAAAGGATGATAGAAGCGAACACTTCCTATAAGCAAAATGGTGTGCCGGTGTCGATTCCGAGCGGTTCGTATGGTATTGCCCCTCTGACGGTTCACCAATATGAATACCCCAAAGGACACCCCTGCCATAACTGTCCCTATACTCTGCGCACTTCTGTCCCGTCCTGTATGTTCCCCACAAGAAGGGACGGCAGTTGTTTATGGTACGACCTGAAAAACAAGCGGCGCCCGCCGCTGCCTGCGACTTACCCCAAAAATCAGGCGGCAGCAGAGCGCATTTTTTGCTTTCATTGGAGTTCTCAAAGATGTGATGAAGCGAAAAGGTTATCAGGAAAGGAGGAAACAGATTGCGAAGTAAAACCGATTTTTACAGGCTGTTCTTTGAACAGCTTGCCCGGCGCGGCTTTGATGTGAAGCGGTCCCAATCTTCCGATTACATCGCTGATATTTATTTCAAGAACCAGCTTGTGGCCTACTTCTCCAAAGCCGATACGGTGATCCAAAACCCCTTTGTCACGGTCAAGGACAAACTCATTCGCCTTATCAACGATACGGCCCAGGACACAGCGAACAAAGCGGGTATCTGCCGCGACTGTCCTTATACTGACGCCAACGAGAAACTTCCCAATGGCTCTTATAAGCTGGCAGAATACAATGGCGTGACTCTCGCCTGCAAGGAGCATCATCTGTTTGGCTATGTGTTCTCCACCTACCGCACCGCCCCGGATTCCGGCGAAATGATGGCCCGCCAGATTTTTTACAACAAGGAATTTGCAGGACAGGATTTCGCCAAACGGAGCGGTTTGGTGGATGAACGTGCGCTGTTCACCGAAGAAGAACTCCGGGTCCTTCATGCGGGCTTGGTTAAGATGAGCATACTCGATCAGGATGTTTCCAACGAGGCTCGTGAATCTGTGGAACGGATTCTTGACAAAATCGAGGACATTATCCCGGAGCTGCGGGAGCAGGAAATGGAGTTTGACTTTGATATGGAGTTCGGCCAGCAGGAAGAAATGGAGATTGGAGGATAGCAAGAATGAGCAGCAAGAGAAATCAGACCATCGCTATCGCCCGTTTCCTGATGTATAAATACGGGCTGAACCAGCAGCTTGAGGGCATGACGGACGAAGAATACCTGGCGCATCCCATTGGCTTGGATGTAGGGCAATATGTGGCCGACCTGATGAAATACTGCCCGGAGCATATCGTCGATCAGGTCATGGAACATCAGGATGCTCTTTTGCGGCGCCTGGGTACGGATTACCTCACCGTCATAGCCTATATGCCTTATGAGGAAGATGGAGGGAGAAAGTATGCGTGATGGACGCCCGAATCCTGATATTTGGGGAAACATCATCACCTGCGGGGAGATCGCCGTGGGCATTTACGAGATCGTCGGCACAAAGAAACGTGGGCTGGAAGTGCCGAAGGCCCTTGCCGAAGAAATCCTGCCGGAATCTGTGATGGAACAGGCTGCACAGGACGGTGAGAACCTTTGTTTTACCGACCCGGTTTCCAACGCCATCGTTGCAGACGCCCTGCTGGAACAGGAACTTGTTACTGATCCGCAGGCAGCGGCCCGTCTGGACGCAATCCGGCAGCTTGATGATGTGACCTATGATACGGCCTTTGAACCGCCTGTTTCAGACTATGAGCTGGACGGGCTGGACTTGGAAAGATAGGAGTTTACAATGAAAATCCTGGATTTCGACCTGGAAGGAAGTCACTTCATCATCGAAGCAGACATTGCGCCGCGCCAAGAGGCGGATGATGATATGGAGTGTCAATGGCTCCGGTACGACTTTGATAACACGCAGGTTTATAAGGAAACGGACGGCGCTGTTTCGCCGTTCCAAATTACAGCCGTAGCCTGGGCTGGCTATCAACTGACTGCCGATCATGCGTTGAAAGATGTGATCGGACGAATTTCCCGCAATGAAACCGGCAAGCTGACCGTTCATTATGTTTGTCCAGAGCTTCAAGAGTTTTTTCGATGAACTCAAAAAATATCCGGCTATCAGCGGGAAACGAACTATTCCGTACTTCATTTTTCACGGCGGCGATATTGCAAAACTGGCGTATGCGACCAATGAGTTTCTGTATTACGAGGACAGTAACTATATGCCGCTGATGTTCCGTACCGTTGACGGCACTCTTGTTTCCGACAATGAATTTGCCGATATGGGGCTGTATGAATCCGAGGAAAATGTTGAGAACGGAACAGAACACATTTTGCCGTTCACAGATTACGGTTCCGATGTGGAAAGCACCTGTGATTTAGAGGACGAGGAAGATCTGGAAATTTGAAACTCAGAGGTTTGCGGGCTATGTTCTGTCGCCGGTGGGCAGTTTTCATCGACTTTTGCACCGTCCATCTGTTGGGTGGATGGGCTTAATTTGGAAAGGTAGGTGTTACTTTGAGGCTGGTCTATATTTCTTCCCCCTTGCGGGAGATATGGAAAAGAACATGGAAAAGGCAAAGGACTACTGTGCTTATGCAGCATCCTGCGGCGTGATTCCCTTGGCGCCGCACACGATTTTCACGCAATATCTGAATGACGCAGTGCCGGAGCAGCGGGAACAGGGCTTACGAATGGGTCACGAACTGCTGGAGCGCTGCGATGAACTCTGGGTAATGGGCGACACCATCTCTCAGGGAATGAAGGACGAAATTGGCCTGGCTACTTTTCTGCAACTCCCGATTCTCTATGTATCCGATGATATGGTGAAGAATCAGAAAATGATCCGCCAGTCGGATCGCCCTCTGGACATAAATGACTGCATCCCCGAAAGTAGCCAGTACAACTACGAAAATCAATTTCTGGTTCTCAAACCTGGGGTGAGCAGCAAGGGCAAGGACATGACTGCCGACGACTCCATCTGGTATGCCCGTAACGGTTTTGGATGTATTTATGGAGCCAGAGGTCAGGCCGTGTATGCAGAAAGCCTGTTGACCGGCAAATACATTCATTGGGAACGACATGACTTCTGTGGCATCGTTAAGCCGGAAAGTTTGAAAGAATGGCTTCTGGATAAGCCGGTCAGGAATGAGGCTGCCGAAGAACTCACCAAGTTTGTCACCCCTGAACTTATCAGCGCAGCCAAACAGAACCATACTGCTTGCGGCTATCCTTTTTTAATCGGGTATGCCCCTGCGGAGGGCGGCCTGCATGAAGCGTTCTGCCTGGACCCCGATCCGGTCAATCTTGCATCTTTTATTGTGAAGATGGGGAAAGAGCGCGGCGACCTGATGATCTGTACCCCGCTGGATACCCCGTTTCTGAATACCGTTGGTATGTTCACTGACCAATGCGTAGATTTTGATTTTTTACAAGATCATCTGCTGCCGGTTCTGATTCCCATGCAGATGGCAAAACGGAGCCGCAGGAAATCAAGCTGACCGAGGATCAGGATAACGAAGCGTTTCTAGATGATTTCGCGGTTGAAGATGATATGGAATTATGAAACCCAGAGACTTGAGGGCTATGTTCTATTACCGATAGGCGGTTTTCGGCGGCTTTTACATTATTCGTCTATTGGGTGGCGAACTTAGTTGGGAAAGGTGGTGCTTGCAATAAAAATCCTGGATTTCGACCTGGAAGGAAGTCACTTCATCATCGAAGCAGACATATCGCTGCGCCAAAAGGCAGACGATAACATGGAAAGTCACTGGCCCCGCTATTTTTTTGAAAATACACAAGTCTATAAAGAGACAGACGGGGTTATTTCGCCATTCCCAATTACTGCTGTCACCTGGTATGGCTGCCCAATAACTGCCAATCATGCACTGGAAGATGTAGTTGAAAGAATTACCCGCAATGAAACCGGCAAGCTGACTGTGCGTGAGGTCTGTCCCGAACTTCAAGAGTTTCTTAATGAGTTCAATAAATATCCGGCAATCAACGGAGAACGAACGATTCCATATTTCATTTTTCAAGATGGCGATATTGCCCGGCTTGCGTATGCAACGAATCGGTTCCTTTACTATGCAGACGGCAACAATATGCCAGTCATGTTTCGCACAGATGACGGTACTCTCATTTCCAATAATGAATTTGCCGATATTGGTCTTTTCGACTCAAAGCAACGTGTTCAGGAGGGTACGGAATACATTTTGCCGTTTACCGAGTACGAGTCGGATATGGTGAGTGCCTGGAATTTAGAGAAGAAGGCGTATCAGGATTCACTTCTGGATGCTTTCGAGTATGAGGATGGGTTCCATGCCCATGAAGATTTGGAGGATGAACTTCCATTTTGAAAACAAAGCCTAATTGATGGTTTGTGCGCTGATCTTCGTTTCCGGCGCGATTCTCAACCTGTTTTTCTCAACAGCGGTTCACGGTCTGCTGACAAGAGAGATCACCCGGCTTTCACTTCTCCCCATCGGGACTGCCTTGCCAGCCTATTTTCCAACCGCCAGCACATGATGTTGTATCTGTGTCTGCAAGGGTTTGTAAGTGTGTTGGCGGTTATGTTCTTCCTGACCAACATGAGGCCGTATGAATCAGACCTGGACACGATCACCCCGGAAATTCAGACACCCAGAGCCGTGGGCCAATACCAGCATGGTTCAGCCCGGTGGATGACCGATTCCGAGAAAGACAAAGCATTTGACAGCTATATTCTTGACCCGCACAACCCAACGATCCGGCAGCTCTTAGATACCGGATACGATGGTTTGGATTTTCTCAAAGAAAAATAAGGAGGCGATAAATTGAAGTTGAACCTTCACCCCAAAGGTATTCCCAAGCAGGAACCTTTGGGAGCGGATACTCCGCTGAAAAAGGCGGCGTGGTGGTAGGTATGCGAAAGGAGGGCGATAAAGAAAAAATCTATTTTGTCGGTGATGACTGCCACCTGCTCTGCGTTGGCGCCACTCGTTCCGGTAAATCAAGATGTCTGGTTCTGGAAAGTATCTGTCTTTTGGGACTCGCCGGAGAATCCATCTTCTGCTCCGACCCCAAAGCCGAATTGTTCCACTACACCGCTGATTTCCTGAAAAAGTTGGGTTATGAGGTTTTGGTGCTGGACTTCAAGAACCCCGAAAAGAGTATGCGCTACAATCTGCTCCAGCCCATCATTGACGCCATCAGTGAGGGAGACACCGACCGTGCAGAAATGCTGGCCTGGGACTTAACGAACAATCTGGTTGGTAAGCCGGAGGGCGAAAAGATTTGGACAAACGGTGAATGTTCCATCATAGCGGCTGCCATTCTTTGCGTGGTGTGCGACAACCAAAAACGACCGGAATTTCAGAACATGACCAATGTGTATTGGTTCATTTCGGAAATGTGCCGTACCATCGGAAATAAGATGCCGCTGTTGGAGTATGTCAAGAAGCTCTCTCCATCCCACCCGGCACGGCGCTTCTGTCCATTTCCGATGTGGCGCCGTCCCGTACCAGAGGCAGCTTCTACACCTCTGCCCTGACCACCTTGCGGCTGTTCACCTCGAAGTCCATCTACGCTATCACCCATACCAGCGATTTTACCCTTGCAGATATGGGCAGTAAAAAGCAGGCGTTGTTTGTAATCCTGCCCGACGAGAAAAACACCTTTTATCCCATTGCTTCTCTCATTGTGTCGCAGCAATACGAACTTTTGGCAGAGGCGGCAGACCGGCGCGGCGGGCGTCTGGAACGCCGTGTCAACTTCATCCTTGACGAGTATGGCAACTTTACTCCCATCAGTGACATGACCAACAAACTGACCGTAGCGGCTGGCCGTGGGATGCGATATGCCCTGTTTGTGCAGGGCTTTGACCAACTGAAAGAAAAGTACAGCGACAACATCGCCAACACAATCAAGGGCAACTGTCAGGTGTGGGCGTACCTGCAAAGCGATGATCCGGAAACGCTGCGGGAGATGTCCGATAAACTCGGCAGCTATACCACATCCAGTTACCAGCTTTCGGCCAGCAACGGCAAATACACAACCCCGTCTAACTCCCAGAGCGTCAGTCTGACCGAGAGAAAGTTGCTCAATACGGATGAGGTCCGGCGAGTCAAGCGTCCCCATCAAATCATCACCAGCCGCGACCACCCCGCTATGATGTATGCGCCCGACCTTTCTCAGTGGATGTTCAACAAGATGTTGGGGTTGGGAGATATGGAGCATAACGCAGGCTGCGGGAAGAACGGGAACAGAAACGGCCAATCATCACCGACACGAAGCAAGAAATCGCATTGTGGAACATCTGGATTTACTACCAGAAGGACATCATGCGCCGCCTTTCGCAGCAAAAGGGCGCTATGGGCGGTGGCCTTGATGATGATTAACTCATAGGAGGTTTTGAATGAAAGAGAAAATCAACCAGACGGCGGGCAGGCTGAAACAGACTGTCCGGGCGGTGGGTGTTGGTATTGCCACACTTACCGCCTCTTTTTTTATGTCCGCACCGGCTTATGCGCTGGTGTGCAGGACAGTCAGATTGTCAAGGGAACCGAGAAACTGGTCGGTGATGTGACAACCTGGCTGATGGTGCTGGCGCCGGTGGTAGCCGGTCTGCTTATCATCTATTTCTGCATCCGGCGCGGCATGGCTGACGAGATGGATCAGAAAAAGTGGAACAACCGTATTGTGGTGGCGGTGGTGTCCTGCATTGGCGCCGTACTCGGTTCCGCCACCCTGAACCTGATTCTCGCTACTACCAGTAAGCCGGGATACATTCCGTAGTACAGGCGATTTCCGCGCCTTACTAAATAAATCATTTTATTAACAGGAGGAAAAAACTATGGCTAACTTCATCCGCAACACTCAGGTTAAGGCTATGACTTCTATCTGGACTGCCAAGCAGAAGGCCCGTGAGCTGGCTGACCGCACGGCGGAGGCGCTGACCGACCGCACCGGTCAGGGTACGCTGGATGTGGCGATTACTGTGCTGATCTCCATTGTCCTGGGCGCCTGATCCTGGCCGGTCTGTACCTGATCGTGGACGACACCGTGCTGCCCACCATCACCCAGCGCATCAAGGATATGTTCAACTACGGCGGCTGATTGGAACAAACAGCGGCGGGGCCATCGGCCCCGCCCTAATTTTTGACAGGAGGTTTTTCAATGGAGTTCAAAGCGGAAATCAAAAAGACTTTTACCGGTCCCGACAAGCTGCGGGCGGTGTGCAGCGTGGTCCTGGATGACTGCTTTCTGGTGAAGAATGTGCGGGTCGTCGAGGGCGAAAAGGGGCTGTTTGTGTCCCTGCCCAGCCGCCGGAATGTCAAGGGCGAGTGGGTGGAGCATTGCTTCCCCATGACGAAGGAACTGAGGGCAAAGCTCTCCGCCGCTGTACTGGAAGCGTATGAGGCCGCCGTACAGAACGAAGAAGCTGCCGTGTCCTGATCGCCCGCCATATTCCAATCCCTATCGGGGGCGGCCAAGCGCCGCCCCCAGAAAGGAGGTGGTTGCTGATTGGAATATATCTTAGTGCTGCTGATCGTGGCCCTGCTGAATGGAGCAATCGCCTATATTGATGGCTGATGGAAGGATTATCCCTCTTACCCTGTACGCAGAGCAGTATATGTCCACCTTGGCCGGGGTCGATTTGTTTCAGTCCTTGTTCGACATTGTATTCGGCTTTGGCGTATCCCTGATTGTGCTGAAGTTCCTGAAAAAAGGCTTTGAAACCTATGTTCTGTGGTCAGACGGGGACGCCGACGAGGAGCCTATTGCCATTCTCACAAACTTTTTCAAGGCTATGGCTGTGGCAATCTGCTTTCCCACCATGTATGACTGGCTTGCCACGATTGTAGAAGAAATGAGCAATAAAATGCTGGAGGCCATCGGCCTTGCCACCGCTTACGATTGGGCGGGCTGGGTATCCGGCATTTCATCAATGGGGCTTGTGACAGCCATCTTTGGCTTGGTATTTGTCATCGTCTATTTCATCTTATATTTCCAATTCCTGATGCGCGGGCTTGAAATCCTGATTTTGCGAGTAGGTATTCCGTTGGCCTGCGTAGGTCTGATTGACAATGACAAAAGGCGTGTTCAAGCCTACATGAGTAAGTTCTTCCAGTCTGCGCTCTCTGTGGTAATTCAGGTTTCTCTTGCGAAATTGGGGGTTGGCCTGATGATGAATATGCACATTTTCTGGGGCGTGGCCTGTATGATTCTTGCGGTGCGGACACCGAAGTTCCTTCAGGACTTCCTCATTACGACCGGTGGCGGTGGCGGCGGCGCCATTGTCAACAACGCATACCATTCTGTACGGCTGGTGCAGATGGTCAAGGGCATGGGAAAGTGAGGTGATGGCTGATGGTGACAATGGACGATATTTCAAATGCCATCATCCTGCTTGTGCGCGTTGGTGCGGTAGCCCGTTTCGTCTACTGCCTGGTGCGCTTGACCGCAGCCGAGGAACAGGCGGCGCAGTATAAAAAGCGCGCCCGTAACACAGTGATCTTCTACATCATCGCAGAATCCATCTGGCAAATCAAAGATCTGATTCTGTACTACTATTCCTGACAGGAGGTGCAAATGGACGAAGATTTGAAACTCTACATCCCTCTGGGCGTGAAGCCGGAGGCCGAACTGTTTACTGGCTTTGGGAAAAAACAGCTTTTTCAATCCATTGTGGGGTCCCTGGTGATGGGCGGCATAGCGGCGCTGGCCTGGCTCTTTACCGGGAATGTGACAACCACCGTTATCCTGGCCCTGGCCGGTATCTTTGGCTCTGTGATGATGACTACCAAAGACCAGAGCAATTTGTCCGTGGTAGATCAGGTGCAAAACCTGATTCGCTTTTTACGCGGACAGAAAATCTACCCGTATCGTTACGGGGATGAATGGGGGCTTGAATAATGTACGCAACCATTCCGGTCTACTACCCCTCGCTGGAGGAAGCCGCCCGAAAGGATGAAGCGGCTCTCTGGTGTGACAGCTACAACATCAATATGTCCTGCCGCAACTTCATTCAGGATAAGGCCATGACTGCCTTCAATACCCGTGAACTGGACGCCTTTATCGAAGAATTGGTGCGCTGTTATGGAACAGAACGGGCGATGTATGTGCTGTCCCGTACTATCCAGTTTTCCGATTGGGACGCACGGTTCGATCAGGCCGTGCTTGACCGAGCGGGCAAAACGGACTTCCCTGACACAAGAGAGCCGAGGGAGGCACATCAGGTAGACCCGACCACCCGATATGTCACGGAGATTGATCCGTGCGTTGTTAACGCCGTCTTTGTGAAGCTGATGGAGCTTGAGGACGAACAGGAAGAAACCAACCACATGAATGAAATCGAGCAAGATGAGCTTGACGAGGATATGACGGCAGAACTGTGAGGCTGCCGATGGAGCAGATGACATTTCTGGATTTCTTCGCAGGCATCGGCGGTTTCCGCAAGGGCTTTGAGCTATGCGGGATGCGCTGTGTGGGGCATTGTGAGATTGATAAGTATGCCGACCGCAGTTACAGAGCCATTCACGATGTAAAGGAGGATGAATGGTATGCAGCCGACATCACAAAAGTCGCCCCCGCAGATCTCCCCAGAGCAGACCTGTGGGCAGGAGGATTCCCGTGTCAGGATATTTCGGTCGCTGGCCGCCAGCGAGGGCTTGACGGAGCAAGAAGTGGACTCTTTTTTACACTTGCTCAACTCGTCAAAGGCCAAAGTCCTGAAAATCGACCCACATGGATTGTCCTTGAAAATGTTAAGAATCTCCTATCCATTCATGGAGGATGGGACTTTGCGACCGTTCTCGATACGCTGGCCTCACTCGGCTACCATATCGAATACGGACTGCTCAATACAAAGTATTTCGGCCCCCCTCAAAATCGAGAGCGAGTGTTCATTGTCGCTTGCCGACATCCTGGAGCCGGACGCGGACCCAAAATATTTCCTGTCCCCGCAGGCAGTGGCAAAGCTCTTATCCAACTCATAGGTGGTATGCAGGGGCAGCGCGTCTATGACCCGGCAGGCATCAGCGTAACAATGGCTGCACAGTCTGGTGGCTGGGGAGGAAAGACCGGCCTGTATTTCGTTGACCTTTGCAATGGTAATCCCAAGCTGACCGATCACGCCCGCTGCATCAAGGCCAAGTATAACAGCGGCATTACCAACCGTGGCGGGGACAATTCCGGTGTTCTGATCTCTCCCGCAGATGGACAAGGATGCGGTTCTGTCCTTTGTGGACATTTGCACCGGGAAGGCGAAACTCACCAGAGAAGCCGCTGCATCCTCTCCGCCTATAACCGCACCATCAGTAATTGGGGCGGCAGTTCCGGGGTGTTCTATGGCTGCCGTGCTGTCGTGACCCCAGATCGGGAAGAAAAACGGCAAAACGGACGGAGAATCAAGAACTGCGGGGAGCCGTCTTTCACCGTTACGGCGCAGGATCGGCATGGAGTGCTATTTCAAGACTGCGATGAGTGTCCCTACGGGATGCAGATTCGAGAAGCGACAAAGAAAGGATATGATATTGCCCGCTGCGGCGACAGTATCAACCTTTCTTTCCCGGAGAGCAAGACGCGGCGCGGACGGTCGGCAAAGACCTTGCCACGACGCTGGAAACCTCTTGTAATCAAGGCACAGCTTTTGCCGGGTGCGGCTGATCCGCAGGCTGACGCCCCGTGAGTGCTGGCGACTGCAAGGCTTTACGGACGAGATGTTTGATAAGGCACGGGCAGTTAACAGCGACAATCAGCTATACCGGCAAGCCGGTAATTCCGTGACGGTTCCTGTAATCTACGCCATTGGGAAACAAATCCTTGCCGCACAGAAGGCATTGGAATGTGGAGAATAAGATGTTTCAGAAAATTGGAACCCGTGGCCCATTTTATCGGCATGGCGGTCGCAATGACCGCCATCGCCGTATTCTATCGACAAATCATGTGATGGAGGTGATTCATGCTGGAAACTGACGCATTAAAAGAAAAGCTGGAAATGGAAATCCATCGCTTTGCCCGACCGCCGGAGGAACTTTCTTCCGGTGATCCGTATTTTGAGCAGCTTCAGACCATGCTCGCAATCCGAGAAGAGCTGGAAAATATACCGCTGTGCGATATTCAGCGGGATATGCTGCTTGCGATGGAAAATGTATTGGAATCGGCATGGTTATTCCGTAATACCCCCGTCCCGGATCGCTGCATGAATCCGAACAATATCAGCGAAGTGGTGTACTACTTCCTTCAGGACAAAGGTGCCGAGTATCGGGGCGATCTGCTCTATGAACGGGCCAAAGCCGAGTTTGATGCCCGTATGGAAGAACTCGCCGCCCTGCCGCCTAAAGAAATTCTTGACCATGCCTACGAGAAGATCATTAAAGAAGATTTCCTCTGCCATCTGGAGGAAGGGTTGGACGAGTGGGAAACGGACGCTCTGTTGTCTTATCCGCAGCCTTTGGCGGCTCTCTACACGGAATGGATGGGAGTTGATTACTCCTATCTGGATATAGACAGAATCCAAAGCACGGCAAAGCAAGCAGCGGGAAAACGGTTAAATGAACTTCGCCGCCATGAGTTTGACGTCAATGGTGAGCCGCCTGCGGAACTGCGGTATTTCTATGATTTGCATAGCGAGATACTGGACAACCCGGATCTGGAGTGGGTCGGTGATATGGAGCCATGAATCCTCTGATTGTAAAAGGCGTGGTATTTGGCCTGCTGTTGGCTTGTGCTGCGCTCTGGGATATGAAAGAACGAGAGATTCCCAATCTGATTCCGGCCATGATTTTAGTTTGTGGCTTGATAGAGCTGCGCCCCGCCGCTTCTGTGGCGGGGCTTCTTGTTACGGGAGGTCCGTACCTGTTGGCTGCATTACTGACACATGGGAAAACCCTTGCCATTGGCGGTGGGGACATTAAGCTGATGGGGCTTGCGGCTTTGTTCTGGGAGTGTGGCCTGGTTTGCTGCACAGCATTTTATCTCTGATTCTGGCCGTGCTTACAGGAGTAATGCTGTTTGGAGTACGCAGACAGGACTTTTCTTCCATCCGGCTGCCACTTGCCCCGTTCTTCTGCATTGGCGGCGTAACTGCTTATTGGCTGGCGGCTGCGGCCGCTGTAATCTGAACAAATGGAGGTATCAACTTGAACAAGAATATTTTCAGAAACCGGACGATTATCGGTGCGGTTTGTATCCTGCTGGCCGTCCTGGTTTGCTTTGGCATCACGCCCCTTTTCAATGCGGGTTTGAAGGCCCAGACCGAAGCGGTACGGGTGAAAGCCGAGGTGATTCCCCGTGGCACCTATATCACGGCGGATATGGTTGAGGTCTACACCAGAGGCGCGTCCGGTATGTCTGACGCCATTGCCACATCACTTGACGAGGTAGTAGGCCGATATACCGATGTAGAACTTCGCAAAAACACAGATGTAAACACCGGCTGGCTTTCTTCTGAACCACTGACTCAGTACGAGTACCTGACCAAGCTGGACGGTTCCAAAGTGGCGATCTCCGTTACCATTCCCACCTTTGCCAAAGGTGGTTCCGGCAAGGTGGAAGCTGGTGACATCATCATGCTCTTTGCAACCGATAAGGACACAGGAGAAACCACCCAGCCCCCGGAACTCAAGTATGTAGAGGTCCTGGCCGCAACACAGAGTTCCGGCGCCGACAAGGAATATCAGGCGCCCCAGGATGACGAGGAAGAAAATCCCGAAGAATCGCTCCCGTCCACCATTACCCTGCTGGTAAATACCGAACAGGCACAACTCCTTGCGCATTTGGAGGAATCCAACAGTCTGCACCTGGCGTTTGTGTACCGTGGAACCCGTGAGAACGCCGAAAGTTCCTGGCAGCTCAGGATCAGTTCTTTGTGGAGCCGGAGGAAGATACCGCAGCTCAGGATGGCGAACAGGGTGAGGTATCCGATGATAACAATGTGGCCGACAACACCGGTGATAATGCGGCCGGCAATGAACCCGCAGAGGAACAGGAGGTTGAGAATACCGATGGCGAATAAGCAGAAACAGATGCTTGCCGTGTGGGGCAGCCCTGGGGGCGGGAAAACCGTAACTGCGGTCAAACTGGCCCTGGAATTGTCCAAGCGGAAGAAAAATGTGGTGCTGGTGTTTACCGATGTGACGGCGCCCACGCTTCCGGCTGTGGTCAGCGAGAAGAAACTGCCGGATGTGTCCGTGGGCGAACTGCTGGCGGCTCCCGGAATGACGCAGGAACAGGTTCTCAAGACCTGTGTTCCCTGTGAGAAAAACCCCTATATCAGCTTTCTGGGCTACAAGGCCGGTGAAAATGTCTTTACCCATGCGGAGTACAGCAAGGAAAAGGCGGTGGATATGCTGGTTCTGCTGCGGCACATCGCAGACTATGTGATTGTGGACTGCACCAGCCTTTTGACCGGCAATGTGCTGGCGACCACCGCACTGGAGGTGGCGGATGATGTGCTGCGGGTGTGCAGCTGTGACCTGAAGGCCATCTCCTACTTCTCGTCCTATCTGTCGCTGGTTGCTGACAGAAAGTTCAAACCGGAACAGCACATCAAGGTGCTGTCCAACACGCGCCCTTATCAGGGTGGCAGCGAATACGAGAACTCCTTTGGCGGTGTGAAATACCGGCTGCCGTATCTTCCTTCGTTGGAGGAACAGGCGGCGACGCTGAAACTGCTGGAACCGCTTTCCGGTAAAGAGGCCAAGACCTATGAGCCGGTCATTGCCGCTATTGCCGGGGAGGTGTTCGGAGATGGCAAGTAATATTGACCTGTTCTTCAATACCAGCAGGAACAAGCGGACATTTCCCGAAGTGCTGGCGGAGATTCAGGAATATCTTGCCAGCAAGTATTCGACCCTGATTACCGACAACCCGGAGGAACAGCACCAGCAGATCACCGCATACATCGCAAAGTATCTCAACGATTACAGTCTGGGCGTTGAGGGCATGAGCATGAGGAACTGATCGACAAACTCTATACGGAAATGGCTGAGTTCTCCTTCTTGACGCCCTATCTTTTCGCAAATGATGTGGAGGAAATTAACATCAATTCGTGGAAAGATGTGAAAATCACTTATGCGGACGGGCGTGTGGTTCCCACCAAAGATCGGTTCCAGACCCCACAGCACGCTGTTGATGTAATCCGCAGACTCCTTCATAAGTCCGGCATGATTCTGGATAACAGTCAGCCGGGTGTGGTGGGCCATCTCTCCAATAAAATCCGTATCACGGTTCTGGGCAATCCGCTCACGGACAAAGAAAAAGGTGTGGCTGCATCCATTCGTATCGTGAATCCCAAGAAGTTGAGCCGTGATGATTTCATTGGCTACGGGACAGCCACCGCCGAAATGCTGGACTTTCTGGCCGAAGTTCTCCGGTTCGGTTTGTCCATCTGTGTGACTGGTTCCACCGGCAGCGGTAAAACCACGCTGATGAGCTGGATTCTCTCCACCATTCCCAACGAAAAGAGAATCTTCACCATTGAAAATGGGTGCCGCGAATTTGACCTTGTGAAAGAGGACGCCGAAGGAAATGTCATCAACAATGTAGTCCATACCGTTACCCGTTTTTCTGACGATCCCAAGCAGAACTACGATCAGGAGCGCCTTTTGGAGTTTGCCCTGACCTGTAACCCGGACATTGTGTGTGTCGGTGAGATGAAATCGGCCGAGGCTTTCGCCGCACAGGAGGCGGCCCGCACCGGCCACGCAGTTATCACCACCACCCATGCCAATAGCTGCAAAGCAACCTATTACCGCATGGTGACGCTGTGTACCCAGAAATACGACATGGGCGATAAGACCCTGTATAACCTGGTGACAGAAGCGTTTCCTATCGTTCTGTTTGTGAAGAAGCTAGAGGACAACAGCCGCCGCGTCATGGAGATCACTGAATGTGAGATTCTGGAGGACGGCACCCGGCAGCTCCACACCCTCTACCGCTATCATGTGTCGGAAACCTCTATCCAAGATGGCAAGGTAAAGGTGCATGGCGAGTTTCAAAAGGTATCCACGATCTCGGCCAGCCTGCAAAAGCGGCTTTTGGAAAACGGTATGCCGCCCCGTCTGCTGGAGCGTATCGCTGGTGGCGGTGTAAAACTGGATACTGGAAAGGAGGAAACTGCGTGATTGTATTGATTTTGCTGGCCTTTGTCGGGATGCTGACCGGCATCTTCTTGATTCTGGGCATGACCCCCTTTACATTTGCGGAGGAACTGACCAAGCCGCTTTCTGGGCGGCAACAGCCGATTTCCAAGCGAATCCAGCAGGTCAACCACCCCAAAGAGCCGAAGGGCATCCGTAAAACCGTGCTGGAAGCACGGGAGATGTTGATTCTCACCGGAAAGGGTGGGAAGTTTGCCGCCATTTGTGCTTTCTCTCTGTTCCTGGCGGCAATGGGTGCTGTGATCTGTATTGTGATTCAGAACTACTTTATGCTGCCGGTTTTGGCGGCCGGGATGGGCTTGCTCCCGTTCTGGTATGTCCTGTTCACCTCTCACAGCTATAAAAAGCTGATGAACAACGAGATTGAAACCGGACTGTCTATCATCACAAGTTCCTATCTGCGCAGCGAGAGCATGATAACCGCTGTGGAAGAAAACATTCATTACCTGAACCCGCCTGTGGCAGATGTGTTCCGGGGCTTCTTGGCCGAAACCAATATGATAAGCGCCGATGTGAAACAGGCACTCTCCAACATGAAGCCCAAACTGGACAACTATGTGTTTCGGGAATGGGTGGATGCCGCTATCGCCTGTCAGGACGATAAGAGCCTGAAAAGCACGCTCACCCCGATCATCGGGAAACTCTCGGATATGCGGATTGTTGCGGCGGAACTGGACTACCTGCTTTATGAGCCTTTCAAGGAATTTATCACAATGGCGTTCCTGCTCATTGGCAACATCCCATTGTTATACTTCCTGAATAAAGACTGGTACGATGTGCTTGTAAATACGGGCTTTGGCAAAGGGATTCTGGCGGTGTGTCTGCTGGTGCTGCTGATCTCGTTTGCGGCGTGATCCGGCTCACCAAGCCCGTAGAATACAAGCGTTGATCTCGTCAGGAGGTGATACCATCGAGAGTGCTACCGATCTCCCTGCGGGATGCCAATGCGTTTGTTCTGGCGCATCACCGGCACAGTGGGCAGGTGCGCGGCTGTAAATTCTGTGTAGCTGTCGTAGATGATTTGGACGCCGTTCATGGAGTTGCGATTGTTGGGCGCCCCGTTGCCCGCCGACTGGATGATGGGAAAACAGCGGAAGTGACCCGGCTTTGCACCGATGGTATTGCCAACGGGTGCAGCTTCCTTTACAGCCGGTGCGCCCGGATTGCGAAACTGATGGGCTATCAGAAAATCATCACCTACACCCTGGCAACCGAAAACGGAGCCAGCCTGCGAGCTTCCGGCTGGCAATGTGCGCCGGGACTGCGAGGCGGCGGGAACTGGAATGTGCCGGGGCGCCCCAGAGCCGACAGCCGCAACACCGGCCCCAAACGGCTCTATTACAAAGAATTGAGGTGACGCGAGTTTTGTATCTCATTTTGCTATGCTTTGGGACGCTCTTTGGCCTGGGAGCGTTCTTTTTGTTGGCCGGACTGCTCCGGCTGCCGACTTCCGCAAGCACAAAGGCGGTTCTGACCGTGACGAGCCGTGGAAAGTCACAGAAAGGCAGCATCAATGCTGTCCTGTTCGATATGGCCGCACGGCTCTCTCCGCTGGTACATCTGGACGGCTATAAGCGGAAGAAGCTGGAGGCACAGTTGAAATCCGCCGAAATTAAAATGTCCCCGGAAACCTATATTGCGGCGGCCTGGGTAAAGGCTGGTCTGATTGCTCTGCTGATAATTCCGGCCCTTCTGATTTTCCCGATCCTTGCGCCGGTCATTGTGTTTCTGGCGGTGGCAGTTTACTTCAAAGAGCAGAAACGAGCGGACGAGATCGTTCAACAGCGCCGGGAAGAAATCGAAGCCGAGCTGCCCAGATTTGTAAACACCATTGAACAGGAACTCAGGGCATCCCGTGATGTGCTGAACATCCTGAAATCCTACCAGAGAAACGCTGGTCATGCCATGAAGCGGGAACTGGAAATCACGATTGCGGATATGGCATCCGGCAACGAGGAAAACGCACTCACCCGCATGGAGAGCCGGATTGGAAGTACCATGCTGTCCGATGTGGTGCGCGGCTTGATCTCGGTCAAGCGCGGTGACAACGGTATCATGTATTTCCAGATGCTTTCTATGACCTTTAAGCAGTTGGAACTTCAAAAACTGAAACTGGAAGCCATGAAGCAGCCGGGAAAAATGCGTAAGTATTCCTTTATGCTGCTGGGCTGTTTCCTGCTGATGTATCTGGGTGTCCTGGGCTATGTGGTGTTGGAAGCCTTTGGCGAACTGTTCTAAAGGAGGTGGAGAAACCTTGAAACGACTTCTGAAGGACAAACGGGGCGAGGGCTTTGTGGATGTGTGTGTCCTGGTTCTGGCGATTGCAATGGTTCTGGCTTTGGTGGTCCGCATTGCACCGGTATTCGTGGCAAAGCAGAACTTGATGTCTTTGCAGACGAATTAGTTCGGACAGCAGAAATCAATGGGCAGGTTGGCTCTGCCACAAACGCAAAAGCAGCGGATTTGCGGGAGCAAACCGGACTCGACCCCAATATCTCATGGAGCGACACCGGAAAAATCCAGCTCGGCAACGAGGTGGAAGTGACCCTCACAACCACCGTCAATATTGGGCTGTTCGGTGAGTTGCATCCTTTCCTGTCACTCTGACGGCAAAGGCCAGCGGGACTTCGGAGGTGTATTGGAAGTGAAGAAAATTCAAGAAGTCCTGAAAAACAAATCCGGGCAAGGCGTACCGATGATTTTGGCCGTTGTCCTCTGCTGCCTGATTCTGGCCTGTGTGACCTTTGAGTATATGCGCTTGATGATCGTTGCGCAGGGGGTGCGTGATTCTGTCCAGTCCGCCATTGTAGATGTGGCCACCGAGAATTGGGATGAAGCCTATGCCGGTTTGCGTGAGGGTTACTCCGGTGCTATCAACTTGCCGGTTCGTCCTGGTCACAGAATGTTACCAGCGGCAATGTGTACGCCCGCCTGCAAGATGTTTTGGGCATTGAATACGAGGGCGGGCAGTATGTAAAGTACAGCGGCGAGAATTTGGAGTATCGACTGTACGACCTGCACCTGGATGTAGAAAATGCTCCGCTGGCCCCGTCTGTGCCGGATGGCATTACGCAGCTCAATGTCACAGGGACAATCACTGTTGATGTGCCGCTTTCCTTTGGGTTCGGGCATCTGCCCCCCATGCAGATCACCATGAAACTCAACGCCAAATATGTTCCCAGGTTTTAATTTTGTGTATTTCGCCCTGCCGCTTTTCCATAGCGCAAAAAAATATTTGGCAGGAATCACACCTGGACGCCGTATTTGTGCAAATGGTATAATGATGGCGAGAAATATCACCATAATTTTAATATAAAATCACCGTACAAGGAGGTTTTCAAATGAGTGCAAAAAACAAGAAGCTGTTGGCCGTTCTTGGCGCAGCCGCCGTTGTGGTAATTGTGATTGCCGCAGTGCTGCTGGGCAAGGGCGGGCAGACCACAACCGTTGATCCGGCATCCACCCCCTCGGATGTATCTGCCGAGGATGTGGATAGCAGCAATACCCCGGACAGCAGCTCCAGCGAACCGCTGGTAGTGGTGCCGGACACCTCTAAACCGAAGCGACTGACAGCCAGAACCAGACCGATGCTGTTTTGAATGTG
>ENA-OQEN01000356-OQEN01000356.1-human-gut-metagenome-genome-assembly--contig:-NODE-356-length-20022-cov-3.276100_pt1 | contig 20022 bp, 27 predicted proteins | sample MGYA00242791_ERZ504627 | MGnify/ENA primary metagenome ERZ504627 (study PRJEB26092, sample SAMD00036316) | human gut metagenome | host: Homo sapiens | study: EMG produced TPA metagenomics assembly of... | reverse complement strand
CCCTATCACCCCCCATACTATCAGTACCCCTATGGCCAGCAGCCCTATCCACAGCAGGAGGATCGCCCCAGCGCAGGCTTTCATGTGCTCGCCTTCTTTTTCCCCATTGTTGGCCTGATCCTCTACCTTGTTTGGAAGGATCAGAAGCCGCGCTGTGCGCATGCCATCGGCAAATGGGCACTGATTGGCTTTATTGCCAATACGATACTCATAATTATTGGCATCGTATTTTCCCTTTTGCTCTATAGCGTGGCCGCGCCCTCCTATTACGATTTTGGAAGTTACAACGATATCGTCTATGGCATATCGATGGCCATCCGTATGATAGCGTGTTAATTGCCTGATAATAAACAAAGCCAAATGATGCAAAGGGCCTGCTGCAAAGCATGTTTGCGGCAGGCCCTTTTGAAAGTATTTTGCACAAATATTTCAAAGTTCTCTTGTGTGAAATGATGAATTTTGATTTGTATGTTGTAATTCATCTGTTTTTAGACTACAATTTGTACACATTTATCAAAGAATCGGAGGGAGTTTTATGTTAGGTTTGTTGGTAGGCTTGTTGCGGAGAGCGGTGGCAGCATTTATGGTGCTGTTTATCTTTTTCCCTTGCGGCGTTACCGTCAACAAAATGACGGTACAAAATCCGGATGAAATCCGTTTAAATGTGAGCATTATTTCAGATGGGCATATGGAGGGAAATAACGCTGCCCGCTTCAAAGGCCATGGCCAGGCGATGCTGGATTTCTCGAGTGCGGAAACGCCGGTTGATGCGTTAGTCATGGTTGGCGACAACACCATGAACGCGCAGGAAATTGAATACATGCTTCTATATGGCTTGATGCGCAAATATCTCACTGTAGATAACGTGCTGATTGCCCCTGGCAATCATGAGCTGTGCAAAACAGATGCATATGAAAAATATTATAAGCGTTTTATGGATTATAACAACGCCTTTTTTGGCTATGAGCATGAACACGCCTATTTCAGCCAGGAGATCAACGGCTATAAACTGATCGTCATGGCCACGGAGGCGGACAGCAAGATACAAGCCTATCATTCAGAGGAGCAGCTAAGGTGGCTTGAGAACGAACTGGCCGATGCGGCGGCAAGCGGCAAGCCCGCATTTGTATTCAATCATTTCCAACTGAAGGACAAATTTGTATCCCACTGGCCGGGCTCCGATGTTGGCCCGCAGGGAGAGCAGCTGGATTCCATCCTAAAAAATTGCGGCACCAAAGTGTTCTATTTCTCTGGCCACCTGCACATGGGGGTTTATGAAAACGGAAACGGCCTGGCACAGGAGGGAAATGTCACCTACATCAACGTTCCGGGTTTTGGCGAAGAGTGCCTGTATGGCGATATTGTTGATCGCGGCATGGGCTGGCAAATGGAGGTTTACGACAGCAAGGTCGTGCTTCGCCTGCGCAACTTCTCCGACAGCAAATGGGTAGAGGGATTTGAATATACCTATGCGCTGTAAAGGCGGGGAACCGCGCGCCGCCTGATGCGCGGCAGTAAAATTTGAAATCCTAATCAAAGGACCCCGCACGGAAAATTCCGTGCGGGGTTCTTTTTATCCGCTCCCTTTTAATCCTGATCAAACAGCTCTGTGGAGAGGTAACGCTCCCCCGTATCTGGCAACAACACAACGATTGTCTTGCCTGCATTCTCCGGTCGTTTGGCGAGCACTTCTGCGGCATGCAGCGCTGCGCCCGACGAGATTCCAACCAACAAGCCTTCCGTTTGGGAGGCCAGGCGGGCGGCGGAAAAGGCGTCGTCATTTTCAACCGTAATAATTTCATCATAAATCTCCGTATTGAGCACCTCTGGCACAAAGCCCGCGCCAATACCCTGAATTTTATGCGGCCCCGGCTTTCCGCCGGAGAGCACTGGCGAAGCGGCGGGCTCCACGGCGACAACGCGCGTTTCCGGATCATGCGCTTTGAGCACCTCGCCGATGCCGGTAATCGTGCCGCCTGTACCAATGGCGGAAACGAAATAATCCACCTTCCCATCCATATCGCGCAAAATTTCCTGCGCTGTCGTGCGCCTGTGCGCTTCAGCGTTAGCAGGGTTAGTAAACTGGCCGGGAATATAGGAATTGGGATGTTCCTCCCGGAGCTCCTTTGCCCTGTCGATCGCGCCCTGCATCCCCTTCGCTGCTGGCGTCAGCACAAGCTCCGCGCCCAGCGCTTTTAAAAGGCTCCGACGCTCCCGGCTCATGCTCTCCGGCATGGTAAGGATAAGCCGATAACCCTTAATCGCAGCGGTATAGGCAAGGCCGATGCCTGTGTTGCCACTGGTCGGCTCAATAATCAGGGTATCCCTGTTGATCAACCCTTTTCCTCTGCATCTGCAATCAAGCATAGCCCACGCGGTCTTTCACGCTGCCAAGGGGTTAAAGCTCTCCACCTTGCAAGGATGCGGCGTCAACCCTCCGTTTGAGCAAAGCGGCTCAGCTGCACAAGCGGAGTGTTTCCAATCAATTCCAACAGGTTTTGGGCGATCTTTGCCATATCAAAAGCCATCCTTTCCAGTTTTCTAGTTTCAAATCATTCAATGCGGCAGGCTTCATGCTCCTCCGGATCCTCCAGCTTGCCCACAATCGGCTCTGGATCAATTCCCTGCCTACTATAATAATCCGCAATCGCGGCTTTGATCGCCTGCTCGGCTAAAACGGAACAGTGAATCTTGACCGCCGGCAGGCCGTCCAGCGCCTCTACAACCGCCTGATTGGTGAGCTTCAGCGCATCCGAAAGCGGCCGGCCCTTGATCATATCCGTGGCGATGGAGCTGGTCGCAATTGCGGAAGCGCATCCGTAGGTATTAAATTTAACATCCTCAATCACGCCGTTTTTCACCTTCAAATACATTTTCATGATATCGCCGCATTTTGCATTGCCCACTTCGCCGACACCGTTCGCATCCTCCAGCTTGCCGACATTGTGCGGATGTGTAAAATGCTCGATGACCTTTTCACTATATTGCATACGCCAAACCATCCTTTCTAAGAATCAGCACTTTATCTCGCCATTTTTAATACGCTCCCAAAGCGGAGACATTTCCCGCAGCCGGTCGATAACCGGCGGCAGCTTTTCTAATATATAGTCCACATCTTCCACTGTATGATTCTCATCGAGTGTCAGCCGCAACGAACCGTGTGCGATTTCATGTGGCAAACCAATTGAGAGCAACACATGGCTCGGGTCCAGGGAACCGGACGTACAGGCCGAGCCCGATGAGCCGCTGATGCCCTGAAAATCGAGCAGAAGCAGCAAGCTTTCCCCCTCAACGCCCTCAAAGCAAAAGCTTGCATTGCCGGGCAGCCGTTTTTCCCGGTCGCCGTTGAGGCGTGAACGCTCAATCTTCAGCGCGCCGTCAATCAGCCGATCGCGCAGGGAGGCAACGTAACGCATGCGCTCCTCCATCCCCTCCCGCATCAGGGAGGCGGCCTTTCCAAGCGCCACGATGCCGGCCACGTTTTCCGTCCCGGCCCGACGGCCGCGCTCCTGCGCCCCTCCGTCAATGAGGTTCGGGAAGCGCAGCCCCTTGCGGCAATACAGCGCCCCTACACCCTTTGGTGCATGGAGCTTATGCCGGATAGGGAGAGCAGGTCAATCTGCTCCGCCTTGACATCCACCGGCACATGGCCTGCAGCCTGCACCGCATCCGTATGGAACGGAATGCCGCGGGCCCGGCACAGCGCCCCAATCTCGGCAATCGGCTGGATGGTGCCGATCTCATTATTAGCATACATAATGGTTACGAGCGCGGTATCCTCCCGCAGGGCGGCGGCAACCTCTTCGATGCGTACAATTCCGTTCTCATGCACATCGAGGAACGTTGCTTCAAAGCCTTCCCTTTGGAGCCGCTCGACGGTGTGGAGCACCGCGTGATGCTCAAATTTTGTGGTGACAATATGACGCTTGCCCTTTTTCGCCTGCATCTCCGCCAGCCCGCGGATGGCCCAATTATCCGCCTCCGAGCCACCGGAAGTAAAATAGATTTCTTCCGGATGGGCACCCAAAAGCGCCGCGACCTGCCCGCGCGCGGTTTCCACAGCGTTATGCGCCGTCTGCCCCAACATATAGAGGCTGGAAGGATTTCCAAAATGCTCTGTCAGATAAGGGAGCATCGCCTCCACCACCTGTGGAGAAACGGCGGTGGTCGCCGCATTATCTGCATAAACGTAGCGTTTTGCTGAATCTTTCATGTTGTAACTGCTCCTTCCTGCTGCAATTCCAGCTTATCACGATAGCGCCGCACAAGCTCCGCGAGCGTAATATGATCCACCACACCGTTAACCGCATCGCAATCTGCGCCCAAACCTCCCATGTGACGCACTGCTCCGCACGCGGGCAAGGGCCTGACCCCGACTGGCCCTGCGCCACGCAGTCCACCGGCGCCAGATCGCCTTCCAGCGCCCGCAGGATCATGCCCACCGTATAGTCCTCCGGATCGCGAGTGAGAGTATAGCCCCCCTGCGCGCCGCGCGTGCTGCGCAACAATCCCGATCGGCTGAGCACGGTGAAAATCTGTTCCAAATATTTCTCGCTGATTTCCTGCCGCCCTGCAATCTCCTTGATAGAAACACATCGCCCATTGGAATGAATGGCAATATCAATCATCACACGCAGGCATAACGGCCTTTTGTTGATATTTTCATGGATCGCCTTCCTCCTCTTTTACGGATTATGGGCACAGTATAGCACACTTTTTAATTCATATCAATCCCATATGAATATAATGATTTAATTTTTTTTAATCCGTCCGATTAATCGGCTAATACTGATAAAACGGCGGCCAGCGGAATGTTTCCGCCAACCGCCGCCCCTGGATAGCCCGCATGTCCCTCATGCAGGTTATTGTGCGTTCTCCCCTCCAAAAATCTTGCGGTAACGTTCCTCGTCATAGCCGCAGGCCTCACGCATCACCTCTTCCAGTGTTTTCCCCTCCGCACGGATTTCATCAATCAGGCAATCGCGCTTTATTTTGCCGTTTTTTAAAATGACGGCGCGATCAATGAAATTATCGATCTCATTGATTAGGTGCGTTGCAAGCAAGATCGTCTCCCCATCAAGGAGACTGTCGCCCATCAGCCGCAAAAAATCACGCCGTGTAAACACGTCATTGCCGAGAAACGGCTCGTCGAGGAGTAGATAGCGGCATCCCTTGGAGAAGCCGATTGAAATTTCAAGCTTTGCCTTCTGCCGGTGGAAAAAGTGCGTGCTTTTTTCCCTTTGGGCAATTCAAAATATTCGAGCAGTTTCAAATAGCGCTCCCGGTTGAAGCGGTCGTAGTAATCCTCTAAAAAATCTGCATGTTCCACAGGCGTCATAAAGGGAAAAAACGTGCCCTGTTCTGTCATAAAAGCAACTTGGCCTGCCGCTTGAGCGAGGGCGTTGCGTCAATCGTCACCTTTCCCCGCGTTGGCTCCATCAGGCCCGCCACAATTTTTAAAAGCGTGGTTTTGCCCGCTGCGTTTTCACCGAGGAGCCCAACAACTTCGCCCTCCTCAACCTGTAAATGGATTCCATCGAGTGCCCAGGCATGCGTGCCCGGGAATTGCTTGCAAAGCCCTTCAATCTGAATCAACCTGTTCTCCCCCTTTCTGTAATTGCAGCGCTTCATATCGCCTGATATTCGGCGTTTCACATCGCAAATCCTCTTGCTGGCCGGATTGGATCGAGCAGGAAAACACCTTTTGCCCATCCTGATAGGCAATCAAATAGGGGCGCGGCACCGGCCCGCTCGATTGCGTGAACTTTGGCTGCTCCATCAGCGTGAAAAGGTAGAGCGTTCCTCCAGCATAATGGAGGTCGGCAAAGCCGGTACAGAAATCGCCTGCCTCGCCTCGAGAAACCGTATCCTCCACTTGCTCTACGATCGCTCCCTCCACCAGATCAACCGCAATCGCCTCACAGATTACCTCTTCTCCACTAGTGTGCATGTCCGCCAGCAACATTATATTCTCCTTTACCGTGTAAAACGTGTATTCCTCCCAGCCCGGTATGGAAATGGTGTGCGTCGCTTGCCAGGTACGCGGATCGATCAGTTGAACCGTCAGCTTGCCCTCCTGCCGAAGGAACAGCGCCAGTTGCTCCCCGCAGGCCTCCAATGAAACGGTCTCGACCTTTCCATTCTGTAAATCAATGGGGAAAAGATTCTTCTTATGAATGGTTACAGCTTCCCCTGAAGAAGAGTCGGGCACATCTGTCATATCATAAATTCCACCTGTCCCGCGGCAGTTTTCGTCCGTCAGCGTCACCGTGTAACGGATGCCGTCCAGCTGCACCGTATCCCAAGGCTGAAACCCTCCCGACCTTGACATCAACCCTTTCTTTCCATTCTGATCCGCGTAATATAATTGCATTAATGTTTTATGGTAAACGATCTGTGTCTGAATACGGAAATCAGAATGAAATCCATCTTCCAGGAAAAGGGTAAACTGATCCGCCGTTTCGCTTATCGTCGAGGTGTCGGCTTGATTCACGGAGCCATCCGGGTTTTGATCTCCTCCCCCGCATTGTAAAATTGAACCTTTGTTTCTGTGCCGGGCAGCGGCTCATAATCATAGCCCACCACATGGCTTTTTTCCCTTACTTCGTCCATAAGCGCCTGGGGTAAAATCCGTTGCGTCAGCTCCCGCCCTTGGGAGGCAAAGGATATGCGTTGAAAGGAATCCGTTAGCACCCCTGTGATCCGGATATCCTCCAGCACAGATGCATCGCCCTCCTGCTCCACAAACGCAAAGCCCTCGTGATCGCGCTGGGCAAACAAAACCGCGCCGCTGCACACAAATACCGCTGCGATCACCGTAAGAATGCCGACCAGCGCCGCCATCCGAAGCGATCTTCTTCGATGCGTCATTTCGATCCCTCCATCTTAATCCAAAAGGCTTTTCCGGCAGAGCCGGTAAGCCATCCCAAGCATCCACACGGTACAGGCCGCCATATAGGCAACCTCAAACGCCAAAAAGATACAAGCGCTGATATCCCACTGCCCCAGGCTGCTTTCCCCCATTGAGGTTGCGGCGAAGAGGCTCGCCCAGGCGGCGGCAGCCGGTATGGCCGCCCACCAGCGCCGCCCATAAAGCGAAAGGGCGAGATAAACACAAGAGGCAACAGGCAGCAGGAGGAAAGAAGCCGACAGCAGCACAAAAAACAGATGGCGCGGATAAAACATTTGCAGAAACGGCGTGCGCACAAAAGTGAGATACAAATCATTTGCCGGAGGGGCCCAAGGGGAATCCGGCAGCAGCACCGAAAAACCCAGCTTGCTGTTCCCACCCTCGCACCCGGCAGGTTGTAGAGCGCCGTTTCCCAGTGATACACTCCGTAGCTTACATACACCGCCACAATCTGCACCGCCCAAAGCAGCAGGAACGCCCAAAGCACCGCCAGGAGCATGCTCCCAGCCAGGCCTTCTGCGCCCGTTGGAAGCTCCGCAGGGTGTAAACGCCTTTCGTGCCGCCCATCGTAAACCGCATAAAATAGAGCAGAATGCCGAAAAAGGCAACAGCGTACGCCACATAAAACATTACGGGCAGAATGGGCTTCCACCAAATCGCCTGAAAGCTTAGCAAAGCCCCCATTCTGCACGACTGCACGAACATCCGGCTGGACACGAGCACTTCGCCCGTCAGCAGCAGCGCATACAGGGGAAACAAAAATTTGCCCATTTGAAAAAAGTGATGAGTGGCCAGCCGGATCATTTTATTTCTCTGTTGCATCTCTTACCTTCCTCCTTCTGCCGGCTGTAAATACAGCTCGCTATAGCGCCTTGCCTCCGGCGCTTTGACGCGTGCATCCTCCTGTTGGCCGGATTGAATCATGCATGCAAAAATTTGCTCCCCCTCCCGGTATACCGAAAGAACGGGCAAGTCTACCGTCCAACCGGAAGGCTGCTGATTCTGCGCCTTCCCCGCAGGGTTATCCGGTGGAGTCATGAAGGAGATCAGGTAAAGCGTATCATCGATATACAGAGCATCCATCACACCCATCTGGGCGAGAGGAGAGCTATCCTGAAACTGCTTGACGACTGCGCCGCTTTCCAGATTGACGATATCGATCTGCCGCAGCGTTGTATTTTCACCCGAGGATTCCACATCCGCCTGCACTTCCGGTTCTAAAAAACGGACGAGCACGGCATATTCCCCTTTTGCAAAAAAGCCGCCGGGCGGCATCGGTTCCCCCCAACCAAGCAGCGCCACGATATGTTCTGTTTCCCATGTTTGCGGGTTGACAATGCGCATGGTCATTCGGCCATTCACAGATATGAAAACCGCCAGGTTCTCTCCGCATGATTCCATAGAGAGGATCTCATTTTTCCTCCGTCCAGCTCGATAGGATACAGGTTTTCCTGCTCCACCATCGCGGGTGATTCCTCACCCGACAGCGGCAGGTTCACAAAGTCAGTCACGTCATAGATCCCCCCTGTGCCGCGGCAATCGGCATCCGTTGCCGTAATCGCATACCATCGGTTGTTCATCTGCACCAGATTGTGCGAAGATACCTCGAGCACGCTTCCAACCGGAATCGATGGATTAGTGCCTGTTTCCTTTTTCCCATCCAGCAGTACATACTGCATGGAAACCTCCCGATGATAGCTTACCCGTGTTTTTACACGATAGGAATGATAGCCGGCGGGCATAGCATTCCCTGTTAGGCAAAGCAGAAAGGCATCGGCAGTTTCTGTAAGGATCGTCTGCTGCTCAGTAGAGGTAGCAGAGCCATCTGGATTGTAGCGCCATGCCTTATCGACAACAGATTTTTCCCGCGTCACGTTTGCTTCGGGCAGCGGCTCAAAATAATAGCATACCGGATGCCAGTCTTTCGCCCTAAATAAGTCCTGAAACATTGTCTGCCGCAACGCGCGATGTTCAAAATTCATCCCATGAGAGGAAAAGGATACGCGATGGAAGGAATCTTTCAGTACACCTGTCACACGAATGCGTGCCAGCACCGAGGCGTCCCCCTTCTGGTCTGCAAAGATGAACCCTTCCTGATTGCGCTGGAGAAATAGAAAGCCGCTGCTGGCAAAGATTACACACATAGCCGTGGCAACCAGTCCGGCCCAAATCGCCGTACGCTTTTTCATTTTCATGTTCATTCCTTCCCTGCGCCAGGCCGCGGCTTTGGCGCGAGCCAAAATTAATCTTTCAACCTTATCCCAGCCTGCTTCTGCCAGCGCGCCGCCATGCCAGCCCAAGCATCAAAAGCATGCCAAGCAGCGTCAAAACAAGGGATATACCTATTGCGAAAAGCTGTTCATAACCTTGATGCTGTAACGCCGCCTGCCCTTCCACCAGCCGATGAGAAAAGCGCCCCAGCAAAATAGAACCGGCAGCAGCGCCCGCGCCCGCCGCTCACACAAGGCAAGCACCGAGTAAGCCCCTGAAATAGGCGGCAAAACCACCATGAACGCCGCAAGCGCCAAAAAAACAGGGTGACGCGGATAAAACAGCTGTAAAAACGGGGTTCGGATAAAGGCGAGATATAGATCATTTGCCGGAGGCAGCCACTCTCGATCCGGCACAATAACAGAAAACCCTATCCTGCTCATCCCATCTACGTTGCCCGGCAGGTTATAAAGCAGCACCTCCATGCGGTATAACCCATACCCCAAATAAATCGCCAAAAGCTGCGCCGCCCAAAGCAAAATCATGGCCGAAAGCATGGCGATAAACATGCTCCACAGGAGGCCCGACGCCCCATCGGAAGGCTGCGCAGGTATAAACGCCCTTACCATCCATGAAATAGCGCAAAAATAAAACAGCATCCCTGCAACAAGGGCTCCGTATGCCGCATAGAAAATAATCGGTGCGGCCGCAACACTGACAATCGTTTGGAAACTGACCGGATCTTGTATTTGGCACCGGCGTATAAACATGCTGCCAATCAAAATCAGATCGGCCGCTATGAGCAAAATAAAAATTGCTAACAACAGCCTACTGATTTGTGTAAAATAATAAGCTGCCAACCGCAAGGTTTTTTTCGATTATCCATCTGGATATGATCACCCTTTCTCCTTCTCAAGCTGCAAACGCCCATTTTCTTCCGCCATCCTAACCGTTTCTTGTGTACTATACGCCTAATACATAAGTGGCAAAAAAAAGAAGCTACTCCTCCCATTTCTCAGTCAGCAGTGCGATGGACTGTTGAAAAGAGAGGCCCAATGCTTTCACGTTGGATAAAAATGTTTGCACGGCTTCTTCCTTGAGTGTTTCCAACAGCTCGGCACGCATCTCAGGCGTTACGGAAATCACGCTGCCCGCGTTGCCATCCGTATGCATTATCCCCTCCTCTTCTAAGGCTTTGTAGGCCTTCTGAGCCGTGTTGGGATTAATGCCGAGCAGAACTGCTAACTCGCGCCGGAGGGCAGGGCATCCCCGTCCCGCAGCACACCGCGGCAAATTTGTAGATGCACATACCGCACCAGCTGTAAATACACCGGATCTCGCGTATTCAGGATCAAATCTGAAAAAACCCGCATTCGATCACCGCCTTTATGCGTATTATATGTGTAATACACTAAAAAGTCAACAACATTTTATTTTTGAAGAGCAAAAAATTTGACAATCTTTCCGTAACCATGATAAAATCATGAAGAAAAGACGCTCATCGCCAACTTTTTTGATTAAATAAGGGAAGTTGAAAGGATGGATGATTTCTATGAATCGATCAGGCAGCCGTTATTCTATTCTTACCTCCTGCCTGGCAACGCTGCTAGCCTGTGTGCTGCTCTCCACCGGAGCGGCTGTTCCGCCGAGCGTCGCAGCTCCTGTCCACAGCATGGAGGACGCAGCCGTATTGCCACAGCAGGCAGCGGCCCCGTCACAGGCCGCTTCACTGGCAGGGCAAACCGCCAAGCACACCCCCGCTGCACCTGAGGCAGCAAATCCAAAGCAGGCGCCTAAGGCCAGCGTCGCCTCCCCGGTGAAAGCAGCGGCAGCGGATACCACATCTGCAACAGCAACTCCATCCGGCCCGAAAGCCGTTGCACAGGAAGCCTCCAGCCCGCCCGCACAAACAGAAGGGGGACAAGAGCTGCCCACCTTTACGCCCGCCTCGGCAGAATTTGTGCGCAGCGTTTTGACCGCTGTGCTCACCCAAATCCTGACCGGCAGGGCGGATCGCGACGCTGTAATCACTGCCATTGAGCGGCTGCCGATGCCGCAGGAGCAGGCCGTCTCCTTGGCCGCCGCTCTGCTGGACGGTCAAAAGGGCAGCAGCACCATCGATATTATCAAGGGCCTGATAGGCGCAGTAGGCGACGGCATCCACCAAATCGATATCACGCTGGGCAGCACGCCCTACCCCGGTGTTTATGAGTTCCTCGGAGATTATATAAAGGATGACGGCACAAGCGTGCATGTATCCTCCGGCGTTTATTACGACGAAGCGACCGGCCTCGTCTACGGCAAAGACGGCGCCGGTATGTTTGCCATCGGCTTTGATTACGATGCCGGGCAGTATCTTGTAATCGGCGCAACAGAAGCTGGCAGAGGCAGTTTGGTTTCTGCCGCTTGTATGACACGTTATCTCCGCTCGTCTTGATGGATTACGACACCGTCCGCATCAAATTCCAATATGGGGAGATGGACTGGATGGTTCAGCTCTGGAAAGGGAACTACGCCATCACCAACGGCGGTGAAATCGGAATATATCACAAACCAACCGACCGATTGATCGAATTTTATGACTGCGCAGAGAATAGCGAACTGCCGCAGATGGCAATGACGCTGCGCAGAGGCGATCAAATCCTCTTCACCCGCGGGCTTCAGCCGCATTGGTGGATGACGGGCTTTCAGTTAGGCACCCTTTACAAGCCAGCCCAACTTACGCTTGATGGGCAGCTTATTTTTGAAGATCCCGCCATGCGGGATGCATTTGTAAAAGCCTTCCGCCAGCAGGTTTGCCCGCTCACCTCTTCCATCCAAGTGGAAGGGAATCTCATCTCTTTCTCCTGGAAATAAAGGCCAGCGCCTAGCCAGTGGACTTCTGCTTCCCGTGAGCGGCGCGCATCCCTTTGAGCCGTGTAATCACGGTCGGCTTTGGTTCGTTACCCGCCCCGCTTCGCCATAAATGGAACAAGTCAAAACCGGGCGGTGTGGGAAAGCCCACACCGCCCGGTCAGTTTAGGGAGAATCAAGCATCCTCAGCCATGCACACTCTCCGCGGCCGCTGCACCAATCCCGCCTTTTGCAGCGCCGCTACCAGAAGGGGAACCGCCACAAGTTGGATCACAATGCCAGGCAAAGCCGTGACGAATGCTGAGGTTAAAAAAACGGTAAATCCATAGGGCTTGCCTGCAATGCCGAGCAGCACAGCGTTTGCAATGCCGGATACCGCGCGCCCCCCCAGCATCGCACCAATCAGGGAGAGATAGAGGTTTCCCCTCAGCTTTCGGTAAAACAGCCCGGTCAACACGCCATATGCGCATAGTTCCAGCATCATGGCTGGCAGGGTTGGGAAGCAGGCGGCATTCCCGTCAGCAGGGAGGAAAGCAGCGGGCCAATCAAGCCGCAGGCCGCTCCAAATGGCCAGCCGCACAGCAAACCGCACAGCAGCACAGGAATGTGCATCGGCAGGAAGGTAGCGCCCGCTCCGATTGCATGGAATGCCATTGGAAGCACAATGCATAGGGCGATGCAGAAGGCGGTTAGCACCAAATTCTTGGTATGGGATTGCTTCATTTGTCACATCTTCCTTTCATACGATAAGCGAGCAAAAAAGCGCCAATCAGGCTCCCTCCGCTTCTGCGAGGGTCACGGCCTGGTTGGCGCTTTTCATTTGCAGCGATCGTTCCGTTTGATTGTTCGCCCCTGCTTCTGCCGGCTGCCGCTCTTCTGAGCGGTATTTCTGATGTTTTATTATAGCAGAACCGGCCCATCCCGTCAACGCCGTTCCGCTTTCTGACGCGCCATTTCTTCCTGCTTTCTCAGGATGCGCTCATAGCCCTCGCGGGGCAGGTTCGTATCCAGCAAAGCTTTTCCATCGGGCACATACCAGTGTGCGTTCGATTGACGATGTATGGCACACGTTCCCCTTCGTGAAAGGGAACGCACCGTTCACCAAGACATACCGCCGCATGCTCGCTGATGACATCCGCATACACTTCCTTCACGCCTGCGTAGAGCATCAAAAGCGCCGCCGCCTTGCCTATCACGCGATCCGCAATGGATGCGCCGCGCAGCAATTCCGGATCCTTTCGCAGCCATTCGGTCAGCGGTGAAACGCCGGAGAGGGAGGATTCTAAAACTCGCCCATCCGCTGTCAGGAGCACACAGGTAGAATGATGCTTATGCAGCGCCTGCTTGAGCATCTCCAATGTTTCCGTCATGTCAAATCCTCCTCCTGTGCGCCGCCTTCCGCGGCGGGTTTTTGCTGCGTTTCAGCGGCCCTGGCCAACGACCGGTCGATTAGATCACTCTCCAAGGGTGTCGACGGACCGTCCCGCCGGGGCAAGATCCCATAAAGCAGCATACGGACGATCTGGTCGAAAACCTCCAGGCTGTGCTCCGTCACCGGCCGCATATCCTTTTCCGGGTTCCAGTTCGGATAGCCAACGTGCAGATGGATGAAATAGCTTGCCACATGGAATGCCTGCATCGCCAGCCTTTGATCGGCACAGATAATCTCCTGTGTGCTATGCTCAAAAATATCTTTCAACACGGCCAGGTTGCACGCCGCAAATTGCTCCCGTATCTTTCCAATTTCCGCCTTCAGTATTTCCGGAGGCTGTTGAATCGCCTGATACATCAGCAGAGCTCCATATTTTTGTTCCAAAAAAACTGCTGCCGATACGCAAAATACATATGGAAATTCGTTTCCAAAGAACAGTCCGGAGAGGGGCGAAACGCTGCGGTGTGCCTGCAAAGCGCCTCGTAGCAGTCCTGTACCGCAACGGTGTAAATTTCATCTTTATTTTGAAAATGGTGAAAAAGCCGACCCTTAGAAATGCCATTGTCCGTGCAAAGGCGATTGATCGACGCATTCTCATAGCCATGCCGGCTGAATTCCCGGATCGCTCCTTTAATGATTAACTCCCTGCTGATGCGGGTGCGTTCTTCTTGTGTCATGCTACGCACCTCCTTACCCGCCATCTGGGATATTTACTATCATATTCAATTTTCGCTCATATGTCAAATTGCATCTATTTGCAGACCACTATAAGCAAAAAACAGACCTTATTATTATTCCACATTTGAATTTATTTCCGAGTGCAAAAACAAATTATTTATAAATTGGATATATTGTACAATAATTTTTTAATTAATTATACATTTACGTATGTTGAACTTACACATTCACAATGATATAATGAAATAGCTAAAGTCAGGAACGCCTTTCACATCCTGAAAAATGCAAACTAAAATATTTTGAAAACAGACCGTATGGCTCATTTTGAAGGGGGGGTAAGCGAAAAAGCGCATATCGGTCGCACAAAATTTGAAAGGAGACAATGCATTCAACAATGAAAAAAGGAAAAGCAGCGCTCAGTATTCTGATAGCCCTCTCCATCATCCTCTCTTGCTTTACCGTGGCATTCGCATCGGGCAATGATGAAAACCCCACCACCGCCCAGCTTCAGGAGGCCTTTCAGGCCGCTGTGGCAACCACGGGCGCCGAAGCGCCCCCCGCGAAGGCAGCGAAGCCTACACCGCAGCCGTTCAGGCGGTGGAGGCGCTCATCGCGAACAAAACCAACATCAGCACAGCGCCTCCCGTAGTGCCCGACCCCAGCGACAGCAAGTATGAGGCGCAGAAGGCAAAGCTCGAAGCCTACAACGCGAAGCTCGCGCTTTACAACACGGCGATCTCCGCTACAAGGCGATTACCGAGGCGGAGAGGGATCAGTTCCCTGTGACAAGCGCCCTGTCTTTCCTGAAAACCGTCACAGAGCGCGAGGCTTATGTCATCAAAGCGGCGTTTGACGCGAGCCGCCCCGACGGCACGCCCGCCATGAGTGCGACTGATTCCCGCGTTGCCGCTCATGAAAAGCTCAACGAGATCATCGGCCCGCACGCAACGCGCGATAAGGCCATGGTGCTCGCGCAGCACCTGATTATCCCCTTTGAGGGCGCCCTAAAGCTCAGCGCAAACCTTAATTTCACCAAATATCCGGCGGCGATTCCGGCACTGAACGCTTATGTAGCGGATTATACCAAAGCGGACGCGCTCACGCGGATGTATCTCGACGGCATTTCCCCCACATTCATGAGCTTCAGCACCAATTCGATCGGCATGATGCTGCGCGATCTCATCAAAATGATGGGCAAAGCGGCGATTGCGCAGAATCCATTTGCGGAAACCGCGCCCGCCAATCCCGGTACAAAGCCGAAGGCTGCGGATTACGCGCAGGGCGTGAACGATCCTGGCTATATCGCGGCGCTCAACGAGTGGCTGCCAAAAAAGCTGGCGACCGTTTCCTACAATCAGCGCAAGGGCAACTATGAATATGACGCGTATTTCGCTGCGATGGCGGAGCTTGCGAAAGCTGCCCGGAATATGCGCAGATTTTCAAAGTTGCCGCGCAGCTGCGCGACGCGTTCATCGCCTTTGACAAAACGGGCGAGACGACCGGTTGCCCCGCTGCGATCGCTGCGTACGACGCGATCACGGATGCATATATGCTTGCCGTTTACAAGGTCATCGGCGGCAACTATGCATACTATCAGATCTACCTGAACGCAAAGCAGGACGATTATGTCTACACCAATGTGACAATCAACAATCTCTATCAAAAGTGCCGCGACACCGCCAACATGGAACTTGTTGCCGCGTTTGAAGCTATATCGCCGGCATTGATCTCTCCACCGTAAATAACGACATCGTCGCCCAAGCCCAGGCGGAATACAAAAAGGTGCCTGCGGACTATCTATCCAAAATCTCCACGGATATTCTGGCGAAATACAACCAGATCGTCGCGTTGTATGATCCCATCAAGCCGCTCGTCCCCTCCGAGGACAAGTTCGAGGATGAACTCGCGGCCTTTGCGCCGACCACCGTCTATGCGACCAAGTTCCCCATGGCGCGCAAGGTATTGAATACACCATCTTCGGCACCAATAAGCTAACGGCCGACGTCCTGAAAATGGCGCTCGCTTACAGCGCGAACGGCACGCTCAAGGGCTACAAAAATTACAGCGTCCTGAGCAACAAAACCATGTCCACGCTGCTCAGCCTCTATCACATGATCGCCGATGCAAACCTCACCGTCAGTGGCATCAATGTCAGCAGCATCCTCGCGGGCGACCTGAAGCCCTCGAAGATCGCGGGCTGGCTCACCGAGGAGCAATTCGCCGGGGCGAAAGCGAAATTGCTTGCCGCCGCTGAAACGGACGACACCACAGCGGCGTTTACCGCCATCCAGTTTGAAAACGGCGACTGGGGCTTCCAGGATGGCGACCGCGAGGCTTCGCAAAGGCCGTCGCCGCCATGCTCCGCCCGGTTGCCGACGTTCTGCACAACGGCATCCTGATCATCAGCAACATCATCTATCTCCCGAACAAGACCGCCGCCAACGGCGACTATGTTTACGGCGCATACGAAAAGCTGATCCCCCTGCTTGAGAGCCTCGGCCTGAAGGGTGTCCTCTCCTCAGAGGAATATTCTGCCCGCTTCCAGGCTGCCGCCAAAGTCAGCAAAAATGCGCAGCTCGACGCGCTGTTTCTGCCCATCGTCAGCCCCATCGTCACGCTGGTGGATGAGCTACAGGCAAATCCGCTCAACACAATGCTCGATTTGCTGCCGCGCCTAGCCCGCACCATCAGTACGAACACGCTCAACGACAGCTTGAACAGCTTCCTGCATTCCAGCAGCCTGCTCAGCGGCGTGAATATCGACCTTTCCGGCGATGCGGTCAATGCGATGATCGACGGCCGGAAGATCAGCATCGGCCTTGGCGACAATGCGCAGCTCACCACAACCCTAAAGGCTGTGGATTGGGCGCGGCTGGCAGGCTGCGGCAAGCTTGTCCTTGCGGACAGCGTCAGCGCTGCGAACGCCTACCGTACTCTAATCGAAACAAACCGTGCGGACGCCTATGTGGTCGCCAGCCAGTACCTAGTCAAAACCGTGCTGCGCACCCGTATCGAAGGCAAATCCGCCGCAGTCGCCCTGGGCATCTGATTTCGCTCTTCTCTTTTCACCTCCTATCTAGTTGATACCTTTCGCATACCGCCACAAGCCGTTTGGCTCGCGGCGGTATGCGTTTTATGCAATGTGTGCCAACGAAAAGGAACGCAAAACCAAGGTCTATCATAACCATACCTGCCAAAGGGAAACACGCTGCCACAAGAATAGCTGGCTGCCGGCTATTTTTTTCTTTCTCCTCTTGTATGGAATGAAACGGTATGTTATGCTGAAGCTGAAAACAAAACAGATTTTAAAACACCGGCTGAAATGCCGGCGCATTGTAAAGGAAGGCTGAGCACCGGGATGCAGAAAGTAATTGTCGTTTCAAAAACCCACCTTGATCTGGGGTTCACGGATTATGCGGAACATATTTATCATAAATACCTTGATGAATTCATCCCCAATGCCGTTTCAATCGCCAATGAGCTCAATGCGGACGGATCTAAACGTTTCGTTTGGACGACAGGCTCCTGGCTGCTCAAGGAAGCGCTGAAAAACGGAAGCGAGCAAAACCGGCAAGCCCTTCTGCAAGGCCTGCGCAGCGGCAATATTGCACCGCACGCCATGCCATTTACAACGCACACAGAACTGCTTGACGCCGACACGCTCGATTATGGCCTCTCCATCGTCGATCAAATCGACGATGTCACTGGCCGCAAAACCATTGCCGCGAAAATGACCGATGTGCCCGGCCATACGGTCGGCCTTGTTCCCTTGCTCGCAAAGCACGGAATTAAACTCCTGCATATCGGCGTCAACGGTGCATCCGCCATGCCGGAGGTGCCGCCTTGTTTCCTGTGGAAACAAGGGGAAAGCGAAGTTGTCGTCATTTATTCCGGCGATTACGGCGGAGCTTTTGAAAGCGAGCTGACCGGCAGCGTGCTCTATTTCGACCACACGCTCGACAACCACGGCGCATCCGGCGCCAAGGCCGTGCGCGCGCGCTTTGAGTCGATCCAGCAAAATACCCTGGCGCACAAGTCACTGCCGGGCGGCTTGACGACTTTGCAGAGATCATCTGGCGGGTGAAAGACCAGCTCCCTGTGGTCACGGCAGAAATCGGGGATACCTGGATTCACGGAGCCGCCTCCGACCCTTATAAAACCGCCGGGCTCCGCACGCTCATTCGATTGAAAAACAAGTGGCTGGCCACGGGCCAGCTTAATCGGGAGAGTGATGCCTATGAGCAGCTGGCAGACAATTTACTCTGTGCTGCCGAACATACGTGGGGCCTGGATGTGAAAACCTATTTTGCCGATTATGAGCACTATCTCCGTCCGGATTTTGAACAGGCCCGTAGGAAGGATACCGTCGAGCTGCATCACCCTCTGCGGGATTTCCCACAAAACTTGCTGACGGTTTGCCAGCGCCGCCGCGGTGCTTATCATATCGGTTCCTACCGCGCCATGGAAAAAGCTGGGAAGAGCAGCGCGCCTATCTGGATCGCGCGCTCATCAAACTGCCCGTTGATTTAAAAAGCGACGCTGAACAGGCACTTATCGCGCTCAGGCCGCAGAAATTTCTCGCTGTATCGGGGGAGACCCTGCAACGCAATGTGGATTATGCATTTGGTAGCTGGTCGATCCGAATCAATGAGTATGGCGGGATCGGCGCTCTTTTCTGCGGCGGCAGGGCGGTCATCCGGGAAAACAACCGCCCTGCTGTGGAATATTATTCCTACGGCAAGGCGAACTACGATTTCTGGCTCACGCATTATACCCGCAACCGCAAAAAGACTGCCAGCTGGTCTGTTGCGGATTTTGCAAGGCCTCTGTTAAAATATGTAGATGCCAAATATCCACAGGGCCGCACCCCCTACCGCTTTTGCCGAGGGTGCGTGCAAGCATTGCAAACCGGGTTGCGCATCTGTGTGTATCTGGACATTGCGCCAGCGTGCCACAGCGAGCTCGGAGCAGCGGATATGGTCCAGCTGGTCTATACGCTAGGCACAGATGGGTTAAAAATCGAGCTAATCTGGATTGACAAACCGGCCAGCCGCTTAACAGAAAGCACGGTATTCCGGCTGTATCCTGCTTGCACACAGGAGGAAATCCGTTATACAAAAATCGGCGCGGAAATCGACCAATGACCGTGGTAAAAAACGGAAACCGCAATCTTTCCGCCGTGTGGGATATGCATTTCGGCCCATACTGCTTTACAAACCATCATGCGGCCCTGATCGGTCTGGGCAAGGGTAAAATCCTGCGGTTTGACAACCAGTTTGAGGATGTTGCCCAAAACGGAATTGCTTATCTTCTGCACAATAATGTTTGGGGCACCAACTTCCCTCTCTGGTATGGAGATAACGCCTATTTTCGTTTTGATATCTCCCATGCCGCAGCCTTGTAATGGAGCCGGCTCCCTTTGCCTAGCCGGCTCTGGAAAGCGCCCGCCGAACAGAATGCAGTTTCACGGCGGCTTTCAACGCCATAGCTCGCTACTGGTGCGAGATTCTCCCCTGCTTTCCTGCCGGAAAATTGGCATCGTCTGTCTTGCCAGTGACCCGGCATGGAATGAAATCTCTGCAAGGCCTTCGCCGGACGAACCAGGGAACGCCGCAGCCGGCTGCGCCTTAAGCCTATTGGCGGCGTTATGCTTCTTATTCATAAACACGAACCGTCTTTTAGAAAAAGGGGCACAGCTGCCACTTCCTTTTGCAAGCGGCAGCTGTGCAGATAGCGATATGCTTCTTTTGACAGCCTGTCAATCCATCCAGCCGCCCAGTTGGGCGGCTGATTTTTCGTTCTGAAGCCAAGGCGGCTGTTTTCTACGAAGCAATTGCGAAGCGGTCAGCGTTGGCAGCCGCAGCACAGTTATTCTCGCGCTCTCTGCCGGAACAGCCGCAATTGTCGCCCTTTTGCTGGCTCGCACTTGACGAGGCGG
>ENA-OQEN01000355-OQEN01000355.1-human-gut-metagenome-genome-assembly--contig:-NODE-355-length-20061-cov-4.161383_pt1 | contig 20061 bp, 26 predicted proteins | sample MGYA00242791_ERZ504627 | MGnify/ENA primary metagenome ERZ504627 (study PRJEB26092, sample SAMD00036316) | human gut metagenome | host: Homo sapiens | study: EMG produced TPA metagenomics assembly of... | reverse complement strand
CGACGACCATATTGTGCCTGTCCTCTCCATGGGCGGCTCCGGCTGCATCTCCGTGCTGTCCAACGTAGTTCCCCGGGAGGCCCAGGCCCTTTGCCGCCGGTTCTTCGCCGGGGATGTGGCAGGGGCTGCCGCCCTGCAGTGCAAGCTTCTGCCTCTGGTGAACGCCCTGTTTTCCGAGGTCAACCCAATCCCCGTGAATGCCGCTCTGGCCGCCATGGGCTTTGGAAAAAATCTGCGTGCTGCAATGTTTCGCAACATCCAGACCTTTTCCTTTGCAAATATCGACAGATTCTCATCCGCTAGCCTTGTCACACGTATGACAACCGATGTGACCAACATCCAGAATGCTTACATGATGCTGCTTCGCATGGCTATGAGAGCCCCTGCATCCATAATATGTGCGATGGCTATGTCATTTTTCATCAGCCCTCGCCTTGCGACAATATACTTAATCGCTGTCATTGTGCTTGGAGCTTTACTGCTTTCATCAGTAAGGCGGCCATGAAATACTTCGACAGAGCCTTCAAGCGCTATGATGACCTGAATGAAAGCGTACAGGAAAACGTATCCGCTATCCGCGTTGTAAAGGCATACGTCCGTGAGGATTATGAGAAGAAACGTTTTTCAAAGGCAGCACAGAATATCTACGACGTATTTGTGAAGGCAGAAAGCCTTGTGGTATACAACTCTCCTCTCATGCAGTTTACAGTGTATGCCTGCATCCTGTTAATAAGCTGGCTCGGAGCTCATATGGTGGTAAGCAGCACTCTCACTACAGGTGATCTGATGGCTCTTCTCACCTATTGCATGAATATTCTGATGAACCTCATGATGCTCTCGATGGTGTTTGTAATGATTTCACTCTCACTCGCATCCGCAAGACGAATCAGCGAGGTATTAAATGAACAGAGCACACTGCACAATCCTAAGGAGCCGCTTTACGATGTACCTGACGGAGCATAAGCTTTAAGCATGTAACCTTCAGATATTCAGACACCGCTGAAACTCCGGTTCTGTCAGATATAAATCTAGACATAAAATCTGGTGAGACCATCGGCATCATAGGAGGAACCGGAAGCTCGAAATCTTCCCTTGTAAACCTGATAAGCCGTCTCTACGACACAGACACCGGCTCTGTAATCGTCGGAGGCCACGATGTGCGTGAGTACGACATGGACACTCTCAGAAACAAGGTAGCTGTCGTGCTCCAGCAGAACGTGCTTTTCTCGGGCACCATACTCGAAAATCTGCGCTGGGGTGACAAAAACGCTACCACAGATGAGTGTATTGAAGCCTGCAAAATGGCATGCGCCGATGACTTTATCGAGTCCTTCCCTGACAAGTACAACACCTACATAGAGCAGGGCGGAACCAACGTATCCGGTGGCCAGAAGCAACGTCTGTGTATCGCAAGGGCTCTGCTTAAAAAGCCAAGGATACTCATACTCGATGACAGCACCTCGGCTGTAGATACAGCAACAGATTCAAAAATCCGTGCTGCCCTCGCAAAAACAATACCGGGAACCACTAAGCTCATCATCGCACAGCGTATCTCATCAGTCATGGATGCTGACCGTATCATCGTGATGAATGACGGAAAAGTGGACGGCTTTGACACTCACGAAAATCTGCTTAAAAATAATGAAATCTACCGCGATGTTTACGATTCCCAGACAAACGGCGGAGGAGACTTTGATGAAGGAGGTGCTGCCTGATGCCAGGACCAAGAGGACCACGAGGTCCAAAACCCAAAATTAAAAATCCCGGTAAGCTTTTTGCGCGCCTCATGGGATTTATTTTCAAGAAATATTTACCTGCCTGCATAATTGTTGTGATATGTATCTTTGTCAGTGTACTTGCAAATGTGCAGGGAACCATGTTTACCAAAAATTTGATTGATGACTATATAGTACCACTGCTTAAGACAGGAAATCCCGACTACGGACCACTCCTTGCAGCAATGGAAGGGTCGCCGTATTCTACGGTATCGGCGTCATTAGTACGTTTGCATACAGCAAAATAATGATCTACGTATCACAGGGCACCATTAAGAACCTGCGTGTTGAGCTCTTTTCCCATATGCAGGATCTGCCAATCCGATACTTTGACTCACATGCGCACGGCGATATCATGTCAATTTATACAAACGATATCGATACACTCCGCCAGCTCATCAGCCAGAGTCTTCCGCAGATACTTAACAGTGCTATCACTGTTGTGAGCGTTTTTGTTTCAATGGTCATATTAAATATTCCGCTCACCATACTAACTATCGTGATGGTAATCGTAACAACAGTCGTGACAAAGAAATTTGCAGGCTTCTCCAGCCGCTATTTCCTTGCACAGCAGCGCGACCTCGGCAAGGTTAACGGCTTCATCGAGGAAATGCTCAACGGCCAGAAGGTAGTCAAGGTATTTACCCACGAGCAGGAAAATATTGAAGCCTTCGACAAAATAAACGATGAACTCTTTGAAAGCGCCTACAATGCCAACATGTACTCCAACATGCTCGGTCCTGTAAACGCACAGATTGGAAATCTAAGCTACGTGCTCTGCGCTCTTGCAGGCGGTGTTATGGCTCTTTCAGGCTTTGGCGGTCTGACCTTGGTAAGCTTGCGAGCTTTCTGACCTTTAACAAGAGCTTTAACATGCCTATCTCGCAGGTCAGCCAGCAGTTCAACAGTATCATCATGGCACTTGCCGGATGCGACCGTATCTTCTCACTGCTCGATGAAGCGCCTGAGACTGACGAGGGCTATGTCACACTGGTAAATGCTAGGGAAGAAAACGGAAAACTCACTGAAACACCTGAGCACACCGGCTTATGGGCATGGAAGCATACTCATCAGGCTGACGGCTCTGTGGACTACAAAAAACTCGAGGGCGATGTGGTATTTGACGATGTGGATTTCGGATATGTGCCTGAGAAAATTGTACTGCACGATGTGGATCTTTTTGCAACACCCGGTCAGAAGATTGCCTTTGTCGGCACCACCGGAGCTGGAAAGACTACCATCACTAACCTTATCAACCGCTTCTACGATATAGCAGACGGCAAGATAAGATATGACGGCATCAATATAAACAAGATTAAAAAGGCTGATCTGCGCCACTCTCTTGGTATTGTTTTGCAGGATACCCACCTTTTCACAGCTACTGTCATGGAAAACATCCGCTACGGCAAGCTTGATGCCACAGATGATGAAGTATACGCAGCTGCCCGCCTGGCAAACGCCGATACGTTTATCCGCCAGCTTCCTGACGGCTACAATACTGTACTGACAGGTGACGGTGCAAACCTAAGCCAGGGCCAGCGCCAGCTTCTAGCCATTGCGCGTGCCGCTATCGCCGATCCGCCTGTGCTCATCCTCGATGAGGCTACAAGCTCAATTGATACACGTACCGAGCGTATTGTTCAGGACGGCATGGATAAGCTCATGCATGGCCGTACTACATTTGTTATCGCACACAGGCTTTCTACTGTCAGAAACAGCGACTGCATTATGGTTTTGGAGCAGGGACGCATTATTGAAAGGGGAAGTCATGATGAGCTGATTTCAAAGAAGGGAAAGTATTATCAGCTTTATACAGGAAAGACTGCTTAATTCACTAGACTAACTACGAAAACCGGGAGACCGGGAACGCAGCCGGGGGGATGGCACACCCTCATGTGCGCTAACGCTTTGCTGTTAAGATTCTGTACGAATTATGCTTATAGTGTTTCTATGCTTGACGAAACCGGCTTTTATGCGCCGTCCATGGCGCATAACACCTTGCCCAGCCATCCATGGCTGGGCATTTCTGTGTTTCATGTGCATAATTCTACAGTATCTAAACAGCTTCGCTAGTCGCTTACATGAGGGTGTGCCATCCCCCCGGCTGCGTTCCCGGTCTCCCGGTTTTCTTACGCTGTGACTAGATTTTCATTCGTGTACGCTCTTAATCTGCAGCAGAGCAAGATAATCAAGGATATCTGCAAGATGCATATACTTCTTCAGAATTATCTCATCTACTTAATAATCACTCATAAAACTGTCAGGGGGATAATATTATCTTCATTAATCTATTGTCTTTATATTTCCAGCAATTAGTTTATGACCGGAATATATAGCCATAATCATGCATATCAGAGAGCCAAACGCTAAGTATTTGTGTGCTGCTTTTAACCCTTTATATCCGGTATAAAAAGTTCCGATTATGGAAATTAAAGCTCCCAGTGACCAGTATTTATGTGCTTTCATTATACACCTCCATATTTGTTTATTAACATCATAATACACCTAACACATAGTTCGTATTTTCGCGGCAAAAAGTTCGTATACAAAACAAAATGATTTCTTATGCTATTAATATGTCAGAAAACCATTTTACCAAATAGCTTTCTATATAATATTTACCTGAATCATCTTCATTGCTTCTATTGCTGTCTTATGACTTTCAGGCGTTACGCAGGCGCAGGCATTTTCTATTACGAACACCTCTGCGTCTTTACAGAACGTCTTTGCAATCGCTACGTTGCTTATTACGCATATTCCTGTGCAGAATCCGCAGAAATAAATCTCTGTATCGCTGTTGTCATATTCCTCAAGAAGTCTACCAAGCTCTTTGCTGCCAAAAGTCGGCTTGTCAATATAAGTCATATCGTCACAATCAACTCCACGCTCCTTCATTGCATCTTTAAGACGAGCGTCTACTTCCCATCCGTTTGTCCCTTTAATACAGTGCGTTACCGGAAGTTTCTTTCCTTCCTGAGTATTCAGATAATTTTCATCATGCGTATCCCTTGTGAATATCACATCATCATATTTGCCTGACCTGATTTCATCTGCAATAACATTGGTTGCCACGTCACACTCTTTGTTTCCAAGAGCTCCTGTAATAAAATCATTCTGTGCGTCCACTACTACTAAAATTTTCTTTGCCATAATTATTCCTCCTACATCATAATTCCTTCATCCGGATCATCTGTCTCCACAATAATCTCCTGTAATACTTTACATTTTATTCCTGTTTTTTCAAAGGTACTATTTACATCCATAAATGCTCCTATATTACTTCATTTATTCTTCCTCTTTAATCACCTTTAGGAAACGCTTGACCTCCGCCCATGCACGCTTGGACTCCGGGAAATTGAGATATCCCATCTGGAACACATGAAACATCCCCTCATACACTGACAGTCGCACCTTAACGCCCTGGATTCTTGCCTTTGCAGCGGCCTCTACCGAGTCAGATAAGAGCATCTCTATCGAGCCTACCTGTATGAGCATTGGTGGAAAGCCTCTGAAATTACCAAATAGTGGCGATATGTATGGATCCATTTTATCGTGGTCACCGGGATAGTCATTCACGTAGATGAGACTGTCCCTTGTGTTCCCAAACAGAGGGTCCTTTTCGTAGTTTGTCTCATATGACTCTCCGCCTGCTGTGAGGTCTGTCCACGGTGACATGGCTACTATCCCTGCCGGAAGCGGCATGTCGTGGTCACGAAGATACATGGTGAGGCACATTGCAAGACCTCCTCCCGCTGAGTCTCCTGCCAGCACAATCTGCGAACCAAACCAGCCCTGTGACAAGAGCCATTTATAGCAGGCTATGGCATCCTCAAGTGCTGCCGGATACGGGTGCTCCGGCGCCACGCGATAGTCAGGCGTGAGCACTGAGCAGCCCTCACTTACCTCATTATAAAGGCCTGCAAATACATAGTATGCATTGCGCACTGCCCCCATATATCCACCACCATGCAGCTGCAGTATCACACGCTCTGTATTTGGGTTTTCCTTTGAAGATAAAGCTTCATAGTGAAACCGCCCATATCTATATCCTCTGTTACAAAGCAGTCCGGAACAAGCCATGCAGGTTCTTCATGCGCTTCCTGAGCTCTCCGGATTTTATTTTTTTGCCGATTGCAAGGTCATTTGTGATATGTCCCATCAGATTAGCAAGTATTTTTCCCTGTATACTGACTTCTTCATCTGCCACAGCTGCATTGCTATGGACTTTTTCCGCATGCTCACTTTTCATGGCAGATAATGAATTCTTAAACGTCTTTTCAAGCTTATTACCCAAAGCTCCTATTATTCCAGTTTCATTATCACCATTACTATCGCCGTTTTCAATTTCCGGATGGTAGTTTCCCATCTCCTCATCCTCAAACATATGCGAATTTCCTATTCCATGAAAGCCTATCATATATGAAATCTCCGTTTCAGCTCTGTTCTGGCTCTTTTGTCACCGATAATCAGTGTTCCGAGAAACAAAAACAGCGATGCGCCCATCGCTCCCATTGCCAGATATGGGAACCATATGATCTTGACTGCCACAAGTATCATCGCAATCACGCTCATCAGCACAAGAAAAAGCTGCATCATCATGTAGCTCTGCCAGTTTCTTATGTTTACTATCATAAGTATAATTGTTGCTAGAACCATCGCCAGTATGCACTTGGGAAAACAAATGTAAGTGCCCAGCCACTGGCTCCTGTGAGCAGGTCTATGCCCTCGAGAAACAGCACCGTGAACACAAATGTGCTTACAATTTTAAAAATATATCCGTTTCTTCCGACTATTGCCAGACGCAGCGTCACATTCGCATAGATTACAACAAGAAGCACTATAAAGCTCCAGTTTATCTCATTGTCTGTCATGTAATCAACAGTTGTCAGCACAATCTGTCCTACTATAGACAGAAACAATATGATATTTTCCAGTAATCTGTATTTTCTTGATGCGCCCTTGACGTCAGGATATCTCGTACCGTTGTCATGGCTTGCTGTACTATCTGCCCTCTTTGCTGCACTATCTGTATCGTTTACGCACTTATCCGGCACATCATTATGCTGTTCAAAAACCCCTTCAGTGCCTGATGATTGTCCGATGACAGTTCAACCGGTGCCACAACCTGCTGGCAGAGTGGGCATTTATCTGTATTGTCTGCAATATACACACCGCATTTCATGCATTTAGTCATAATACTCTCCATTTGTCTCAATTGTCACTTCCACTCCGTCATTTACAAGCTTCTTAAAAAAGCTTCTCTGAATCATCGTATCGGCCAGAATAGATGAAAAAGTAAACACCAGCGTGTCCTTGTAGGAGCATATGGTGCCTTTCATAGGCTGTCCCTTGGACATTGGTATAAAGGAATAAAAGCCTGTTATATACGGCTCGTATTCCGGCTCCACCTTTATATTTCCAATATTGGTGATAGTGGTGGTATTCGCCAGTGCCGACTGCGTATAGACCGCCTTCATTGCCAGATTTTTTATAAAAAGAGGCACCGGTCTCATCAGGATATTTTTCTGATTTGACACACTGTATGAGAAAAGATCCTCCAGATGCTCCTTCGAAATCTGTGAATTGATGGAATCCGTCACTATTTTAAGCACCTCCTCAAATGTGTAGGAGCTGTTTTGCGGTCTGAACTCAGCAGATATCATGACAAAAAAGTTCTTTGTGGTCACGGAGTCAAAATAAGGACGAAGGTTCACAGGAACTGCAACCCTGACAGGCATATCGTTTGGCATGCCGTGAAAACACTCCTGATACACACTCCACACAAAGCATGCTACCAGATAATCATTTATGGAAACTCCATAGCGGTGGCAGACCTGCTTCAGCTGTGATACAGGCATCATACCATGTATCAGCCCAAACTCTCCATCGGGTACCTTTTCCAGCTTTAAAAGATACGCCTTCTGCCTGTTAAAGCCACTTGGCTTACTTGATTTGTAGTTCTTTACAAAGCTGTCCTCTCTATTTAAGGATGTGCCCTGCGTCAATGAATCGCCCTTTAGCTTTGCAATCTCCGGATGTGTGAGACGCAGATACTGGTAGGTGAGCTCCCTAAGGAAATTGATGCCGCCCATGCCATCTGTCAACACATGAAATACCTCAAGATTTATTCTGTTCTTATAGTATGTCACCCTGAAAAGATAGCTGTGATTCTTGTTCGGTCTTATAAATCTGCACGGAAATGTATTTTCCTCATGCACCTTTGGTGCCTTTTTGCCATTTTCCTCAAAATAGTTCCAGAATACTCCCATCCTGAGTCTCACATTAAACAGACCAAACTTCGGAAGCACTATATCCAGTGCCTCCTGCAGCTTTTCACTGTCAATCTCATCAGTTAAGGTGACTGAGATCCTATATACATTTGTCATGCTCTCCCCCGCTATACTAGGAACAGATTTGCTGTGTTGTCCAGCTTGTCCCAGCGGATTGAACGCGTTTTCGACATTTTAAATTCCTCGCTTATTATAATGATATAGCGATGCAGCACCCTAATCGAGCCTGCCGTACACCTCCATCGGCACATATGCCTTTATCTGTATCCCATCAGCCACATATTCCTCCGACACAAGCTCGCCCTGTTTTCTGATGAGCTGTATCACGCCAGCCTTATCATATGGGATAATTCTCTCGATATATACCTTATTCTCTCTTAATATCTCCTCTAAAAGAGATTTTACCTCATCTAATCCCAGATCCTTTGCCGCTGAAATGTTAAGAGTATAATCTGCCCTGAAATCATGCAGCGGTTCGTTGTCTGTGCGGGCATCCTGCTTATTAAAAAGTGTGACAAATTTCTTGTCTTTTACACCAAGATCATCCAATGTCTGGTAGGTTATGAACATCTGCTTTTCCCGCTGCATATTTGATGCGTCCACCACATGGAAAATAATGTCAGCGTACTTTGCCTCCTCAAGGGTGCTCTTGAATGCCTCTATCAGATGATGCGGCAGCTTTCTGATAAACCCGACCGTATCAGTAAAAGCACCTGCTGCTTGCCATCAAGCGCAAGAATACGCGTTGTAGGATCAAGCGTTGCAAAGAGCTTATCCTCCTCAAGCACATCTGCCTCTGTCAGGTGATTTAACAGCGTGGACTTACCTGCGTTAGTATATCCTACTATCGCAACAACCGGTACTTTATTTTTTTCACGCTTTGCCCTTGTAATATCTCTGTGCTTCTGCACCTCTTTCAGCTCTCTTCGAAGCTGTGCTATCCTGTCATTTATAAGACGGCGGTCCACCTCAAGCTTTTTCTCTCCGGGACCTCTTGTTCCTATTCCACCGCCAACCTCGACATGGACTTTCCCAGTCCCGACAAACGGCTTAATCTGTACTTGAGCTGAGCAAGCTCAACCTGTATCTTACCCTCACTTGTTGTGGCCCTTGATGCAAAAATATCAAGAATAACAAGTGTCCTGTCCATAACCTTTGTGTCAAGGTACGTCTCCAGATTTTTCTGCTGTGCCGGACTCAGCTCATCATCGCACACAATGCCTGTTGCCCCTGTACTCTCCACAAGCTCTGCAATCTCTGCCACCTTGCCGGTGCCGACATACGTGCCCGGATGAATTTTTTCTCTTCTTTGGATAAGTGTGCCTACAACTGTCGCACCTGCTGTCTTTACCAGCTCCGCAAGCTCTGAAAGTGAATCATCTGCATCATCACCGTCCTGCTCACTTACTCCGACGAGCACTACTCTCTCCTCAATATCCTCTATCTTAATAGTATCTGCCATAATCTATCTGGTCTCCAAAAACTGATATTCTCTTGCTGCATCCTCGTCATCGGGATAATCCTTCATGTATCCTCCATTTTGCTCTTTGCTGTGGCAAAATCGCCGGAATACTCATATGCTATAATCATAGCCTTTGTTATCTGCTGCTTGTTCGGCACACTTTCAAGTTCAAGTGCGTTCTGAAAATAAGTAATCGCAGTGTCATAGTTACCATTGTCCATCTGCGCCTGTCCCATATTCATCAGCTCATAAGAATCCGCCTCACCGCTGTCTAGGTATTTCTTAAAATACTTCTGCGAGCTGTCATTATCGCCCTTCTTCTGATATACCTCACCCATATAGTAGTTTGCCTTGACAAGCTTCTCATCAATAGCTTTTTGCAGACTCTTTATTGCTGAATCATAATCACCGAGCAGGGTGTATATACGGCCTCTCTGCATATAGTCATCAGCAGTTTTTGCCTTAAGCTTTAAGGCATTATCCAGGTATTCCTTTCCCTGGTCATTCATGCCATACTTTGACAAGGTCTCATAAACGCCAAGATAGAGCTCATAATTATCATTATTCTCACTGAGCGCCGTCTTAAAATCCTTCAAGCCCTTGTCTGAATCATTCTTGGCAAAATATATACAGCCTCTCAGATAGTATGCGTCAGAATCCTTATTATAGTCGATAATAGCCGTATATGTATCAATTGCTCCATCCACGTCACCGCTTAAATACTGTGCCTTTGCCTTATAATAACATATGTCAAGCTCCTCTGCGCCTACCGAGCCCACCGACTGGTCCAGTGCCTTCTGAAAAGCATCGACCGCATCATCATAGCTGCCGTTTTCTATACAGTTGATGCCATACTGTCTGTACGCATCCTTGTCCTTTACCTTGTCGCCGGAGCCACAGCCTGTAAGCATGCCCGCTGTGAGCACTACGGTAAGCGTGAGTGCCATAAATTTATTCTTTATCATAATAGGTCTCCATGTGTATATTCTTCCCCTTATTATATATGTATTTGCCAAACTTGTAAATCCCGCCCTTACATTTCTGCTAGGGCCCACAGTTCACGGTGAGGCAGGATTATGAGATTGTAAGATGCAATAGTACGGTTTATGAGCGTGGTGGGGGATACACAGTCTCGGGAGTGCTACGCTACGCTGCCAAGATACTGTAGGAATTATGCCTTGTAGGTTTCTATGCTCGACGAAACCGTCGAAACTCGCCTTCCATGGTCGATTTCTCCTTGTCCCGGCATCCATGCCGGGCCATTTCTGTGTTGCTTGGGCATAATTCAACAGTATCTAGGCAGCTTCGCTATTCGCTCTCCCGAGACTGTGTATCCCCCACCACGCCCACAAACCTCACTTTCCCATAAAAAATATAAGTATCGGTAAGTAGTGCAACACATCATCTCACATCTCTCCACAACATAGTAAGACGTAAGCACCGGCCACCGGTGCGCACACGTCACCACAATCTCACCACAGCGTAGCAAGACGTAAGCACCGGCCACCGGTGCGCACACGTCACCACACACATTTTGCCACAACGTAAGGGACGTAAGCGCAGGGGACGGCGTACACACATACTCTTGCGAGAGCGCATAGCGAATCTGCCTAGTGTCTGTAGGATTATGCTTAGAACCACAGAAATGCACCGCCATGGACGGCGGGGCAAGGCGTTATGCGCCACGGACGGCGCATAAAAGCCGGTTTCGTCAGCCTGCGAAACACTCCGGCATAATCCGTACAGACACTTGGCAGCGTAGTGTAGCGAACGCAAGAATATGTATGCACGCCGTCCCCTGCGCTTACGTCCCGACCTACAAAAAAAGAACCCCCGCGGGATGCACCCGCAGGAGTTCTTAAGCCCAATTTGTATTTAAAGGAGGAAGAAAAATTCTAAGCCTCTAAATGCCAGATTTCATCATTGTACTGCTTGATTGTTCTGTCAGAAGAGAAGAAACCAGCCTTGCTGATGTTGACAAGCATCTTCTTAGCCCAAGCCTTCTTATCCTCATAATCAGCGTAAGCCTTCTCTTTTGTCTTGCAGTAATCCTCAAAGTCTGGGAATGTCATGAACCAGTCTTTGTTGAGGAGCTCGTTGTAAAGTCTCTCTAAGTTCTCCTTAGAACCAACATTCATCATCTCATCACTTACAAGGAAGTCAACAGCCTTCTTTAAGTCTGCATCCTTGTCATAGTAATCCTTAGAGCAGTAGTCGCCTCTCTCATATCTGTCGATAACAGTCTGTGAATCCTCACCGAATACATAGATGTTCTCATCGCCGACAAGCTCAGCTATCTCTACGTTTGCTCCATCACTTGTTCCAAGTGTAATAGCACCGTTAAGCATGAACTTCATGTTTCCTGTTCCTGATGCCTCCTTAGAAGCAAGAGAAATCTGCTCTGAAATATTTGCAGCCGGGAATAATTTCTCAGCTAATGTTACGTTGTAGTTCTCAACCATGAATACCTTAAGGTATGGACTTACCTCAGGATCATTGTTGATAATCTGCTGTAAGCAGAGGATTGCATGGATGATATCCTTTGCAATGATATATGCAGGAGCTGCCTTTGCACCGAAGAAGCATGTGATTGGTGTAGATGGCTTCTTGCCTGCCTTGATCTCAAAGTACTTACGGATGATGTAAAGCACGTTGAGCTGCTGTCTCTTGTACTCGTGAAGTCTCTTAACCTGGATATCAAAGATTGAATTGTCAGGTACGTCGAGATTCTGAGTCTTCTTTAAGTAAGAAGCAAGCTCTGTCTTCTTTGCGTTCTTGATGTCAACAAGCTTTGTGAGAACAGCGTCATCATTGATGAAATTGCCAAGCTTCTCTAACTCGTTTGCATCCTTCTTCCAGCCGTCACCGATAAGCTCTGTGATGTATGCTGAAAGCTCCGGGTTACAAGACATTAACCAACGACGGAATGTGATACCGTTTGTCTTGTTGTTGAACTTCTCAGGATATAACTTGTAGAAGTTATTGAGCTCTGTATTCTTTAAAATCTCTGTGTGGAGGTATGCAACACCGTTTACAGAATATCCGAAATGAATATCCATGTGTGCCATGTGTACAAGACCGTCCTTGATAATGTATGTGCTCTCGTCAGCTACCTTTGCGCGAACCTTGTTGTCAAGCTCACGGATGATTGGCATAAGCTGTGGAACAGCCTTCTCCAAGAAGCTGATTGGCCATTTTTCAAGAGCCTCTGCAAGGATTGTGTGGTTAGTGTATGCACAAACCTTTGATACAATCTCAATAGCCTCATCCATCAGGATGCCCTTCTCCTGAAGGAGACGGATAAGCTCTGGAATAACCATTGATGGATGTGTATCGTTAATCTGAACTGCTGCATAATCAGCAAGGTCATGTAAATTAGAGCCCTTTGCCTCTGCCTCTGCAAGGATAAGTCTTGCTGCGTTTGATACCATGAAATACTGCTGGTATACACGAAGGAGACGTCCTTTATCATCTGAATCATCAGGATATAAGAATAATGTAAGGTTCTTCTTGATATCATCCTTGTCGAAATCAATTGTGTCGCCTACGATTGACTCATCAACTGACTCGATGTCGAATAAGTGAAGCTTTGTTGTACGGTTGTTGTATCCAACTACGTCGATATCGTAAAGTCTTGACTGTACTGTGAATCCGCCAAAGCTTACAGGATATGTGATATCTGTCTTTGTAAGCCAGCTCTCCTTTGTAATCCATGGGTTTGGAGTCTCCTTCTGGAGATTGTTCTCAAATACCTGCTTGAATAATCCGTAGTGGTAGTTGAGACCTACACCGTCTCCGTTGAGTCCGAGTGTTGCGATTGAATCTATGAAGCATGCTGCAAGACGTCCAAGTCCGCCATTTCCAAGTGAAGGCTCAAGCTCGATTTCCTCGATTTCAGCAAGTGACTTTCCGTTCTTCTCAAGAGTCTCCTTAACTTCATCGTAGATGCCTAAGTTGATAAGGTTGTTTGATAAAAGCTTTCCGATAAGGAACTCTGCTGAGATGTATAGAGCTTTTTCTTTCCTTTGTTTGAAACCTTTTTCTCTGCCTTGTCTTTTACAAGCTCAAGTAATGCGTAGTATACTTCCTCGTCTGTACTAACGCTGATTCCCTTCTGAAGCTTTGTTTCGATTTCCTGCATGATTGCCATTTTGATTTCCTCCCAAATCTGTTATCATGTGTACACGCCAATGTGTCAAATTAACTAATTTTCATTTAGCGTGCTTAACTTCCTTGTGTCATTTGATGAATCAAGTATAATCCATTACACTGCACAATTCTTGCAATATACAGTCGAAAACTTGCACAATCCTATCATTTTTCGGTATTTTTAGTGGCTTTTCAAGAAATAATATGCTAAAATATCATCATGAATATATTAGAATATGAAAATTATCACGAAGCCAAAACACATGTGGAGCTTACGTTCCCATACAATACCTACCTGTGCTCTATTCCTCTTGATTTTTCCGGAGTTCCGCTGCACTGGCACGATGACATGGAGCTTATCTATATAAAGAAGGGCTGCGGTCATATATCTGTGGATTTTAAGGAGTACCATGTGACAGCGCCAAGCCTTGTGCTGATTCTGCCGGGACAGCTTCACTCTATAGACCAATATATGGATGAATCGATGGAGTACGAAAATATCATATTTTCCCTGTCGATGCTGCTTCCCGGAAAGTACGATTACACCAAGGAGGATTTTCTTACCCCTCTCTTAGCCGGCAGATTCACAGTTCCGACGGTTTTTACACCGGTGTATCCATACTACGAGGATGTCGTGGCTCCAATAGATGCATGCGATGAGATTTGCAAGACGATGCCGCAGGGCTATCAGCTTTATATAAAAGCAAGCTCTACGAATTCTTTTTTGTGCTTGATAACCGCTGCCGTAATCTGACAAAGCCACTAAAAAGCAAAAAGACTCTTGATAAGATGAAGGTTGTGCTCAAATATGTGGAAAATAATTATGCCGACAAAATCTCCATTGCCGATATCGCTGATGTAGCCGGATTTTCCGAGTCTCATTTTATGAGGTATTTTAAAGAAACCATGGGCACATCGTTCGTTGACTATTTAAAGGACTACCGCCTGACCATGGCTGCGAGACTTTTGCAAAGCTCAGACAGCTCGGTGCTTTCTATTTCCGGTGAAGTGGGGTTTGAAAGCCTGTCATATTTTAACAGAGCCTTCAAAAAGCACTATGGCATGACACCTCTACAGTACCGCAAGGGCAGTTGACACCACTCTAGGTAGTTGCAATACAATATTTCTTAAATAAACGATGGTAAATAAACATGAAAAAAAATACATACATAAAAATGACTGCCCCATTCCGTGAAAATAACAGGGCAGCCCGAAAGCTTGAATTAATCAATAAAATATGCACTTATTTAGTTTTTATCACATACCCTGTATACGTGCTGTATCTGTGCTTTACAGCCGGTCATATGCTTGCACTCTCAATCATTGCTCCGCTTGTCGGCTTTATTGCAGTATCGGTTTTCAGATATATCGTAAACAGACCACGCCCATACGAAAAATTTGATATGACGCCTGTCATTCCAAAGGATACCCTCGGCAGGTCCTTTCCTAGCAGGCATGTTTTTTCTGCATTTATAATTGCATTTACCGTTTTAATATGCTCACCTGCTGCTTCGCCTTTATGGTTCATCGGCATTGTGCTTACAGTCCTTGCAGCTATCATTGCCTGTGTCCGCGTGATATCAGGTGTGCATTTTATCAGCGACGTTGTCGGTGCTTTTGTTTTTGCAGCCATTGAAGCATATATAGTGACTGTTTTCTTTTTATAAATAGCTGTTAGTTGTTGTTTCCACCATCAACACTCTTTTTTACAGCGTTTCCGGCATCATCTACGGCATCCTTTGCGCCGTCTATTACATCCTTGCCGGCATCGCCTGCTCCGTCTATCACATCTTTTCCGGCATTGCCCGCTCCGTCTATCACATCTTTTCCGGCATCGCCTGCTCCGTCTATCACATCCTTGCCGGCATTTCCGGCGCCATCTATGATATCCTTGCCGGCATTCCCGGCATCGTCGGCGGCAGAGCCACCTCTTTGTGTATTTTCAACCATTGAGGTGTCTGCCACATTACTATTGTTTCCACAGGCTGCAAAAGCGCTTGCAGCAGCGAGTATCAGGCAAAGTGCCAATAAATATTTCATTTTCTTCATTGTATCAGTCTCCTTTTTGTTTTGGAGATAGTATGGGCAATTTTTCGTAATTTATACATCATTCGTAACTATTCTGAACCACTGAGAACAAAAAAGCTAATGCGTCATGCATGCATGTAAGCGGCAGTTTTTCTTGTTCTCAGCTTTTTAACTTGGGTTTTGTGATGAGTGCCGCGATATATGAAAAGATAAGTGCTGCCGACACTCCGACCGCACAGGCCTTAAAACCGCCCTTAAACAAGCCTATAAAGCCCTCGCTGTCCACAGCCTCCTTCACACCCTTCCACAGTACATTGCCAAAGCCCAAAGCGGTACGTTGGCACCGGCACCTGCCCACTTTGAAAATGGCCCGTATATGCGACAGCGCCAAGCAGCGCTCCCGTGCACACGAGCATTACCATAATTCTGCCTGGCATGAGCTTAGTTTTTTCCATTAAAATCTGTACGATGGCGCAGATGATACCGCCCACCACAAATGCTTTTACATAATCCATTATATCCTTACGCCTTTCTTCTATTTTTGAACGTGCAGCCCATCCCTCAAAAACGGCTCGTTCACCCTATCTCGTTCACCCTATTATATATGTGAAGCCATCAGCTTCAAATTACAGCTTCAAGCACTACACCGTGTGCAATTCCCGGTACTGACTCGCCCTCGTTGAAGCTGACAGGCGAAAGAAGTGCTCCTGTCGGCACAAATAGTATACGCTTCAATTCACCGCTTCTAAGTTTTGGCAGGTAATATGCTGACAAACGGTTGCCGAGCACGCACAGCCCGAACCACCTGAGCCTGTGTTCTGGTTCGTTGCATCAAACATCTTCATGCCACAGTCCTCGTGATTTTTGCTTATGTCCACGCCTTTTTGCCTGCACAGGTCAATCAGTATCTTCTGTCCGACGCTTCCAAGATCTCCTGTCACTATCCTGTCGTAATAGGAAGCCTTTCTGCCAAAATCACTCAGATGATTTACTATCAGCTCACAGGCCGCAGGGGCCATTGCAGCACCCATGTTCATGGCGTCCTTTATGCCATAATCCACCACAACTCCTGTTGTGATTCCCTCAATCTGCACCTTCTTTGATATACTATCTGCATTGTCACCCCCAGTCCATTCATTGTCACACCCGGTCTGTGTCTCATTACCACCTGCTCCACTGCCCACAATAAATGCTGCACTTCCTGTCACTGTCCACGTCGCTGACACCGGTCTTTGATTGGCATACTGGTTAGGAAAGCGAAACTGCTTTTCGGCACTGCCAAAGTGGCTCGATGTCACTGCCACCGCATGCCTTGCATACCCTGCTGCCACAAATGCCGCTGCAAGTGAGAGCGACTCCCCGCATGTGGAACATGCTCCATACACTCCAAACCACGGAATACGGAAGTTTTCCACACCAAAGGTTGTGGCCATAGACTGTCCGAGCAGATCTCCTGCAAATACATAGTCCATGTCGATGCATCCAGATGTGCTTTTCCAAGGGCCATTGTGAGTGCATCGCGCTGCATGGAGCTTTCTGCCTTTTCCCACGTATTCTGCCCAAACCTGTCATCTTTGCCTACAATATCAAACAGACCACCAAGCGGTCCGTCCGCCTCCTTTGTGCCTACAACCGAACTGCTTTCCAATATAAAAGGAGCCTCCGCAAAACGGAGACTCCACTTTCCCAATTTTTGCTGCATACCGACTCTCCTTACTCTTAATCTCATCAAATCATAGATTTAATTAATGTCAGTATGCACAAACATATAAAATATATTCATTCAGATATAACAGCTCTATTTGCCATCATATGACACAACTGCGTCCACATCATACTTGCTAAGAAGCTTTCTGCCATTAAGACCTGCAAGCTCAATAAGGAAAAGCATCTTCACAACCTCTCCTCCAAGCTCCTCAACAAGCTCTGCTGCTGCCTGCATTGTGCCTCCTGTAGCGATAAGATCATCCACGAGAACCACCTTCTGACCGGGCTTTACAGAGTCCTTGTGCATCTCAATTGTTGCTGTGCCATACTCAAGGTCATATGTCTTTGATACAGTCTCACATGGCAGCTTGCCTGCTTTTCTCACCATAACAAACGGTTTATGAAGCGCATATGCTATCGGCATGCCAAAAACAAAGCCCCTTGATTCTGCTCCTGCTATCACATCAAAGTCAAGTCCGTCAAGCTTCTTTATCATCTCGTCAATTGCAAGCTTTAATCCATCTGCATCCTGGATAACACTTGTCACATCGCGGAACATGATGCCCTTCTCCGGGAAATCCGGGATAGTTCTGATATAGTCCTTTACTGTTTTCATTGTATGTACCTTCCTTATGTGTATTTAATATGTATTTACATATATATTCGTAATGCATTTGTCCTTTTGTATGCATTACCATTTTACTCTCTTCGGACAGCATATGCAAATCATATTCACTAAAAACACTTCCTAAAATCACTTAACCTTATGATATCCGTCTATGCACTCCACGACATCCACTATCTCTATCGTGCCGGCATGTGAATCAGCCACAAAGCGTATATCAAATCTGCCGTATCTCATGCCATAGATATAATCCCTGGCCTTGTTGTATGCAGCTCTTGGATCCTGTGCCAGAATGTGCTCCACAGTAATGCGTGTATCTTCATCCATACAGCTTTTGAGAGCCTCATCGCGCCAGATAACATGCACGTATCCCATCTGTGCTCTGCGGCAAAGCCATCTGATGCCTCAGGATGTGAGTCTGAATATGCCAGATACGGCTTTATATCATAGATTGGTGTGCCATCAAGCATATCTACACCTGACACATGAATTATGGGGCCCTTGCTGCTTTTGTACTCAACCTTATCAAGCCTTACAGAGGATAGTCCCATGCCGTTTGGGCGAAACGGCGAACGTGTGGCAAAAACACCTCTCTTTTCCCTGCCTCCTAGCCTGGGTGGTGTGACGAGCGGTGTGAATTTCTCCACCCTGTTTTCAGAAAAGCCCCATATAATCCACAAATGTGTGAACTCCTCTATTCCACGAAGCGCATCGGGGTTTTGGTATTTTGGTTCAAATACTATCTGCCCTGCCGCCTCAGGCACAAGGCCGCTCTGCCTTGGAATGCCAAATTTCTCTCCAAATCCGGTGTGCATAATCGCAACCGGCTCTATAGTCTTCTCATACATATTTCTATACCAGTATTTTATTCAGTATATCATCCTCGAGCACAAGCTTCTTTGCCGCATCGCGGTACTCCTTCTCATGCAGATATGTGTGCCTGAACGGTTCATGGATGGCGCCATATCTATCGCATCCAGAAAATCCTGCTTTCTCATGCCAAGAGTGGCCGCATAGTCGAAAAAGCCTGTCCTTTTGAGCACTGTGCACACCCTTACATATCTGTGGTTCTGCACTACACTCATGATATAGGTTGCTATGCCGACCTGTATGCCATGAAGCTGTGGATGCTCAAGAATTTTGTCAAGTGCATGTGAAATGAGATGCTCACTGCCGCTGGTCGGCGCACTGCTTCCCGCTATCTCGTTTGCTATGCCGCTCATGGCAAGCGAATCCACAAGCTCCTTTAGGAAAAGCTCATCCTTTATGCTCTCATAAGGTGTACGCACAAAGCTGTTGACCGCCTTTTTAGCGACCATCACGCGAAGTCATTGACCACGCCTGCACCATGTGCTTCCTCAAAAATCCAGTCATAGAGTGCTGTAATCTTTGACACCATATCCCGATGCCTGAATATATAAACTTCTCCGGTGCTGTGCGGATGACCTGTGTGTCAACTATGATACCATGCGCAAGCTTTGCAGGAACCGACGTACGCTTGCCGTGCACCAAAAGTGATGCACTGGCGCTAGAAAAGCCATCGCTTGAGCTTGAGGTCGGCACACTGATAAATGGCAGATTTCTTAGAAAAGCTGCATATTTTCCTGCATCTATCACCTTTCCGCCGCCCACTGACACAACTGCCTTTGCCTTGTTTGGTATATCAAAGGCAAGGGTGATGATATCATCTATCTCAACTGTATCAAGCTCGCTGTACTCAAGCACGGTGATACCGGCATCAGTAAGCGACTTCATTATAGTATCTCCAAACATATCTATGAGACCGTTTCCCATAAAAATGACTACGCTCGTCAGCTCCTCACTCTTTAAATACTCTCCGATTTTGTTTAATGTTCCATTTCCCACCTTGAGGATTGATGGAATGGATATTGCTTTTCCTGTCTGCATTTTCATTCTCCTCTTTTTATTTAATATGCCGGACTATCATGCTTTGCATCATAAATTGTCGCACTGTAGCCCTGTTTTTTCTTGCTGTCATACATGGCGGTGTCTGCCCTTCTGTAG
>ENA-OQEN01000354-OQEN01000354.1-human-gut-metagenome-genome-assembly--contig:-NODE-354-length-20079-cov-5.701383_pt1 | contig 20079 bp, 24 predicted proteins | sample MGYA00242791_ERZ504627 | MGnify/ENA primary metagenome ERZ504627 (study PRJEB26092, sample SAMD00036316) | human gut metagenome | host: Homo sapiens | study: EMG produced TPA metagenomics assembly of... | reverse complement strand
CCTTCGAGCGCCGCGCGCAGCGCGCGGATGTGAGCCGGCGTCGTGCCGCAGCAGCCGCCGAGGTAGGTGGCACCGGCGGCGAGAAGCTTCGGGCCCCAGCTGCCGAAGTCCTCAGGACCATCGGGAAATGCGTCACGCCGTCGACGAGCTGCGGCATGCCGGCGTTCGGCTGGACGCTGATTGGGCATCGCAGCTGGCGGCGAGCGTCTTGACGATCGGCACGAGCTGCTCCGGTCCGAGCGAGCAGTTGACGCCAATGATGTCCGCACCCATGTGGGAGAGGATGATGGCGGCTGACTGCGGGTCGGTGCCCGTGACCGTGCGGCCATCGTCGCTGTAGGTCAGCTGGCAGATGACCGGGATCTCTGGTGCGACCTCCTTGGAGGCGAGCAGGGCGGCGCGCATCTCTTGGATGTCGATGCAGGTCTCGATGATGAAAAAGTCGATGCCGGCCTTGGCGAGTGCGCTGGCCTGCTCCTTGAAGCACGCATAGGCCTCTTCGAAATCGAGGTCGCCGAGCGGCTGATGAAGCGGCCCGTCGGGCCCATGGAGCCGGCGACCTTGGCGCGCGTGCCGGCAGCTTCTTTGGCAATCCGGACGGCTGCCGTGTTGAGCTCTTCGACGCGGTCCTCGAGGCCGTAATGGTCGAGCTTGAGGCGGCTGGCGCCGAAGGTGTTCGTCTCGATGATGGTCGCACCGGCCTCGATGTAGGCCTCGTGGATGTGCCGGACGACTTCCGGGTGGTCGATGTTCATGAGTTCGGGACAGCCGCCCGCTTCCAGGCCGCCAGCCTGCAGCATCGTGCCCATGGCACCGTCAAAGATGTGGATCATAGCCAATTCCTCCAGAGTTGTTCCTGATACGTGATTCCTGATGTTCTTGCTCAAAGATTCCATTAACATAGTAATGCAGTATGAATTCTATGTCAATGCTTTTATAGCCCGCTCACTTGACCGCCTTGCGGGAGGGGCAGTCGACTTTGTCGCAGGCGGCACAGCCGTTGGGGGAGTGCGCTGCTTCTTCTGAGCCCTTGACTTCCTTATATAGGCCGATGATGGCCGTGACGCTCTTGCGCGGCACGAGCATTTTCGACTCGGACAGCGAGATGCCGATGGTCTCGCACTTTGTCACGCGGATGAGCTCGGGCTGCTGGTCGAGCGGCCAATCGCCGTAGCCGGGGCTGAAGCGCCAGCGCATGCCGTAGCCCTGCGCGGCCATCTTCGGCTTGATGGCCTTCTCCATGCCGTCGGCCAGCTGCTCGACGGCCGTGGTCGCGGCGGCATCGAGCAGGACGCTGCTCGCGTACTCGCCATCGGCAAAGCGCTTCGTGACCATGTCCTCGATGGCATCGCCGACTGTGACGGCGAGCAGGATGACCTTGTCGCAGCCAGAGAGGTGCTTGCCGATCTTCGTTCCCTCGATGTGGAAGGGTGGGGCGGCCTTCACAATCTGCTTCTCGCAGTCGTAGTCGTAGAGCTGCCAGATGCCGCGCGGCTCGGCGAGCAGGCGGGCATCCTGGCAGGCATCCTCGATGAGGCGTTCATCAAAATCCTTGGCGCGCATGAGCCCCGCATAGCGGCGCGTCTCCTTTGGGTCAATCTTCAGCAGTGGGGCATTGTAGACAGGCATGGATATTCCTCCCCGTAATTTTTTAAAATGTTTCACGTGAAACAATGGCATTTTCGCGATTTCTATATTATGATATAGGGTATACAGCGCGGAGAAGCCGTGACGGATGGCAGAGGCTCCTGCCGCACACGCATTACAGATGTTACAATGTAACAATTATACTGATTCTAGCACGCTTTTACAAGGATAGCTGTGTACTTGTTTACGATTGCAGGACAGAATGGTATGGGAAATCAAAGAAAGTGGTGAAATTCGTGGCAAAGGCAAAGATCATTGCAGTAGCCAATCAGAAGGGCGGCGTCGGCAAGACGACGACATCGGTGAACCTCGCGGCATGTCTGGCGGCAAAGGAGAAGAAGGTCCTACTCGTCGACTGCGACCCGCAGGGCAATGCGTCGAGCGGCTATGGCATCGATAAGTCGGCGCTCGCGACGACGATCTATCAGGTCATTATCAACGGTGCGGCGGTGCAGGACGCCATCATCAAGACGGAATTCGGCGTCGACGTGCTGCCGGCCAACATCGAACTAGCCGGTGCCGAGGTCGAGCTCGTCGCGGCCATCTCGCGTGAGACGCGGCTCAAGCGGGCACTTGAGCCGGTCGAGCAGGACTACGACTACATCCTCATCGACTGCCCGCCGTCGCTCGGCCTCTTGACGCTCAACTCACTGGCCGCAGCCGATTCGGTGCTCATGCCGATCCAGTGCGAGTTCTACGCGCTCGAGGGCGTCTCGCAGCTCATGAACACGATTGAGCTCGTACGCACGAATCTCAATCCGCATCTCGAGGTCGAGGGCGTGCTCATGACGATGTACGATGGCCGCACGCGGCTCGCGGAGCAGGTCGTCGCTGAGGTCCGCGAGAACTTCGGCGAGCTCGTCTACAAGACGATGATCCCGCGCACGGTTCGCCTCAGCGAGGCGCCGTCGTACGGCGAGCCCATCCTCTACTACGACAAGCGTTCCAAGGGAACGGACACCTACATGAAGCTGGCAGAAGAGGTGATGGCACATGGTGAGTAAGGGACACGGCGGCTCGGCAAAGGCCTCGGCGCTCTCTTGAAGAACCGCGAGATCACGCCGGCCAAGGATCAGGTGCAGGAAATCGCGGCCGATGAGATCCGGGCCAACCGCTATCAGCCGCGCCAGAATTTCGACGAGGCGGCGCTCGAAGACCTCAGTGAGTCCATCCGCCAGTACGGCATCCTGCAGCCCCTGATTGTCCGGCGCCTGCCGGAGAGGGGCTACGAGCTCATCGCGGGTGAGCGCCGCCTGCGCGCCGCCCGCAAAGCAGGACTTGAAAAAGTACCGGCACTTGTGCGAGAATATAACGATGCGAGATCAGCGAGATCGCCCTGATCGAGAACATCCAGCGCGAGAACCTCAACATCATCGAGGAGGCAGAGGCCTACGCCTTCCTCATGCAGAACTTCCAGCTCACGCAGGAGATGCTCGCGAAGAAGGTCGGCCGCAGCCGCCCGCACATCGCCAACTCGCTGCGCCTCCTGGAGCTCGCAGAGCCCGTCCAGGACAAGCTCATCGCAGGCGAACTGCTCATGGGCCAGGCACGGCCGCTGCTCGCGCTCAAGGATGAGGCGCTGCAGGTCAAGGCGGCGGAGCACATCCTCGCGGAACACCTGTCCTCGCGCCAGGCGGAAGAACTCGTGCACTTTCTGCTTGATGACCCCGCCTACCTCGACGCAGAGGAGGGCGGGCCGGGAGACGAGACTGCAGAGGCTCAGGAAACGCAGGAAGCCCAGCAGGATGCCTTTTATCAGGATGCTGTGGGCCGCCTCAACGAATACCTCGGCACGAAGGTCCGCATCCGCCCCGGCAAGAAAAAGAGCCGCATCGAGATCGAGTTCTACTCCGAAGACGACCTCGAGCGCCTGCTCGAGCTTCTCGAGGGGCAGAAGGACTCACATCCGACCCCGCCCGAGCACTTCTCTGTCTGATCTTGACGGTATTGTTTCACGTGAAACATCGTCATCCATCTACCGTATCTTATGAAGGAGCATTCAATAGACAATGGACATTCAGGAAATCACGAAATTTGCCCTAAATAACATCATCCAATCCTCGCCGGACTCGGCGTCGTCGCCCTCATCCTGCTGGCGCTGCTCATCAACCTCTACATGAAGGTCAGCTACATGAAGAAGCGTTACCGCAAGATGATGACGGGCGCGGATGGCGCGAACCTCGAGCGCATGCTCATCGGCCATCTCAACGAGATCCAGGCGGTGTCGGAAGAGAACGCCGCAATAAAGCGCGAGAACGAGCGCCTCGATGGACTGCTGCAGCTCGCCATCACGCGCGTCGGTGTCGTGCGCTTCCGCGCGTTCGACGATATGGGCAGTGACCTGAGCTATGCGTTGCACTCCTCGACTCCTACAACGACGGCGTCATCCTCACGAGCATCTTCGGCCGCGAGGATTCGCGCAGCTACGTCAAGCCGGTCGAGAAGGGCCAGTCGACCTACCAGCTGATGCCGGAAGAGCAGCAGGCTCTCGACGAGGCGATGCGCAAGGGCGCATCAGCCTGAGCCGTGAAATAAGCTTTGAATTGCGGTAAATCCTATGCTATAATAGGCGTAAGATTTACCGCATCTTTTTTCCAGTAAATTTTTTCCAGTAATTCAAAGGCAGTTCTGATCCAGGGAGCGTATCATTTCCGTGGATTATTTTTTTGTTTGGAGGTTTCATCTTTGGCTAAGAGCGAAGAACAGAAAGCGCAGAAGGCGGCTCCTGCATCGGAGCAGGAGGGCGTGACCGAGCAGACGACGGTGATGGCCCCGCTGTCAGACGAGGCAGCCCAGGCTGCGGCGGAAGCTGAGAAGGCAAAGGACGAGAAAGCAAAAGACACGAAGAAGAAAAAGGCCAAGAAGAAGCAGACGATCTACACGATCAAGCTGATTCCAGACGATGACGGCGATACGAAGAGCATCCGCCTGTCGGAGCGCGTGCTCAAATACGGCATCGCCTCGGTGGTGGCCGGTGCGCTGCTCTTTGTCGCGCGTTCAGCTATTCGGTCTACAGCACGTTCGCTAACCAGAACGGCGCCGCAGAGATCCATGAGTTGCGCGAGGTCAACAATATCCAGCAGGAGCAGCTGCTGCAGCTCTCCAAGAAGGCCAATGCGCTGCAGGATGAGATCGACCAGCTCACACAGCTCGAGTCGGACCTGCGCCGCATGTCGGGCGCGAGCCCTGCGCAGGATGACGGCTCGGGCAACGGCAGTGGCCTGACGAATGACGGCACGAGCGGCCAGCACGATGGCCAGGGTGGCCCGTACGCACAGCAGCCGAGTCTCGACAACGTCAGCGAGACCCTTGACAATGTCGCGAAGGACATTGAGAAGCGCCGCGCCTCGCTGCTCGCCCTGCAGGAAGAGCTCAAGGCACAGCAGGAGTCGATGGGGACGCCGGGCATGGTCTCGCTGCCGGGCTCGTTCGTCGGCAGCACGGTCTCGGTCACGACGCCGACGGGCTGGCCGGCCCGCGGTGAGGTCAGCTCGCCGTACGGCCTGCGCTGGAACGGTTCGGACTTCCACCCGGGCATCGATATCGCCAACGACATGGGCACGCCAATCGTCGCGACGGCTGACGGCACGGTCACCACGGCCGGCTGGAATGCGGGCGGCTACGGCAACATGGTCGACATCGACCACGGCAATGGCGTCACGACGCGCTACGGCCATGCGATGCAGGTCGTCGTCAGCGCCGGCCAGCACGTGCGCCGCGGCAGATCATCGCCTACATGGGCAGCACGGGCTTCTCGACGGGCCCGCACGTCCACTACGAGGTCCGCGTCAATGGCCAGGCGGTCAACCCGGTCAGCTACCTCTGATACTAGAATAAATAGAATGAGACTCTGTATCAACGTGTTTTTTCGCGTTGATGCGGGGTCTCTTTTCTTTTTGCATGAAATCGAAACAAAATAAAAAGGAATAATCGTTCGATAAGGCGTATCCATGTATACATGTTAAGTTATGGTTGACATGTCAAGTATACATTTTTATAATAGAAGTTACGTAACGCCATATGCATTGTGAAAACACATTTGTGTATTGATTCTATGTAGGATAGAAAGCTAGAAGGATAGAAGGAGAGACCGCTATGTGTCGGATAGGTTCCATAAAGAGTAAAGTACCCATTCAGCCCTCCAAGGCACTGCATCTCATGCTTCCGCAGCAGGAAGGTCATGATAACTCAGGTTTCGCCATGGTCATGCAGGACCTGTACGGAATCTTTTCCAATTATAAGGACAAGCCCCTGTTGTCGCTGGCCTGCACGCAGCGCGGCGCCCAGCTCGTCGAGGAGTACATGGACACGCACAACTTCGTGCAGCTGGCCGAGTGGATCCCGGTCCCGGACAAGCAGCCGGGTCTCGACATCCAGGCCATGCCGTACTACATCTTCCGCAACTACGATTATCCAGAAGATGCAGAGCACATGACGAAGGAGCAGAAGGAGGACCTGCTGCTCGACACGCGCCTGGCCCTGCGCAAGATCCTCGAGAAGGAGAATGCCGGCTTCGTCTACTCGTTCTGGCCGGATGTGCTGACGCTCAAGGAGATCGGCGATCCGCGCGACATCGCGACGTACTTCCACCTCTGGGATGACAACGGCTGCCTCGTCGCCAAGTCCATCGTCGCTCAGTGCCGCCAGAATACGAACTACGACATCGTCCGCTATGCGGCACATCCGTTCTTCCTGCAGGGCTACACACTCTGCGCGAACGGCGAGAACACCTTCTACACGAAGAACAAGGAGTTCCAGAAATCCCTGCACCGCGGTTACATCGGCTTTGAGTCCGACTCCCAGTGCTTCCTCAATACGCTTCATTACGTCCATCACGAGCTCAAGTGGCCACTGACGTACTACAAGCACGTCATCACGCCGCTGCCGTTCGAGGAAATCGCCGAGCGCCCCGACAAGGATGTCCTGATTGCCATCCGCCAGAGCCTCGCGAACCTTGAGATAAACGGCCCGAACACGATCATCGGCGTCCTGCCGGACAAGAAGATGATCACCTGCTGTGATTCCAAGAAGTTGCGCCCGGTCGTCGTCGGACGCACGGATGACATGGTGGCCATCTCGTCCGAGGTTTGTGGTCTCAATGAGATCATGCCGGACCGTGACCAGACAAAGGATATCTACCCGAATGAACGTGAAATCGTTGTGATCGACAACGACCTGGAGGTACAGAGATGGAAGCAGTAAAGACTCAAGACGTGGGCGTCAATGACCTGCCTGGATAATCGAATATCATCCCGAACGCTGCACGATGTGCGGCAGCTGCGTGGCATCCTGCTCCTTCAAGTCCATCAAGGTAGCAGTCCGCGGCCAGTCCCTGACGGTGTCGGAAAAGCCGGTGCCGGAGCCGAAGAAGATCCATCGCGTGCGCCCGGTCATCAAGCAGGTCGCGAGCCTCACGGATTTCTGCCGCGGCTGCGGTATCTGCGAGAAAGTCTGCCCGAATGACGCAATCCGCCCGGTACGCAACCCGGACACGCGCAAGACCCTGCTCTCGAAGGACCACGGCCCCATCAAGCGCGGCGGCCGCACGAACCTCAACGCACAGCGCACGCTCGACTCGATCGTCGTCGGCCGCATCTCGCAGATGACGGACCCGTCGCTCGATGCCGCGCGCCACACTTTCGACATCCGCTCGCCGTTCGGCCGCGTGCTCTCGGCCAAGGAGCTGCCGTTTGCCATCAAGGACGGCAAGCTCGTCGAGACGAAACACACGCCGCCGGTACACTGGATCTACCCGCTGATCTTCTCCGATATGTCCATCGGCGCGCTGTCGACGCGCGCCTGGGAAGCCGTCGCACTTGCCGTCGGCTACCTCAACGAGAAGTGCGGCCTGCCGGTCCGCATGAGCTCTGGTGAGGGCGGCATGCCGGTAAAGCTCCTCGAATCGGATTACCTCAAGTACTTCATCATCCAGATTGCATCCGGCCACTTCGGCTGGAACCGCATCATCAAGGCCATGCCGCACATGAAGACGGACCCGGCGGGCATCCTCATCAAGATCGGCCAGGGCGCAAAGCCGGGTGATGGCGGCCTCTTGCCGGAGGCCAAGGTCGCGGAGCACGTCCAGGCCATCCGCGGCGTACCGAAGGCGACGCTCGCCTCGCCGCCGAACCATCAGGGCCTGTACTCCATCGAGGAATCCGTCCAGAAGATGCACCTCTCGATGAACGCGGCCTTTGGCTTCCGCGTGCCGGTCGCCATCAAGTGCGCGGCCTCGGCCACGTCGGTATCCGTCTACAACAACCTGCTGCGCGACCCGTACAAGATCTGCGGTGGCTTCTTCATCGACGGCATCCAGGGCGGCACGGGCGCGGCCAATGAGGTCTCGCTCGACCACACGGGCCATCCGGTCGTCTCGAAGATCCGCGACTGCTACCTCGCAGCCGTCAAGCAGGGCCTGCAGGGCCAGATCCCGCTCTACGGCGGCGGCGGCATCGGCATGACGGGCAACGCCGCAGCCGATGCCTTCAAGATGATGTGCCTCGGTGCCAACGGCGTCTTCGTCGGCAAGATCCTCATCCAGCTCCTCGGCTGCATCGGCAACGAGCAGGGACGCTGCAATTCCTGCAATACGGGCAAGTGCCCGATGGGCATCTGCTCGCAGGACCCGCGCCTCGTCAAGCGCCTCGACATCGACCGCGGCGCGCAGAAGATCGTCGACTACGTGCTGGCCTTCGACGCCGAGCTCAAGAAGCTCATGGCGCCGATCGGCAACAGCTCGCTGCCGATTGGCCGCAGCGACGCGCTCGTCTCCACGGACAAGGCCGTGGCCGACAAGCTTGGCATCCAGTACGTTTGCTGATAGCAGGAGGAGAGCTCAATGTTTAAGATAGATACCATGAAAGGGCATGAACGCATGTCCACCCAGGACCTGCTCCTGGCCATCGGCGAAGCCGTCAAGCAGGGCGAGACGGATTTTGAGATCAAGCATCCGGCCAGCATGACATCGGCGGTCCGCTCTGGCATCCGGAAGGCAAGAAGCTGCACTTCCACGTCTGGAACGCCGGCCAGCGCACGGGTTCGATGTGCCTGCCGGGCACGGAAATCGTCATCGAGGAGTCGACGTCGGCCGACGTCGGCTGGCTCAATGCCGGCGGCATCATCACGGTCAAGGGTGATGCCGGCGACACGGCGGGTCACTGCTCGTCGGGCGGCAAGATCTTCATCGGCGGCCGCGGCGGCACGCGCACGGGCTCGCTGATGAAGCACGACCCGCTCTATGAGGAGCCGGAACTTTGGATCCTTAAGAATGTCGGCTCGTTCTCGTTCGAGTTCATGGGCGGCGGCAAGGCCGTCGTCTGCGGCTACGACAGCGCGGAATTCGACTCGGTCCTCGGCGAGCGCGCCTGCGTCGGCATGGTCGGCGGCACGGTCTACGTGCGCGGCCCGATCGGCACGCATCCGGCTGACATCATCTGCTCCGCGCTCGACGAGGATGACATCGCCTTCCTCGCGGGGGGCATGGATGACTTCCTCGCGCACATCGAGCGCCCGGAGCTCAAGGCAGAGCTCACCAACTGGAGCGAGTGGCACAAGCTGCGCCCGCTGACGGCTGCGGAGCGCAAGCCGAAACCAGCGCCGGATCTCCATTCTTTCCGCCTGCACGAGTGGGTCAAGGGCGGCATCTTCTCGGATGTCGCACACGATGACTTCGCGGTCCACAATACGATCACGCACGGCCTCTACCGCCTGCGCGTGCCGAGCTGGGACAATGCGAAGTACGCAGCGCCGTGCGAATTCAACTGCCCGACGGGAATCCCGACGCAGCTGCGCTACAAGTACATCCGCAACGGCGAGCTCGACAAGGCCATCCAGCTCGAGCTCGACTACACGCCGTTCCCGGGCTGCGTCTGCGGCTCCGTCTGCCCGAATCCCTGCATGGACGCCTGCACGCGCGGCACGATCGATGAGCCAATCCAGATCGGCGACCTCGGCTACAGCTCCGCCTTTGCGAAGGTCGAGCCGCCGAAGGCGAAGACGGGCAAGAAGATCGGCATCATCGGCGGCGGCGTTGCCGGTCTCTCGACGGCCTGGCAGCTCGCCCGCAAGGGCCATGATGTCACGGTCTACGACGATGCCGACCATATCGGCGGCAAGCTCGAGCAGGTCATCCCGCGCGGACGTCTCTCGCACGAGCTGCTCGAGTCGGAGCTCAAGCGCATCGAGAGCGTCGGCGTCAAGTTCGTCGAGGGATGCAAAGTCGACCGCGAGAAGTTCGACAAGATCCGCGAAGCGAGCGACGCCGTCGTCGTCGCGACGGGCGGCACCAAGTCCCGCTACTTCCCGTGGGAGGGTGTCGAGCGCCTGACGATGGGCCTCGAGTACCTCAAGGCCATCAACCGCGGTGAGCATCCGAAGACGGGCAAGAAGGTCGTCGTCATCGGCGCCGGCAACTCCGGCATGGACACGTGCCGCGGCGCCTACGAGATGGGCGCGGAGTCGGTCATCGCTGTCGATGTCCAGAAGCCGGCTGCCTTCCAGAAGGAAATCGCCTACTTCGAGGGCCTCGGCGGCAAGATTGTCTGGCCGTTCTTCACGAGCAAGATCACGCCGGAAGGTGTCTACGGCAATGACGGCCGCTTCATCGAAGCCGACCAGGTCATCGTCTCCATCGGTGAGGCGCCAGTCCTCGACTTCCTGCCGGAGGATGAGGGCATCGAGTACTTCCGCAAGAGCTGGCTCGTGCCGAAGAAAGACCTCTCCATCATGGACGGCGTCTTCACGGCCGGCGATACGATCAAGCCGGGCCGTCTGACGGATGCCATCGGCAGCGGCCGCAAGGCAGCCTGGTACGTCGACCAGTACGTCATGGGCAAGGAGTATAAGGCTTTCCCCGAGAAGAAGCAGGTCCCGGCCGACCGCCTCTCGAAGGCCTACTTCGAGAAGTGCCACCACTGCGAGCTCGGCGACCCGGTCAGCGACTACAAGCGCTGCGTGAGCTGCGGCACCTGCCGCGACTGCAAGATGTGCCTTGAGTCCTGCCCGGAGAAGGCCATCAACCGCATCGAGCACGAGGACGGCACGATCGAGTACACGAGTGACCCGAATCGCTGCATCGGCTGCGGCATCTGCGCCGGCGTCTGCCCGTGCGGCGTCTGGACGATCCAGGACAACCCAGAGAAGATCCCGATGTACTCCACGGGTGCCAAAGCCTGAGGGGCTATCGGAGCACATAGCAATAAAAATCAGCTTTCCACTGCGACGTGGAAAGGCTGATTTTGTTTCACGTGAAACACGAGAAGGATTCAGGGGGAGTGGAGGGGCATGTTTCACGTGAAACATTTACAGGTGGCTATCAGGCATTCCTGCCATTGATATCGGTCAGGCGGATTCCCTTCTGTGCAGCATCCATGTTCTTGAACTCGCGCATCCGGCTGACGAGCAAGAAGAGGCCGAAGAGAAGGCTGTGACGTCAGCGGCCGGCACCGCGAGCCAGACGCCCGAGAGCCCGAGCATCCGCGGTAGGGTCAAGAGGAAGAAGACGATGCCGAGCAAGTTGCGGGCAAACGACATCAGCGCGGACGTGCGGCCATCGGAGATGGCCGTGAAGAAGCCGGAGATGAAGAGGTTGAACCGCAGAGCAGGAACGTGAAGGAGAAGAGCGCGAAGCCCTGGCGCGTGAGCTCGTAGACGTGGCCGCCCTGTGGCAGGAACAGCGAGACAAGCGGTTCAGCGAGCAGATGCGAGAGGCTGAAGGAGAGCAGTGCACCGCCCGCGATGACCGTCAGGCTCAGGCGGACAAGGCGGCGCAGTTCCCCGAAGCCTCGCGCGCCGAAGCGGTAGGAGAAGATCGGGGCGACGCCGTTCGTGAAGCCCATGTAGACGGCCGTCAGCAGCATCTCCGCATAGAGGATGACGGAGATAGCCGCGACGCCGTCGGCGCCGGCATAGCGGAAGGTCAGGATGTTGAACAGGAAGGTCGTGATGCCGACTGAGAGCTGCGTGACGAGCTCTGAGCTGCGTTGTAGAAGGCCTGGCCGAGCGCGCGCCACTCGAGGCGGGGCTTCGCGAAGCGGATCAGATGGCTGAAGCGATAGAAGTAGACGAGGCCAATGACGCCGGCAATCAGGTCGGCAATGCCCGTTGCGAGGCCTGCGCCGAAGATGCCGAGGCCGAGATGCGCGAGGAACAGGTAGTCGAGGCTCGCGTTTGTCAGGCCGGCCAGCACAGAGACGATGAAGCCCTGCATTGGCCGGCGTCCGCGATGAAGAAGGCGTTGAAGAGAATCATGAGCGCGGCGAATGGGAAGAACGGTAGCAGCGAGTAGAGGTAGCTGCGGCAGTCCGCCATGAGCTCCGGCGAGGCGCCGAGCAGCATGAGCAGGCTGTCGCCGGCGGCAATTGTCAGCGTGGCCAGTGCTATGGCGAGCACGGCTGTCGTCACGGTGATCATCGTGAAGCGCTGGCGCGCGAGCTGCGGCTTGTTCTCGCCGAGATTCTTGGCGACAAGAGCCGAGCCGCCTGAGGCCAGCATGATGCGAGGCCGAAGACGACGTTGATGGCGGGGTAGACGATATTGGAGGCGGCCAGCGCGTCGCTGCCGGCATAGCGCCCGATGAAGATGCCGTCCGTCACCGTGTAGAGCGAGATGATGATCATCATGCCGATGGACGGCGCGGCAAAGCGCAGCAGGCTGCCCAGTTGGAACCGGCGGGCGAGCGGTGAGTGTTTTGTCGTTGTGCGTTGCATATCTATCAAGATCCTTTCAGAAAACTGTCCTATACTCATGGTAGGGTATACAGTAACTGTAAAGTCAAGGAAGAAAGTCATAATGGAACCAAAACCGATGCTTCATACGGGCGAATTCGCCAAGCTCTGCGGCGTCAACAAGCGCACGCTCCACTACTACGATGAGCAGGGCATCTTCTCGCCCGACCACGTCGATGCGAACGGCTACCGCTGCTATGCCGTGCGGCAGCTCTATCCCTTCATTATGATCCGGCTGTTGCGGCAGATGGGACTCGACCTCGCGGAGATACAGGACTACATGAGCCACCGCAGCCCCGCGCGCCTCGAGACGCTGCTCAAAGAGCAGGAGGCGTGGCTTGACGGCGAGCTGCGCCGTCTTCAGTACATGAAGGAGATTGTGCGGAACCAGAGGGATGTGCTCGCCGTCGCGCACCGCATCCACTGCGACACGGTGGCAATCGAGGAATGGCCGGCTGCCAACCTCATCTATTCTCGCCCTGTGCGCGCATTGCTGCAGGCTGGCGACGAGACGGGCGTGGAGCGCGTTATCATGGAGCACATGCGCTACATGATGGAGCACGAACTGACGACGGGGCAGGTCTTCGGCGCGATGGTGAGGACGGAGGACTGTCTCGGTCCGGATGGCGAGACGGGGCTCTTTGCGCGTTTCTTCACCGTCACGACAAAGAGCCTTGCGCATGTGCCAGCGGACCTTTGCGCCGTCCGTCCGGCGGGCCGCTACCTCGTGACGTACTTCAAGGGCGACTACATGAAGACGGGGCCGGCCTATGCGCGCCTGCGCCGCTGGCTGCAAGCACATCCCGAGTGGCGGGCGGGAGACTACTCCTATGAAGAGAGTATCCTGGAGGACCTCAGCACCGCCAATCCGCAGGAGTACATCACGCGCGTTGCCGTCCTGCTGCAGCAGAGCGATGACAAGAGAGGAGATAGATGAAATGGATTTAAAGCAATTGCGCTATTTCATGGCGATCGTGGAGGAGCGGCAGATCACAGCGGCCGCGAGGCGGCTGCACATGGCCCAACCGCCACTGAGCAACCAGATGAAGATGCTCGAGGACGAGATCGGGCTCCAGCTCTTCCGGCGTGGGCCGCACCACATCGAGCTGACCGAGGCCGGCGAGCTGCTCGCCGCCCGCGCGGCCCAGCTCTTAGACATGGCGGCCATGACGAAGCGGGAGCTCCAAGACCTCAAGCAGGGGCTCTGCGGCACGCTCGCCATCGGCACGGTCTCCTCGTCCGGCAACCTGCTGATGCACGAGGCATGCAGGCCTTCCGCGCGAAGTTCCCGCGCGTCCACTTTGAGATCCACGACGGCAATACGTACCAGCTCATCGACATGCTGGAGAAGCGGCTCATCGAGATTGCCATCGTCCGCACGCCGTTCAACGCCTCGCGCTTCAACTGCAAGTACCGCCAGCCGGAGCCGATGATTGCCGCGATGACGCCGGAGCTTGACTGGGCGCCACAGCAGCAGGAGATCGCGGTGGAAGAGCTCGCAGACAGGCCGCTGATCCTCTACCGCCGCTTCGAGCAGATCCTGCTCGACACCTTCGCCGCGCACGAGTTCACGCCGGACGTCGCCTGCCTCAACGACGATGCGCGCACGACAATCCTCTGGGCCAATGCGGGCCTCGGCGTGGCCATCGCACCGGCCGCCGCCGTCGACCTCGCCGCCCACAACCACCTGCACGTCAAGACCATCGCGGAGCCCTCTCTGCGCACGCGGCTCGCCGCCATCTGGCCGCGCGAAGCTACATTTCTTCGCTTGCCGAGCACTTCCTGGAATATTTTTGACTCAGTCAATTAATTTAACGGAAATCCAACGGCTATCTAAGCGGACTGCAAAATCACGCGGCTATACTGTCATCAGCAAAAGGAAGACAGACTCCATATAGAAAAGAGGAGATTATCATGATGAAGTTGAACTGGAAGAAAAGCATGGCCGCCGTCCTGGCAGGATCATGAGCTTCGGCGTGCTGAGCACGACGCTGGCTGTCCCTGCAGAAGCAGCTGCGCATCACTACGAGGATTCGAATTGGCATTCGCACCATGACCGTCAGGTCGAGAAACAACGCCATGAAGCGCATGAGCGCTGGGAACGCGAGCACCGTCGCACAGAGGAGTCCTCGAAGGGTCACTCGACGGGTGAGGTCACGACGGCCGCCATCCTCGGTGCCGTCGTCGGCGCTGTCATTGCCAAGAATACCTGATGCCCGAGCACCCAGCTCCAGCAGGGCCCGGAAATAAATTTGCTTCCGAGGCGTCTGGGAGAAGGAAAACGCCCTCGTTTTGGCGAAATCATTACATTGAATACGAGAATTAAAGACCGCTGTTCTGCAAAGAAAAGCGGTTTTCTTTTTGTCATGATCATCGTGATCGTTGTGATGTGAAAGGATGGGGATATCCATGAACTTGAAGCAATATGTCCTGACGGCACTGGCCGTCAGCGCCTTGACCATGCCCTGGACACTTGGCGTATCGCAGGCCGCTGCTGCCGATGCATCTGCACAGGCCGCAACGGTCAAAACAGCGGCTGCTGTCAGCAGTGCGACGGCAGTCAAAGCCGATACTGCTGCCAAGAGCGATGAAGCTGCGGCGAAGGCGAAGCAGGTGAAGTACAGCCTGAAATTCAATGCGAAGAACTACACGAAGGAGACGCTGCAGCTCGACGGCAAGGATGTGGCCTTCCGCGCCTACCGCAATGTCGTCTACGTCTCGAAGCCGGCCTCTGTCGCCGCTGAATCTATGAGTATCTTCATCCCCGAGGCGTACTTCCAGAAGGCGGAACGGTCAATGGCTACACGAAAGAGACTGCGCCGATCTTCCTGCCAAACGGCGTCGGCGGCTACATGCCGGGCGAGATCAAGGAGCCGAGTGCCAACGACCGCATGAGCGGCGGCGCCAATGCCTCGCTCGTTGCGCTCTCGAGGGGCTATGTCGTCGCGGCACCGGCCATCCGCGGCCGCACGACGGTCGGCGATGACGGCAAGACGTACGTCGGCAAGCACCGGCGCTCATCGTCGACTACAAGGCGGCCGTGCGCTACCTGCGCTACAACCGTCACCGCCTGCCGGCTGGCAATACGGACAAGATCATCTCGAATGGCACGAGCGCGGGCGGCGCACTCTCCGCACTGCTCGGCGCGACGGGCAACAGCAAGGAGTACGCCGCAGAACTCAAGGCCATCGGCGCGGCCAATGAGCGCGACGACATCTTCGCCTCGATGGATTACTGCCCAATCACGAACCTCGACCATGCCGACATGGCTTACGAGTGGATGTTCAACGGCGTCAATGAGGCACATCAGAGCAGCGCCCAGATGTGCCCGCTGCTGCCGCTGAAGGCAGGCTCCATGCCGGGCACCATCAAGGCCGGTGGGCAGCTCGTGCCGCTCGGCCCGGGGCCCGTTGTGCAGGGCGATGGCGGCACGGTGACGGATCGCCCCGCGAATGCGCCGACGGAGACGAGTGCCGGCACGGAGATGACGCAGGAACAGCGCGTGGCCTCGGATCAGCTCAAGGCACTGTTCCCCGACTACGTCAATAGTTTGGGGCTCAAGGACCGTCAGGGACACACCCTGATGCTCAATGAGGATGGCACGGGCAGTTTTGCCGATTACATCAAGTCCATCTACGCTGCCTCGGCGCAGTCGGCCCTCGATGCGGGCGAAGACCTCTCGAGCCTCGACTGGCTGACCATCGAGAACGGTCTCGTCAAGGATGTAGACCTCGCGAAGTACGCGGCCTGGGCGACGCGCCTCAAGGCAGCGCCGGCCTTCGATAAGTTTGACCTGAGTTCCGGTGAGAACGATGAGTTCGGCACGTCGGACAACACGCCACGCCACTTCACTGGCTTTTCCCTGACGCGCGATAAGAAAATGGGTGCGACCATGGCGACCTGGGATGACATCCGCCGCATGAATCCGCTCTACTTCATCGGCCAGAAGAGCGTCACCGTCGCTCCGCACTGGCGAATCCGCATGGTGCCAAGGACCGCGACACGTGCCTGGCCATCCCGGCCATCCTGGCCCTGACGCTGCAGAATAACGGCTATGACGTCGATTTCGCCTCGCCGTGGGGCAAAGGACATGCTGGCGACTACGACCTCACCGAGCTCTTCGACTGGGCCGATGGCCTCTGCAAGGCACCGACGAAAAAATAAAGAGATGTGTGAGCGAGGCTCTGACGCCTGCTCTCTGGGCATCCTGCTGACTGGCAGGATGCCTTTTTTGATTGTTAGAAAACAGTGGTAAAACAACATAAAACGGGTGTCGTTTCTTACAGCTGTATTCTATAGCTTTATGCTATAATAATAACACGTACCGATGTAGGAATGAGTATGGACAGCAAGATATAAGATAAGAAAGGAGCTCCCTACGATGATGACATTGACGCAGATGCGTTATTTCTATGAAGTGTGCCAGTGGCAGAATATCACGAAAGCGGCAGAACACCTCCACGTCTCACAGCCGACGATCAGCGTGGCGATGCAGACGCTCGAAGCAGAGACCGGACTGAACCTGTTCCACCGTGAGGGCCGGAAACTTGTCGTAACGCCGGAGGGCAGTAAATTGCTTGGTAAGGTCAACCACATTTTAACCCAGATGGACCAGCTTGAGACAGAAATCCAGGACATGGCACACAACCGCAATCACATCCGCATGGCCCTGCCGTTGCAGATCGGCACGCGCTTCCTGCCGCGCATTCTCGGAGAGTTCCGGCTTGCCCATCCGCAGATCAAGCTCGAGATCATCGAGACGGGCGGCATCAGCGCCCTGCAGATGGTCGAGGACGAGAAGCTCGACATCGCCCTGACGAACTACGCGACCGGCTTCAGCCAGAAACTCTGCTATCAGAAGCTCTACGACTGCGAATGCTGCTTCGTCACCTATCCCTCGCATCCGCTGGCTAAGCGCAAAACCGTCTCGTTTGCCGACTTTGTCGACGAAGAACTCGTCATGCTCGACAGCCATTACTTCATCTACCGCATGGTCCACGACCTCTATGCCGCGCACAGCTGCAAGCCGCGCGTCATCCACTTCTCGCCGTACCTGCACACCATCAAGAACCTCGTCGAACGCGGTATCTGCTCGACCTTCCTCGCGCGCCAGGCCGTGCTGCCCGACGAGAATCTCGTCGCCGTTGCCCTCGAAGAGCCCTTCTACATTAACTCTGGTATCGTCACCAAGAAAGGACGCCAGGTCTACGAGGACGAGCAGCAGCTCATTGGCTACCTGCAGCAGATCACGAAGGATATGTAAGACTGGATTGTTGGCAAAAAAACGAGAGACCTTCAGATGAAGGTCTCTCGTTTCTGCTATTCTCTTAATTTACTTATTTTATTTCGCATTCTTCTTTGCGAGAAAATCCTTGAGGATCTGACGCTTGGCAATCTTGCCGGTCGAAGTGCGCGGCAGGGCGGAGAGTTCGTGGAACTCGCGCGGGATCTTGTAGAGCGCGAGGTTGGCCTGCAGGAACTTCTTGAGCTCGCGGATGTTGATGGAGGCACCCTCGTGCAGGCTGTAGAAGCAGGCGCCGGCCTGGCCGCGCAGCTTGTCGTCGATGCCGATGACAGCGGCTTCGCTGATGCCCGGGAACTGGTAGATGAGCTCTTCGACTTCGCGCGGGTAGATGTTCTCGCCCATGCTGATGATCATGTCCTTGAGGCGGTCGACGATGTAGATGTAGCCCTCTTCGTCGGCGCGGCGACGTCGCCCGTGTGGAGCCAGCCGCCGCGCAGTGCATTCTTCGTCGCGTCGGGCAGGTTCCAGTAGCCGAGCATGATGTTGTCGCCCTTGACGATGAACTCGCCGGCCTCACCTTTGGGGACTTCCTTGCCGTCGGCGTCGATGAGCTTCCAGGCGATGCCCGGCACGACGGGGCCGCAGGAGCCGACTTCGGCTTCTCGGGCGGGTTCATCGTGACGACTGGCGAGGTCTCGGAGAGGCCGTAGCCCTCGCAGATGTCGACGCCGAACTTGTTCATGAAGTCCTGCTCGATCTGCAGCGGCAGCGTCGTGCCGCCTGAGACGACGAGGCGCAGGGAGGCCATGTCTTCCTTGCTCGCGAGCTTCGTCAGCAGGCTGCAGATCGACGGCACGATGTAGAGGTCGTTGATCTTCTCGTTGCGGATGACGCTGATGGTCTCTTTTGGCGTGAAGGAGTCGAGGATGACGACTTCGGCGCCGCAGTAGAGCGGGTAGAGCACGGAGCAGGTCCAGCCGAAGCAGTGGTACATCGGCAGCACGCAGAGCACGTGGTGCTCGCGCTTGCAGCCCATGATGCTCATCTGGTCGGCGTTCGTGATGAGGTTGCGGTGCGAGAGGACGGCGCCCTTCGGCGAGCCCGTCGTGCCGGACGTGTAGATGATGACGCAGGGGTTCTGCTCATCGAAGGTCGGCGGCAGGGCCGGGGCAGCTGGCAGGCTCTCGTCTTTCTTGCCCATCTGGCGGATGTCGTGCTGTGTCACGCGCATGTCGCAGCGCAGGGCGGAGAGTGCGTCGACAAGGTTCAGCGGCTGGTACGTCAGGATGTGGCGCGAGCCGGAGTCCTTGATGATGTAGGCAATCTCGCGGTTGCTGAGCTGGAAGTTGATCGGCACGGCGATGGCGCCGAGCGAGACGATGGCCATGTAGGCGTAGATATAGTCCGCACTGTTGCGGGAGAAGATGCTGACGCGATCGCCGACGCGCACACCGGCGGCGTAGAGGCGGTTGCGGCAGGCGGCGACGTGCTGCTGCAGCTCACGGTAGGTGATGCGGCGCTCGTGATCGACGATGGCCAGGGAGTCTGGCTTCCCCTGATAGATCAGTTCATGTACAAACATTATATACCCTATTCCTTCCTGAAGGCCGCAAGACCGCAAGCGCGGAGAGGCCCTCATCGCACAGGACAATTCTTCTTCATTACAGCCTTAATTTTATACCAGGTCATAAATTTTGTCAAAGCATAATGTCGTCTGCCCGTGACATCAGTCTTCTTCGTCGTGTGGATGCGCGAGGGCGCTGTGCTGGTAGCTGTAGCCGAAGTAGACGAGGCAGCCGAAGGTACACCAGACGATGAAGCGGACCCAGGTCTCCCAGGGCAGGTGATACATGAGGTAGCCGCAGGTCAGGACGGCGAGCGGCGCGATGAGCCAGACAAGCGGGCAGCGGAAGGTGCGCGGCACGTCTGGCTTCGTGATGCGCAGGACGAGGACGCCGATGGCGGCGACGAGGAAGGCCGAGAGCGTACCGATGTTGGCCATCTCGGCGATGACGCCGATGGGGACGAAGCCCGCGATGATCGAGACGAAGATCCCGCCCATGACGGTGACGATGTACGGCGTGTGGTAGCGTTTGTGGATCTTGCAGACGCGGGCCGGGACCATGCCGTCGCGGCTCATCGCGAAGAAGATGCGGGCCTGACCGTAGAGCAGGACGAGCAGGACCGTCGTGATGCCGGCGATGGCGCCGACGCCGACGAGGGCTGAGCCGAGGTTGTAGCCGATGTAGCGCAGGGCAAAGGCCACTGGTTCCGGGTTGTTGAGCTCGGTGTAGGGCACGATGCCCGTCAGCACGCCGGCGACGACGACATAGAGGCCGTGCAGATGACGAGCGAGCCGATGATGCCGATTGGCAGGTCATGTGCGGGGTTCTTGCACTCCTCGGCGCTCGTCGCGACGGCGTCGAAGCCGATGTAGGCAAGAAGACGATGCGCGCCGCCGAA
>ENA-OQEN01000353-OQEN01000353.1-human-gut-metagenome-genome-assembly--contig:-NODE-353-length-20107-cov-2.786136_pt1 | contig 20107 bp, 26 predicted proteins | sample MGYA00242791_ERZ504627 | MGnify/ENA primary metagenome ERZ504627 (study PRJEB26092, sample SAMD00036316) | human gut metagenome | host: Homo sapiens | study: EMG produced TPA metagenomics assembly of... | reverse complement strand
TGTGCTGCTCCTTGCCGGTGCCCAGGTCCTTGGCGGACACATTCACGATACCGTTGGCGTCGATGTCGAAGGTGACCTCGATCTGAGGGATGCCCCGGGGAGCGGGAGCGATGCATCCAGCTTGAACAGGCCCAGCTGCTTGTTGTCCCGGGCAAATTCACGCTCGCCTGAAGGACATTCACCTCTACCTGGGTCTGGCCGTCGGCGGCGGTAGAGAAATCTGGCTCTTCTTGGTGGGATGGTGGTGTTGCGGTCAATAAGCTTCGTGAATACGCCGCCGAGGGTCTCAATGCCGAGGCTCAAGGGCGTTACGTCGAGAAGAAGAACGTCTTTGACTTCGCCGCCGAGGACACCGCCCTGTATTGCAGCACCGATTGCAACACATTCATCGGGGTTAATGCCTTGAAGGGTTCTTTGCCGGTGATGTTCTTTACAAGATCCTGAACCGCGGGAACACGGGTTGAACCGCCGACGAGGATAACCTTATCAATCTGAGAAGTTTTAAGACCCGCATCATGCAATGCCTGCTGTACGCAAGTTTTTGTTTTGTCGAGCAAATCGGAGATAAGCTCGTTGAACTTTGCACGTGTGATGTTCATATCGAGATGAACGGGGCCGTTTGCATCCATCGTGATGAAGGGAAGATTGACGTTTGCGGAAGCCATGCCGGAAAGCTCAATCTTTGCCTTCTCTGCTGCTTCTTTAAGCCTCTGCTTCGCCATGCGGTCGTTGCGAAGGTCAATTCCGTGGGACTTTTTAAATTCCTCTGCAATATAGTTGATAAGACGATCGTCGAAATCATCGCCGCCGAGACGGTTGTTGCCGGCAGTTGCAAGAACTTCAAACACGCCGTCGCCGATTTCGAGGATGGAAACATCGAACGTGCCGCCGCCAAGGTCGTAAATCAGGATCTTCTGGTTGTTTTCCTTATCCATACCGTATGCAAGAGCCGCCGCAGTGGGTTCGTTGATGATACGGAGAACATTAAGGCCTGCAATCTTGCCTGCGTCCTTGGTTGCCTGACGCTGACTGTCGGAGAAATAAGCAGGAACTGTAATAACAGCATCAGTGACTTTTTCGCCGAGATAAGCTTCCGCATCCTGTTTCAGCTTCTGAAGAATCATGCGGAAATTTCCTGCGGAGTATAGGACTTGCCTTCGATGGTGCGGCGGTAATCGCTGCCCATTTCACGCTTAATGCTGCTTACGGTGTTGTCGGGGTTGGTGATAGCCTGACGTTTTGCAACCTGACCCACCATACGCTCGCCGTTTTTGAACGCAACAACAGAGGGAGTTGTGCGGGAGCCTTCGGGATTGGGGATAACAACGGGTTCGCCGCCTTCAAGGACAGCAACACAGGAATTGGTCGTACCAAGGTCGATACCGATAATCTTTGACATAATAATTTACCTTTCTTTCCGGCGGAAAATAACGGTTCATGTTTTGATATGATTGCCGCCGTCCGCCGCGGCGCCAACGGTGCTGACAGAATCCGCACCGACCGCGATGGGTTTGGGATTTTAAATTTATTTCATCCCCGGTTAAGGGGTGATTTTTGCTTTTGATTGACTGATGCAGATCCGCTTTAAGACACGGAACGCATGTGTCCGGGTTCTGTGCTCAGGATTTGACTTTCACCATCGTGTGGCGGATTATCTTACCCTTTACACGGTAGCCTTTCTGAAGAACGGCTGTTATTGTTCCGCTTTCGGCATCGCTGTCATCTTCATCACGCATGACTGCATCATGCATATTCGGATCAAAGACGCCTTCGGCTTCTATTTCCTCAAGTCCGCTCTTTTTGAGGCAGTCGAGAAGCTGTTTTTGAATCTGTTCCATGCCTTTTGAAAAGGGTGAACCGTCGGATGTTGCGAGGGCACGCTCGAAATTATCAAGCACCGGAAGGATGTTTTTATAGTTTCGCGGATGCGTCATCGTAACTTTCGGCACGCACCGATGCATTGCGCTTGCGGAAATTGTTGAATTCCGCCTGGATACGCTGAGCATCTCCGATTGCCTCGTCCGCGCTTTTCTTCAAAGTTTCGATTTCGGCATTCATGCGCTCTATTTCGGCTTTTGCGCGTTCAAATTCATCCTTTGAAAGCGTCACACCGCCGTTGTCCTCTGAATTTTCCGCTCGGTTTTCTGCGGAATTCTGTTCAACGGTTTCGTGTGCTTCTGCGGGCATCTTTTCATCCTGCTGAACGGGTTTCTTTTTGTCCTTTGCCATAACTTCCTCCGTGACGCGGGCATTGCTGCCGTTGTCCTTCATTATTCTGCTGCCTGTTGCGGCTATTCATTCTTTTTGAGCATATCACTCAAAACATTGCTCAGATTTTCGCTCACGCATTTAAGCACCGCAACAACCTTGCCGTAATCCATTCTTGTCGGGCCGATAACACCCATTGAACCCGCCTGTTCGTTGCCGACACGATAATTTACCGTGACAACGGAGCAATCTTTGAGTTCGGGGTTATCGTTCTCGGTTCCGATGCGCACTGTCAGCTCAACGCCGTCCTTGTTTTGAGTGAACACCTGTTGAATGCAGCTGCCGTTTTCAACCTCGGACAGAAACGACTTTGCTTTTGCAACATCGGAGTATTCGGGATAATCCAGCATATTTGCCGCACCGACAACCTCGACCTCCTGTTTGTTCAGGCTGTTTGTGAGAGGTTGAAGCATTGCCGCAACCGTTTCAGCCTGTTCACCGATTTCCTCCTTCAGAAGAGGAAGCAGCGTATTCTGCGCATCGGTAAGTTTGTAACCTGCGAGTCGCTCGTTCATCAGTTCCGCAAGCTGTTCAATGCTGCGCGGAGTCACTCCCGCCGGAACCGAAAGCATTCTGCTTGAAGTCGCCCCGTTGTTGGTGACAATAACGGCTAATGCCTTTCCGTCCGTTACGGGAATCAGACTGATACGCTTAAACCTTGCATTTTTTATCTGCGGGGTTTGAACAACAGAAGTATATTTCGTGATGCCCGAAAGCATTCTTGCCGTTTCACGAATCACTTCGCCGACCTCGCTAACGCGTGTGTTCAGATGACATCTGATGTATTCCGCTTCTTCATCAGTCAGCTTTGCTCTGTCCATAATGGAGTTCACGTAGAGTCTGTAAGCTTTTTCGCTCGGAATCCTGCCCGCACTCGTATGCGGCTGTTTAAGAAAACCGAGCTCCGTAAGGTCGCTCATCTCGTTGCGAATCGTTGCGGGTGAAAGCTCGATATCGTCACGCTTTGACAAAGTTCTTGAGCCGACCGGCGAAGCCGTGAGAATATAGTCATCAACGATCGCTTGAAGTATGCGCATCTTGCGAACATCCAAAACTTCCGTCATATTCTCACACTCCTCTGAATCATCGTCGCCCTTTTGGGGCATCTCATCGGGAAGCACTTGTTGTTAGCACTCATTCCCTTCGAGTGCTAACATTATAGCTCCATCCCTTGTCTCTGTCAACAGTTTTTTTCGCCTAATGAAAAATATATTATTTTGAGGTTGAAATTCTGTCTCCCAAAGTCTAAAATACAAACACTGCCGACACACATCGGCCGACCGTGTCGTCCGCAATAACAGTTTCGGCATTAAACAAGGAATTTTATCTATGGAAATTAAAGGAATACAAAAGGTCACTCTGCTCGATTACCCTGGCAGGGTTGCGTGCACTGTTTTCACGGGCGGGTGCAATTTTCGCTGCCCGTTCTGTCAAAATTCGGATCTTGTGATCAGTCCTGCGTTGACTCCCACAATTGCAGGTGAAGAAATTTTCGGTTTTCTTCGCAAGCGGCGCGGTTTGCTTGATGCAATATGCATATCAGGAGCGAACCGCTGCTTCAGCCGGACATCGCCGAATTCATAATGCACTGCCGCGAAATGGGCTATCTCGTGAAACTTGATACGAACGGCTCCTTTCCCGATTTGCTGCAAAGACTTATTGATGCCAAGCTTCTCAATTACATTGCAATGGATATCAAAACCGCCCCCGAGCGTTACAGCGTTTTAACCGGTGTTCGGAATATCGATATCGGCCCAGTGCTTGCAAGCGTTGATATTATAAGAAACAGCGGTGTTGAGCATGAGTTTCGGACAACAGTTGTCAACGAGCTTCATTCCCCCGCCGATTTCGAGCGCATCGGTCAGTGGCTTAAAGGCGAAGAACGTTATTTCCTTCAATTGTTTGTCGATTCCGGTGCACTCATCGGCACCGGACTTTCCCCTGCAAGCGAAGGGAAAATGCGCGAATACCTTTCAATCGTTCAGAAATATATTCCAACCGCAAAGCTGCGCGGAATATAAACGCCGGTTGCTTTTCTTCTCCGGATATTCGATGCATCAATTTGTATTGACTTGTCTGCAGCCGCGTGATATACTTTATGCGGAGTTTATGATACTCCGCATAAATATCGGAGGCTATTAATATGAAAGTATGTACCAACTGTCACCTGAGTTTTCCCGACTCTGCCTCGCACTGCACTCAATGCGGCGCACCGCTGACCACGGTTGCAGACCAACCGCCGGTTTACTCCGGAGATCCTCTTGACCACACGGCGGAATTTGACCCCGCTGACATTTCCGCAAACAAGGTGTTCGCGCTCATTCCATATCTTATGGGATGGGTCGGCGTGATTATCACTCTGCTTGCATCAAGCAGTTCACCGTATGCCGGTTTTCATGTGCGCCAGGCACTGAAGATTCAAATCGCCGCGCTGCTTTCGCTCGTGCTCCTTATCATCATTTCTCGGGTGGGTCGCTGCCTTTGCTTGTAAATTATTGCTATTGTTCTCAACCTTATCTGCTTCTTCCGTGTTTGCAGCGGCAAAGCAATCGAAGCACCTATCGTTTCAAGCTTCAAATTTCTGAAATAAGCTTTTAATCGGCTTTCAAATGCTCCGACTGATTATGCAAGCGGAGATTTAAAGCTTATCCGAAGTCAATAAGAAAAGGGTTCCACGGACGCAATTCCGCGGAACCCTTGTTCAATTCATATTACTTTGTTTATGTGATTGATGTTTAAATCAGCCCGGAGGCCACTGCATGCTTCTTCCGCCGAGAATATGCCAGTGCAGATGCTTAACGCTCTGCTGGCCGTCTTCACCGGTGTTGATAACAACTCTGAAGCCCTTTTCGGCGATGCCGAGTTCAACTGCAAGTTTCTTTACAATCTTCTGCATATACGCAAATGTTTCGGAATCGCATTCAAGAATATCGGCAAAATGCTTTTTGGGAATTAACAGCACATGCACCGGTGCTTGCGGATCAATATCGCGAAAAGCAAGCACGCGCTCATCTTCATACACCTTTGTTGAGGGTATTTCTCCCGCGGCAATTTTACAAAAGATACAATTCTCCATTCATGTCCTCCTTGATGTATTTTATTTTAACGTCCGCAAATGTGTTGGGCGTTATTGCGCTGTTAATTCTGACCGCTGCATATGTATCCGTGCATCCGTATGAAACGTTATCGACGCATTTTTCTATCAAAACGTTCACTGTTTCTCCAACGTATTGTTCAAGGTATTCGTGTTCCGATTCCCTGCCGACAGCAATAAGCTCACCTGCTCTGCGGCTTTTTTCGGCATTTGACAGCTGACCCGGCATTGCATCCGCCTTTGTTCCGCTTCGCCTTGAGTACGGGAAGATATGAACTTTCGCAAAACCCACTTTGTGCATGAATTCGATTGTTTCAAGATGTTCCTCTTCCGTTTCGCCCGGAAAACCCGCAATAATATCGGTTGTAACGGCTGTTTCGCCGCCGAACGCCCTGCGCAGTTTTTGGCATAATTCAAAATACTGCCCGCTCGTGTATCCGCGCCGCATTCGTTCAAGCACCGTGTCCGAACCGCTTTGCAGTGAAAGATGGAACTGCCTGCATATGCGTTTATTATCTGCAAGCTCGGCAATTATTTCATCCGTCATCATATGCGGTTCAAGCGAACCGAAGCGAATACGTTTTATATTGTCCAGTCCGTCAAAGCAGCGCACGGCATCGCGTATATCCGTACCGCTGCGTAAATCCCTGCCATAGCTCATCAGATGAATTCCCGTCAGCACAACCTCGGAAAACCCTTCGTTGTTAAGCTTTTCGGCTTCGGCACGAACGGACTCAATCGAGCGCGAACGTAATCCGCCGCGTGCATACGGAATTGCGCAATAAGTGCAGAACATGTTGCATCCGTCCTGAATTTTGAGATAGGCGCGTGTGCGTCCCTCATGAACGGCACTCATTTCTTCAAATTCGTGTTCATGCATAACATCTCTGACAAGGATTTTTGCTCCGCCGGCTGCGTTCCCGCTGCATTCCGAGTTTTCGGGTTGTTCGAATTTTTTCATACCGCCGCAGCAATCGCACAATTCTTTTTCTCCGCAATTGCATTTTTCGCTTTTCGGTTCATTTTCCCGTCCTTCAGCAATGCTTTTTACAAGTTCGACAACGCGGTTCTTGTCCGCACTTCCGAGCACAGCGTAAACACCCTCCAGTTTTGCCGCCGCTTCCGGGCTTCGCTGCGCAAAGCAGCCTGCCGCAATAAGTTTTGCATTCGGGTTCAGTTTATGCGCTTTTGAAAGCATTTGGCGTGATTTTCTGTCCGCAATATTCGTAACGGTGCATGTGTTGACAATGCAGACATCAGCCTCGGCCGGGTTCTCCGTGATTTCAAATCCCGCCTGAGTTAAAAGCTCCGCCATGGCATCACTCTCGTATTGGTTCACTCGACAGCCGAGTGTAATAAAGCAGCAGCGCATCATCCCTCCAGCTCATACATGAGCATTGCAAGCATTGCCATTCCTGCGGTTTCCGTTCGCAAAATCCTTTTACCGAGTGATACGGATTTTGCCGCAGGACTGTTTTTAAGGACAGATTCAACTCCGTCGGTTCAAAACCGCCCTCGGGCCCGATAATCATTGCAATATCGTTCCCGCCTTCGTCGGATTTGCCTTTTTCTTCACCGAACGCCTTTCTCAAAGCCTGTTTCAGAGTCGTTTTTTCCTCCTCCTCGTATGCTATAAGCACGGCGTCAAATCCCGAAAAATCACATTCATTCAAATTTTGAACGGGGCCGACCTTCGGAATTCGCCCGCGCCCGGACTGCTTTGCCGCCTCCTGTGCAACCCGATTGAATCGTAAAAGTTTTGACTCCTTTGCTTCGGGTTTCACAACGCAGCGTTTTGAATAAACAGGCTGAATTGCAAATATGCCGAGTTCAACACATTTTTGAATTATCAGCTCAAGCTTTCCCGCTTTCGGCAGGCATTGGAACAGCGTTACACGATTCAAAGGCTCCGACGGGCACGGTGCATCGGAAATTGCTTCAAGCCGTACCTCACCCTTGTTCTCGTTCAAAATACGTGCAGTCATTTCCCTGCCGGTTCCGTTGATAAGCAAAAGTTCATCGCCCGGTTTCATTCGAAGCACCGTCATGATGTGTTTTGCTTCTTCGCCGTCAAGAACAATTTCCGTTCCGACGGTCAGTTTTTTATCAGTAAAAATCTTCTCATAAGCCGATTCAGCTTTCACCGTTTTATATCCGGACGTTCGCAGCGCTGCTGCACCTGTACTAAGTATTGCTTACGATATTTTCGCCGCAAGCACTGCACGCCAATCTTCGCCGCTGCATATTTCAACAGCTTCAAGTCCGTTCGCCTTCAGGGCATCAAGCACCTCATCCAGCCTGTCCGCAATTATTCCGGAGGCAATGAGCTTTCCGTCCGGTTTCATAAGCTGCGGAATTACGGGTGCAAACGCGATAATGACGTTTGCAACAATGTTTGCAAGCACAATATCATACTGCCTTCCGGAAATATCGTCTCGAAATTTTTCATCGGAAAGAATATCTCCGATTCTGATGAAGTAGCCTGACATATCAATTCCGTTCAGCTCGGCATTTTCGGCAGCAACGCGCGCCGCGACCGGATCAATATCAATTGCATAGGTTTCTTTTGCCCCCATCAGGGAAGCGGCAATCGAAAGTATTCCGCTGCCGCAGCCGAGATCGGCAACAAGATCACCGTTCTTAATGTTTTTTTCAAGCAATTCAAGGCACATGCGCGTTGTGTGGTGAGTTCCCGTTCCGAAAGCCATTCCGGGGTCAATTTTCAGAACCGCGCGTGTGTTCCCCTCCGGGATTTTTTCCCATGAAGGACAGACCAGCAGCTTTTCGCCGACAGGCATCGGTTTGAAATATGCTTTCCAATTATTCGCCCAGTCCTCTTCATCAACGCTGCGCACTTCGATTTTTAACGAACCCATGTCAATGCCGATTTCGCTGCGCATACTGTCCAATTCCGCAATCGAATTTCGCACCGCCTGCTCCACTGCGGCATTCTCGGAACATCGGAAACATAAGCCTGTACGGAAGGCTGTTTTCCCATTGCGGCCTCATCCGCATAATCCCAGTATTTTTCACACGAATGCAGCAGCGCGTCAATCTCCTCATCGCCCTGAACTATGTTAACCTGGGTAATCCCAAGCATATCAAGCCGCGCAAGAATTATCTCTGTTCCTTCCTCGGTTGTATATATTGTTATTTCTTTCCATTTCATAATCGGTTTTCCTTTAAGTTTTGTTCAATATTCCGAAAATCGGCATAATGTTCCTGCAGCCGAACAAACACGGACAGCCGGCAAACACATAAGCCAAACTGCCCTGTATCCGCATTTTCCGTTCCTTATTAAGTTCATTATAACATTGCCGCACCGTTTTGAAAAGAACGAATTCGCTGCTTTTCGGCATTCGTCATTGAATCGCATCCTCCGAATTCCTTTTGACCCAATTCTCCGTGAAGCGCATAAAGCTGCGCATGCAGGCGAACCCGTGCCGATTGAACGTTCCGCGATTCCGATCGTTCTTGTGCAGGCAGGTTCAAGCTCGACCGCCGCACGGTTTCCGCCTATGCCCTTGAGTATCAGCTCCGGGACAATGGTCATCCCGAGTCCGCATTCCGCCATTGCAACGGCGGCATAGTCGTCACTTACGCTGTATTTTACACGCGGCCGTACACCGGCCGTGCGGAGAATTCTTCCGATATCATAGTTCGATCCCTCTCCCGGGATAATGAAATCAATGTCGGATATTGCTTCAAGCGGAAGGGTCTTACAGCCGGACGGCAGAAGCTTCGGGGATACAAGCGCAAGCATCCTGTCAACGCACAGCGGGACAAACTTTAATTCCTTGCGCATCGTCCCGCTCATAAATCCGCAGTCAACCTCTTCGGCAATTATCATATCCTCTATGGTTTTATATGTTCCGACTGAGACATCAATAGAAATATTCGGATACTCATTGCCGAACTCCGCTATGATTTTCGGCAGCCAACAGACGGCAACGCTTGAAAAAGCACCAACACGCACTTTACCCATGCGTACCCCCTTTATCTCCGCCGCTATCTGTTTCAGCATATCATCTCTGTTCACAACCTCGCGCAGCGTCTGCAGTATCCGCTCCCCCTCCTGCGTCAGCGAAACGCCCGTTTTGCTTCGCCGCAGCAGCTGAAAGCCGAATTCCTGTTCAAGAGCCGATACTATGTGACTGATTCCTGACTGAGTATAACCCAGCTGCTCCGCTGCCGCAGTCAGATTGCCTATTTTTGCAACGCGGATGAAAACCCTGTAGTTATCAATGTTCATGCCTTTACCCTTCCGTTTCCGCGGCAAACGCCCTTCCGCCGCGATCCATTCGGTTTTCTTATGGATATGATAACAAACATTCAGTTTAATTGCAATCCTTTTTGTTGTATAGTATCGAATTGTGCAAAGGTGAATGATTCGGTGCGGATTAATCCGTCCGCTCGCTGCACCTCATGCATAATACAGCTTCCCCGAAAGGAAATCACATGGAAAACGCACAGCAGCCCGTTCGGAATAAAAACGGAAAAACCCAAAAACTCCCCAAATCCAGAATTTCATTTTGGGTCACTCCGATAGTATTCCTCATCTTCTTCATCGGTCTTTTTACCTTGTTCGCAATCCCCATGGGACTTTCGAACATGCTCAGCACAGTAATGAATACCGCATTCGCTCTTTTGACCGATACATGTCTTTACATCATGGCGATCGCAGTCATCATGGGTGCAGTTTCCGCACTGCTCACGGAGTTCGGTGTTGTTGCAATGCTCAATCACCTGCTTTCCCCGCTTATGAAGCCTATATACGGCCTGCCCGGTGCTGCCGCTCTCGGCATAGTCACAACTTATCTTTCCGACAATCCTGCAATTCTTTCTCTCGCGGAAGATCGCGGTTTTCGCAAGTACTTCAAGAAATATCAGCTTTACGGCCTGACTAACCTCGGCACGGCATTCGGAATGGGGCTTATTGTTTCCACGTTCATGCTCGGTCTCGGCAATATTCAGGGCGGCAGCGTTGTGTCCGCAATTCTCATCGGCAACCTCGGTGCAATCATCGGCAGTGTCGTAAGCACAAGGCTGATGCTCATGCAAACAAAAAAAATCTTCGGCACAGAGGAATACGTCGAGGATTCCGCTTTTGACCCCTCCGAACAGTCTTCAGGCGGTGTTCGCAAAAAACAAAGTCTCGGCATGCGCATTCTGACTGCTGCACTCGACGGCGGCAAGAGCGGCGTTGACATCGGACTCAGCATCATTCCCGGCGTGCTTGTTATCTGCACCATCGTTATGATGCTCACAAAAGGTGCCCCCGAAGGCGGTGTGTACACGGGCGCGGCTTACGAAGGCATTTCGCTGCTCCCCCGCGCAGCGAATGCAATCAAGTTCATTTTGCAGCCTCTGTTCGGGTTTTCCTCCACCGATGCAATAGCTGTCCCCATTACGGCGCTCGGTTCCGCCGGCGCAGCAACCGGAATCGTCAAAGAGCTTGCGGAAGCGGGTTCGGTCACGGCACATGATATTGCGGTCTTCACTTCCATGTGCATGTGCTGGAGCGGCTACCTCAGCACTCATGCCTCAATGATGCAGTCCCTCAAGCGTCCCGACCTGACCGGAAAAGCAATTGCGAGCCACACCATCGGCGGTCTCGCTGCGGGTGTTGCGGCAAACTGGCTCTTTAAACTGTTTGCGCTGATATTCTGACAAAACAAACTTTGTTTTTTCGTCGCAGGCAATTAAATTCGAGCGGAATTTGTGACCCACGGTCATTGAGTTCCGCTCTTTTTGTTTAACCGCACCGCAAACAGAGCAAATTCTGCATTGTTTTATATATAAAACTCGGTTTTTCATTTAATTGCATTGCTTTTTTCTGCGGCGTCAAGCGTATCGGACAAAAAAATTCAAAATATACGAAAAAAGGGGTTGACATATCCGTACTCAAGTGTTAAAATACACATCGTTCGCGAGAGAACAGTGTTCGAAAGAGCGGACGACAACCGAATATCTGGGTGTAGCGCAGTTTGGTAGCGTGCTTGAATGGGGTTCAAGAGGCCGGAAGTTCGAATCTTCTCACCCAGACCATTAAAGAGTCGATTTTGTCGGCTCTTTTTTCTGTTTATGAACGGTATTCAAAATTTTTTACACAGATTTCAAAAATAATATCTTGAAAATCGGGAAGAATATGATAAAATAAAGCCGATTTTTAAGGATGAAAGGAAACCGACAATGGAATATACACATGAGGTGAACAATATGTGCTTCGTCCGCAAGGGCGCGGTGCATGATCCTGCTCCCATTCCCGAAGAGGGCAATTGGGTTAAAGCAAAACAAATTTCCGACATCAGCGGCTTCACGCACGGTGTCGTTGGTGTGCGCCGCAGCAGGGCGCATGTAAGCTCACGCTGAACATCAAGAACGGCATTATTGAAGAAGCTCTTATCGAGACCATCGGATGCAGCGGCATGACTCATTCCGCCGCAATGGCCGCCGAGATCCTTGCCGGCAAAACGATTCTTGAAGCTCTCAATACCGACCTTGTCTGTGATGCTATCAACACCGCCATGCGCGAGTTGTTTTTGCAGATAGTTTACGGACGCAGCCAAAGTGCGTTTTCCCAGGACGGGCTTGCAATCGGAGCCGGGCTTGAAGACCTTGGCAAAGGGCTCCGCAGCATGATCGGCACGACTTACAGCACACGCGAAAAAGGCGCAAGATATCTTGAATTGACCGAAGGCTATGTCACAAAGCTTGCTCTTGATGCAAATGATGAGATAATCGGTTATCAGTTTGTCAACCTCGGCAAAATGATGGAAGCCATAGGCAAAGGCGCGACGCCGAACGAAGCCTACGAAAAGTTCCTGAGCACCTACGGCAGATTCAACGAAGCTGCAAAGGTTATCGACCCAAGAAAAGAATGAAATGAGGTGCCGTTATGATTAATTTTGAAGGATATTCCAGAAGGATCGACAAGATTAACTCCGTTCTCGGTGAATACGGGATCGAGAGCCTTGAAGCGGCGCAGCAGATTGTTTCCGATAATGGAATCGATGTCCGTTCAATCGTGCTCGGAATTCAGCCATTGCTTTTGAAAATGCAGTTTGGGCATACACCGTCGGTGCTGCGATCGCAATCAAGGCAGGCGCAAAAAACGCAGCCGAAGCCGCAGAGTACATCGGAAAGGGTCTTCAGGCGTTCTGTATCCCCGGTTCGGTTGCGGACCAGCGCAAAGTCGGCCTCGGCCACGGCAATCTCGGTGCAATGCTGCTGAACGAAAACACAAAGTGCTTTGCATTTCTCGCAGGCCACGAGAGTTTTGCCGCTGCCGAAGGTGCAATCGGAATTGCAAAAACCGCAAACAAGGTTCGCAAGACTCCGCTTAAGGTCATCCTTAACGGACTCGGCAAAGATGCCGCTTACATTATCTCCCGCATCAACGGCTTCACCTTTGTTGAAACAAACTATGATTACTACACCGGCGAGCTTCATATCGTCAGCGAAAAAGCATTCAGCAGCGGTGAACGCAGCGCAGTTCGCTGTTACGGTGCGGACGATGTAAACGAAGGCGTTGCAATAATGAAGTTTGAGGATGTTGATGTTTCCATCACCGGCAATTCAACCAACCCCACCCGCTTCCAGCACCCCGTTGCAGGCACTTACAAAAAACTCTGCGTTGAAAACGGCAAAAAGTACTTTTCCGTTGCTTCCGGCGGCGGCACGGGCAGAACACTTCACCCCGACAACATGGCGGCAGGCCCTGCCAGCTACGGACTGACCGATACTATGGGACGTATGCACTCCGATGCTCAGTTTGCGGGCAGCAGCTCCGTTCCCGCGCATGTTGAAATGATGGGGCTTATCGGCATGGGCAACAACCCCATGGTTGGCGCAACCGTTGCAGTTGCGGTTGCAGTCGAGGAAGCAGCAAAATAATACCGCCTTTCGACATATGGTTTTTCCCGAATTCATTTTCGGACAGCGCACCGATTCCCGCAAACGCCTCAGGAATCGGTGCTTTTGTTCTTTACGGCTGCATGTGCCGCTTGTTTGGATGCCGATAATAAAAAACTTTCCCGCTTAATGCAGAATGAATAACCGTGAAGGTGTTCCATTATTTGATTCAATGTGGTATAATATGCCTGTATTGAAGCGGCATCATAATATCGAGAGTATTATTTGCCTTAAAAAGTTGAGAAATGGCTGAATAATCTGTTTTGGATAAAATCGTTTCCGTATTTATTCGAAAACAGTCTCAGCCGTCACTTGCTTAACAGCACATATTCAGGAGGAAATTATATGGAAAATGTAAAAGTGGCTCTTTGGGGCTTCGGCGCAATGGGTTCCGGCATTGCAAAGGTTCTTTTAAGAAAAAAAGGTGTTGACATCGTCGGTGTATGCGACATCCATCCCGCACGCGTCGGCAGGAGCATCTATGAACTGCTCGAAATCGACCGCGGTTCCCGCGATGATGTTCTTGTTAACCCCAAAATTGAAGAAGTTGTCCACGACGCAACTGCGATATCTGCGTTATTGCAACCGATTCCTTTACCCGCAAGGCATTCAACAAAATTAAGTTTGTTGTTGAGCAGAACGTAAATGTTGTTTCCACTGCGGAAGAAATGAGCTTCCCCATGGCACAGGAACCCGAGCTTTCCGCCGAAATGGACAAGCTTGCAAAGGAACACGGCGTTTCCATCCTCGGCACCGGCATTAACCCCGGCCTTATGATGGATCTTCTTGCAATTTGCCTCAGCGGCTGCATGACAGATGTTGAAAAGGTCACCTGCCGCAGGGTCAACAGCCTGTCTCCCTTCGGTCCCGCCGTTATGGAAGAGCAGGGTGTCGGTCTCAGCGTTAACGACTTCAACACAGGTGTTGAAAACGGAACTCTTGCGGGTCACGTCGGCTTTGCGGAATCCGTCGGCATGATCGCAAGAGCTCTCGGTTGGAAGATCGACAAATTCGAACAGCAGATGTCTGCAATCGTAACCAGCGTTGACAGAAAATCCCCTTACGGCTATGCAAAAGCAGGCGATGTTGCGGCGTAATATGACCGGCCAGGGTTATGTTGACGGTGAAGTCAAAATCGATATGGTCCATCCGCAGCAAATCGAGCCCGAAATGGAAGGCACCCATACCGGTGACTACATCGTGCTTGAAGGCTCTCCCGAGGTTAACATGAGCGTCCGTCCCGAAGTTGACGGCGGCATCGGCACCATTGCCATGGTCGTAAACATGATTCCTCACGTTATCAATGCACGCCCCGGCCTCAAGACCATGCTTGATCTCCCGTTCCCCACGCGATCATGGGCGATTTCAGGGATTATATCGAAAAATAATAATTTATAGGCTTTACTCGGTTTTATGCGTCTCCCCCGCCGCACTCCCGTTAAGGCAGGAAGATTCAAAAACCGCTTAAAATGATTCGGAGGTTTTTATGGCAAAGAAAGGCGATTGGGTTCAGATTCACAACATCGTTCTGACCCCGGAAGAACGTTCGAGCGCATTGCCCGAGGATACGAAATCTCACCCCCTTGAAATGTGGGTAAAAGGCTATTTGCAGCAGGACGAAGCGCAAGTCGGCGATGAAGTCGAAGTCATTACCCGCACCGGCCGTCATGCGACGGGCAAACTCGTGAACGAAGCACCTTATTTTGAGCATAATTTCGGCTTTCTGATTCCCGAAGTTCTCAAAATCGGCGATATGGTTCGCGAAATCACTTTCGGAGGTAACGAATGATGAAAGACAACAGCTATGCGGCAATTATGGCGCGGAAGAACGAAATCATTCGCAACTCCGTCGGCATGGATTACGAAAGTTTTGAAAAACCCGGCATCGGCTTTGACTACGAAGCAATGATGGCCGCGACCGGTTATACCCTGCCCGAGCTGCAGCGCGTTCAGGCTCTGTTCAGCGTCGGCAATACGCCGCTCATCGAGCTGCGCAATCTCACCGCACTCGCAAGGAAGTGCGCTCCCGCCGGCAAGGCGCAAGGATTTTCATCAAGGACGAAGCAACCAACCCCAGCGGCAGCTTTAAAGCAAGGCGTTCCTGCACAAGCGTTTATCAGGCAAAAAAGCTTGGTTACAAGGGCGTTGTCACCGCAACCAGCGGCAATTACGGCGCAGCGGTTGCATGCCATGCCGCAATGGCGGGACTTAAATGCATCGTTGTTCAGGAGTGCTACGACAGCCGCGGAGTAGGTCAGCCGGAAATCATTGAAAAAGCACGCAAATGCGAAGCTCTCGGTGCAGAAGTTGTCCAGCTCACCGTCGGTCCCGAGCTTTTCAGCACGGTTCTCCGCCTGCTTGAAGAAACAGGCTATTTCAACGCTTCCCTCTACACCCCGTTCGGCATTGCCGGTGTTGAAACTCTGGGTTATGAAATCGCTCAGCAGTTCCGTGCAAAGTTTGATCGTGATCCCGATGTTGTTGTCTGCACCAATGCGGGCGGCGGCAATCTCACCGGCACTGCACGCGGTCTGCGCAAAGCCGACTGTCATGCAAAAGTTATCGGTGCAAGCGTCAACCTCACCGGCCTGCACATGGCAAGCGATGCTCAGTTCAACAAAAAGAGTTTCACAACCGGGCACACAGGCTTCGGCGTTCCGTTCTGCGTAAACCCTGACCGTTCCGATGTTCCGCGCAGTGCGGCACGTCCCCTCCGCTACATGGACAGGTATGTTACCGTTTCTCAGGGCAGCGTATTCTTCATCACCGAAACTCTCGCTTCCCTCGAAGGTCTTGAAAAGGGACCCGCAGGCAACACCGCTCTTGCAGCAGCATTCCGTCTTGCGCAGGAAATGGACGAAGATCAGTGCATCGTTGTGCAGGAGACCGAATACACCGGCGCAGGCAAGCATATCAATCCCCAGCTTTCGTTTGCAAGGCAGAACGGCATCGACATCCACTTCGGCGACCCCAAGGATGAGATACCCGGCAAAAACATCATTCTGCCCGCACATCCGAGCCTTATCAGGTTGATGACGTTGACCTTGACCGCGTTCGCAGGTCCAATATCAAGAACGCTGTCGGAACGCACAAGGATGAGCTTACCGATGACGACATTCGCTACCTTGTTGAAGAAACCAACAGCAGCGAAGAATTTGTCCGCAGCGTTATAGCCGGACTGTAATTTGCGTCACAGCGGCATTAACATTTTTAATGCCGCATAGACCGAACCCCCCGTGCGGTGCGTCGGATTTCCGCTTTTCGGCTCATTCACGCATCGCATATCCCCCATGGTTGAAACATTATCTGCAAAAGGGAGAATATATGAAAAGAACCGATGATTTCCAGGAACGCAGAGCTCATCTTGCAAATCTGACCGATGATCAGCTTGAAGCAAGATTTTGGGAGCTTGCAAACAAGCTCGTTGACCCCCTTCTTAAAATGGGTTACGAGTACACCTCACCCGCCGTTGAACGTTCCGTTCTGCTGCGCATGGGATTTTCTTCCATCGAAGCAAAAGCCATTGTTGACGGCTGCATTGAACATAACCTCATTGCGCACGGCGCAGGCAACGTGATTTACCGCCTTGCAAAAGCGCAGAACTCCGAAATCCGCCCGGCAGCTCGCACTTGCCGACGGCAAGCTTTGGATGAAGCTGAAAAACTTTTTGACGGAGGCAACAACTGATGAGCGACTATAAACTTTCCCCCGATAAACCCATTGACGTTGCCGAGATCCTCAAAGATCTTGAAAACTACCGTCCCCGCCGCAGGGGCTGGACGTGGCGCAAACCCGTCGAAAACCTGCATATGGGACCCTTTGTTTACCATGACTGCACCGAACCGCTCAAGTCGAGCGTTCCCCTGCCCCCCGCACACTATTTCGAGAACATCGACCCGCAGCCCGCGCCTGTTATCACGACAGAAATCGCATCCGGCCGCTTTGAGGATGATATTCGCAGAATGCGTATGGCAGCGCACCACGGCGCAGATCACATAATGGTTATCCGCACGGCCGGACAGAGCCACTTTGACGGACTTATCGAAGGCACACCTCAAGGCATGGGCGGCGTTCCCATTACGCGCAAGCAGGTTCGTGCACAGCGCAAGGCACTCGACATGATCGAGGACGAAGTCGGAAGACCCATCAACTACCACAGCTATGTTTCCGGCGTTGCAGGCCCCGATATTGCTGTTATGTTTGCAGAAGAAGGCGTAAACGGCGTTCATCAGGACCCGCAGTACAACGTCATCTACCGCAACATCAATATGATTCGTTCGTTTGTTGATGCGTGCGAAAGCAAGAAGCTTATCGCATGGGCCGGCATGGCGCAGATTGACGGCGCACACAATGCAAACGCAACCGCACGTGAAGCATGGAAAGTCATGCCCGAGCTTATGGTTCAGCACGGTATCAATGCAATTTTCTCTGCGCGCGTCGGCATTAACAAAAAGAACATCTGCCTGTCCACCGTTCCCCCGACGGCAACCCCCGCGCCTGCGTATACATGGATCTTCCTTATGCGGTTGCTCTCCGCGATCTGTTCCATGAATACCGTATGCGCGCTCAGATGAACACAAAATATATTGAGTCCAGTACCCGTGAAGCAACCGTCACCCACGTTCTGAACATGTTCATCTCCAAGCTCACCAGTGCGGATATCCAGAGCACGATCACGCCCGATGAGGGCCGCAACGTGCCGTGGCATATTTACAATATCGAAGCATGCGACACCGCGAAGCAGACTCTCGTCGGTCTCGACGGCCTTATGGAAATGGTCGAGCTGAAAGACAGCGGCTATCTGCGCGAAAAAGCACGTGAGCTGAAGGAAAGAGCGATCCTCTTCATGGAAGAAATGCTTGAACTCGGCGGCTATTTCAACGCCGTTGAAGAAGGCTTCTTCGTTGACAGCGGCATTTACCCCGAGCGCAACGGCGACGGCATTGCAAGAAAAATCGACGGCGGCATCGGTGCCGGAACAATTTTCAAGCGCGAAGCTGACTACATGGCTCCCGTCACCGCACACTACGGCTACAACAACGTTGAGCAGTACAATCCCGATTTTGTCGACAATCCCTCCGCACTCATCGGCGGCTGCACGCTTGAATGTCCCGAAAAGATCATCTATATTGATGAATTGGACGAAACCGACAACTGCCATGTCCGTATGGAAGAAGTCAAAGATTTCGTTGCAGGCGGCAAGCAGATTCGTCCTGAAATGGAATGGCTTGCAGACGGCACTGTCATGCTCACCATGTTCTTCCCCGCACCCAAGCCCATTGCGGAAGCGGCTGCGCTTGAATGTGCAAAGCGCATGAATCTTGTCGAATGCGAAGTTATCAGCCGTGAAATCATGCATTCGCAGGAAGGCACCCGCATCGAGGTCAAGGGCAAAGTTCCGTTCGCAATCGATGTTGATTCCCTTGTCATTCCCAAGGAACCCGATGTTCTGAGCGATGACGTTATCCGTGCCGATATCGAACGTCGTCCGATGAAGGTCGTTGCCGCAACCGTCGGTGAAGACGAGCACTCTGTCGGTCTTCGCGAGATCATCGACATTAAGCACGGCGGCATTGAAAAATACGGCATCGAAGTGCATTACCTCGCACATCCTGCCCGCCCGAAAAACTCGTTAACGCAGCAGTCGAGCTGAATGCAGATGCCATCATGGCATCCACCATCATCAGCCATGACGACATTCACTACAAGAATATCGCCAAAATCGATGCTATTGCGCGTGAAATGGGTATCCGCGATAAGATTATCTTCATCGCAGGCGGCACTCAGGTCACTCCCGAACTTGCACGCAAGGCGGGAGCGGATGAAGGCTTCGGCAGGGGCAGCCGCGGTGTCCATAATGCAACCTTCCTTGTTAAACGCAGGTGGGAAATGGAAAAAGCGGCAGCCGAAAAGGCCGACAGCGAAAACAAATAATATTACGCGGGAACACTCCTGACGTTCTCGGTATATGCTGACACAAAGGGGGACGGTCAATCAAGTTGCCATCCCCCGAAGTTTTGTTTTTGCGGTTTCTCCGCAGAAACGTGCAAATTTCAGATACTCTATGTTTATTGATATTCTTGTTGCCGAAATCGGCTCAACAACAACGCTTGTAAACGCCTTTAACGGCATTGAAACCGATACGCCGCGTTTTATCGGGCAGGGACAGGCTCCGACAAGCGTGCTTGCAGGTGATGTTCGCATCGGTCTGACCGAAGCAGTAAATGACCTTGCAAAGAATCTCGGAGCACAAAATATTGAATACGGAAAAATGTTCGCAACGTCCAGCGCCGCGGGCGGATTGCGCATGTGCGTACACGGACTTGTTTATGATATGACCGTGAAGGCCGCTCAGGCGGCGGCTCTCGGTGCAGGTGCAATCATCAAACTTGCAACAGCGGGCAAACTGAGTGAATTCGACATTGACGATATTAAAGCAATCGACCCAAACCTTATCCTGCTTGCCGGCGGAACGGATTACGGCGAACGCGAAACGGCTGTTTATAACGCAAAGCTCATTGCCGCTTCCGGTTTGAAGGCCCCCGTTATTTACGGCGGAAATATTCAGAATCGCCGCATTATTGAGGATGTTTTTTCAAGAGCAGGCATCCCGGTTTATATAACAGAAAACGTCTATCCGAAACTCGACCTTTTGAACATCGAGCCCGCACGCAAAATTATTCACGCCGTGTTTGAGGAACACATCATTAAGGCTTCCGGCATGGAGCATATCCGCGATATGGTTACGGGCAACATAATCCCCACTCCCGGCGCTGTTATGGAGCGGCACGAGCTTCTATATCCAACGATAACTCGGGTCGAACCCGTTGC
>ENA-OQEN01000352-OQEN01000352.1-human-gut-metagenome-genome-assembly--contig:-NODE-352-length-20170-cov-4.381929_pt1 | contig 20170 bp, 23 predicted proteins | sample MGYA00242791_ERZ504627 | MGnify/ENA primary metagenome ERZ504627 (study PRJEB26092, sample SAMD00036316) | human gut metagenome | host: Homo sapiens | study: EMG produced TPA metagenomics assembly of... | reverse complement strand
ATTCTTGACGGCCTGAACAATCGTCAATATCGGTCGGAGGGGTGGCTTTGTAAAGCCGTTTGTCTCCACCCGCGTAGCGGGTGGTTCAAAGCTGGCCGCTGCGCGGCCAGCAGACTAAAGTCTTGAATGAGAAAAGGGTACTGGAGAAATCTCCGGTACCCTCACATTCCTCTATTTACTTGCTAATCCTTAAACAGATAGCCCACGCCGCGGACGGTGGTAATGTGCGCCGCGATCTGCGGGCCCACCTTGGAGCGGATGCGTCGGATGTGCACGTCGACGGTGCGCGTGCCGCCGCAGTACTCAAAGCCCCACACGCGGTGCAGCAGCACCTCGCGGCTGTAGGCGCGGTTGGGGTGCGTCGCCAAAAAGCTCAGCAGCGAGTACTCCATCAGCGTCAGGTCGACGGGCTCGTTATCGAGCGTCACCTGGTAGGTAGCCAGGTTGATCTCGAGGTTATCGATGTTGAGTACATCGTCAGCGGTGACGGTCTCCTCCTCGCCCATCAGGCGCTGCGCACGAGCCTTGAGCTCGTTGGGCGTCGCGTGGGGCATACAAGTCGGCATGCGCGTGATTCGGCAGGCGCAGGGTACCGAGTGCCTCGTCGTCAACGATCACCAACATGGGGACGCCACCACGATCGTCGAGCCACTTGGCAATCTGATCGATGCGGTCGCTGCGGATGCCATCGGAATCGAGAATCAGCAGGTCGAAGTCGTGCGCCGCAGTCGGCGAATCGGGTGTGGCAAGGCTCACCTCGACACCCAGGGTGGTCGTCAAGCTGCGGGCAAACTCGTGGAAGCGCGTCGTGCGCGCCATGAACAGGGCACTCTTTTCGGACATATCGGCCTCCAAAGAAATGAGCTCAATCGTACTGGAACAAGCCAGCGCGATTAGGAGTTCGCCAGGTAGTGCTTGATCTCCCACTCGGTGATCGTAGACTCAAACTTATGCCACTCGTCGCGCTTCTTTTTGAGGAAGAAGCTGTGGATGTGCTCGCCGAGGGCATCCTTCATAAACTGCGAGTCCTCAAACACGTCGAGCGCCTCTTTGAGCGAGCGCGGCAGCGGCGTGTAGCCGGCCTCGACCATCTGACGGTCGGTAAGCTTGAGCGTCTCGGCCGTGGCCTCGGGCGGGAGCTCCAGCTTGCGCTCGATACCGTCGAGACCAGCCGCCAGCGTGACGGCGTTGACCAGGTACGGGTTGGCCATGGGGTCGGGGCTGCGCAACTCGATACGCGTGGACAGCTGCTTGCCGGGCTTGTAGACCGGGATGCGGACCATACTCGCGCGGTTGCGCAGGCCCCACGTGGCGTACTGCGGCACGGAGTCGCCGCCCGTGGTGATGCGCTTGTACGAGTTGACCGTGGGGTTGGTGATGGCGCTGATCTCGCGCGCGTGCGCCAAGATGCCGGCCATGTAGTGCTTGGCGATTTCGGAGAGGTGGTACTTCTCGTCGTCCTCGCCCCAAAAGACGTTGTTGCCGTCGTGGTCGAACAGCGACTGATGCAAAAACATGGCGCTGCCGTCCTCGCCCGCCAACGGCTTGGGCATAAAGGAAGCGTGGCAACCGCTCTCGTAGGCCTGCTGCTTAATGATGAGCTTGGCCGTGGTGACGGCGTCGGACATGCTCAGGGCCTCGGCGTGACGCAGGCTCATGCCGTGCTGCGAGCGGCCGGCGGCGTGGAAGGTGTACTCCACGGGCACGGACATCTTCTCGAGCGTGAGGACCGTGTTGCGACGCAGGTCGCGGGCGGCATCGCTCACCGAAAGATCGAAGTAGCCCACGTTGTCAAGCGGCTCGGGGGTATGCTCGTCGGGGAAGTAGTAATACTCCAGCTCGGCGCCCACGTTGAGCAGATAGCCGGCCTTCTCGGCCTTGCGGAACATGCGACGCAGGGCATCGCGCGGGTCGCCGGCAAACGGCTTGCGATCGGGAGTGCACACGTCGCAGAACACGCGGGCGACGCCATTGTGGCTCGGGCGCCACGGCAAAATCTGGAAGGTCGAAGCATCGGGAAACGCCAGCATGTCGGCTTCCTCGGGCGTGGCAAAACCCTCGATGGCGGAGCGTCAAAGCCAATACCCTCCTCAAAAGCGACCTCGAGGTCCTCGGGGCTAATGGCAAAGTTCTTGAGGCGGCCGAGAATGTCGACAAACCACAGACGCACAAAGCGGATGTCACGCTGCTCTACGGAGCGGAGTACGTAATCGATGTTCTGCTGGTTCATGTCGCTCCCCTTTCTTTCGGGCGGGTTTCGACTGGTCTATATCGCAGATACTATCGCAGAAAAATGTTTCCGCAGGGTTAAAGCGTATCAAGCGCTCAAAAAACGTGCGCGAACAGGCCGTCTGACTTACGCGCGATCATAAAGGATCACTCCTTCGCGCTCGATTACCGCGGCAAGATCGCCATCAAGATGGTCGCTCGAGACGAGGTCAACCTGCCTCCCAGTTTCTTTGCGTACCGCCTCGCCGAATGCCGACAACGCGAAAAGACCAAAGCCCTGATCGCGATCGACTTCGAGACGTAAGTCGATATCGCTATCGGCACGCGCTTCGCCACGGGCATACGAGCCAAATAGAATCACGGTTTTGATGGCGGGAATCGGGCTGGCCGCCTCACGGACGGCTGACTCAATCTGAGCAGTATCCAAAATGCCCGCCGCAGCGCTTTCGCTCGCAGAGCTTTTACCGAGTGAAGGAACAAACGGCAGCGAGCGCTCGCGCAGCATCTGTCTCATAAACATATTGACCGCAACAGACGAAGTCATGCCAAGTTCTTCGCACAGCTCGGCAAATGAATCTTTAATTGACGAGTCCACTCGCACACTCAGCACAGACGCAGCCATGGGCACCTCCTGTATGACATTGTCTATATAATATCACACAGGCTAGCGCGAGGTCGAAGCGCGGTGTTCGATGTGGCCGGGGACCTCGATGCGCTTGGGGGCGAGCTTTGCGGCATCGCCCACCGTAGTGGTAACGATGTCGATGCGCTCGGACAGGCGCTCGACCACGCGCTCGGCAATGGTGAGGGTGTCCTGCGCGGCCGTGGTCACGCCGCCAAAGAGCACGTGGTTCCAAGGGTAATCGTCAAATGTCGCGATCTTGAGCCCAGCCGGCAACGAAGGTCCCAGCTGCGCTAATGCCTCGGTCAGGCGCAGGAAGACCAGACCGTTGACGGCAATGAGGCCGAGCTTTTTACCCGCATAGTCGCGGATGGTCTCGTCCAGGCGACTGACACCCGTGGCGCCACCGTCGGCCAGGGTGACGACCTCGCCCGCAAGGCCGCGTCGCGAAAGCTCGTCGACAAAGGCCTCGGCGCGCTCGCGACGCACGGGGCTGCCGTCGCTTGCCTCGGTGAGCAGGCACAGGCGCTCGCTGCCAGCAGCGGCCAAGGCGTCTACCAGGCCGGCAACCAGCTCACGGTTGTTAGAGGTCACCAGATCGATGCCACCGTCGGCAACATCGCGGTCGAGCAGCACAACGGGCAGGCGCCCCGCGGCCGCGGCGATCGCCTTGTCGTTGCCTCCGCAGGTATTGACGACCAGGCCGTCCACGCCGGCATCGATAAGTCTGGTGAGCGACTCTGCCTCCTTGGCGGGGTCGTTGCCGCTAATGGCGGTCATGAGCGAGCAGCCGCGCGCGGCGGCGCTGGCGGAAAGGCCCTCGAGCATGGCGCTCGAGAACGGGTTAGCAATGTCGGCCAAGATCACGCCGATGAGGTTGGTGCGCGAGCTGCGCAGATTGCGCGCGGCGGCACGTGGGCGATAGCCGGTGCGCTCGATAACTGCCGCGATGCGAGCACGGGTTTCCTCGGTCATTTGCCCGGGGCGGTTGTTGAGATAGCGCGAGACCGTGGCCGGGCTCACGCCCGCCTCGGCGGCAATGTCCTTGATTCTCATCTGCGCCATAGCGCACCCCGTTTCCCAATTGTCGCAGTCTGAGCCATTTTAGGCATTTTTTTAAAAATCTCGCTTGCAAAACGCTGTAGGTGAGTATACTACAACTCGAAACGAAACCGATTTCGTAAACCGATTTCGGCAAGCGTTGGCACGGAGGTGCAAAGATGTACCTACCGTCTTGGCACCTCCGTGCCAACGCCATATCAAAGGTGTACGCACGAGTAAGAAGGAGCTGCGCGACCATGGGTAAAACGGTTCTTACCTTCGGCGAGATCATGATGAGCTCTCGCCCAAAGACCATCTGCGCATTGAGCAGGCGACCGAGTTTGATGTCCGCTACGGCGGCGCCGAAGCCAACACCGCGCTTTCCCTGGCCTACCAGGGTGACAAGGCAGCTTACGTCTCCGTTGTCCCGGCCAACCGTCTGGGCGAGTGCGCCCTGCGTTCGCTGAAGGTCTACGACGTCGATACCTCGCGCGTCGTGCGCCAGGGCGACCGTCTTGGTTCCTATGTGTTTGAGGTCGGCGCCTCGCAGCGCGGCAACGGCTGCGTCTACGACCGCAAGTACTCTGCCATCAACATGGCCAAGCGCGACGTCTTTGACTGGGACGAGATCCTCAAGGGTGTCGATGTCTTCTACTTCTCCGGCGTGACGCCCGCCGTCTCCGACGAGATGGCCGCCGCCTGCAAGGATGCCCTCACCCGCCTGCCGCGCCCAAGGGCATCACCACCGTTTGCGACGTGAACTATCGCGGCAAGATGTGGTCGCCCGAGAAGTCGCAGGCCACCATGAAGGAACTCCTGCCGCTCGTTGACATCTGCATTGCCAACGACGAGGACGCTCCTGCCGGCCTCGGTATGACCTGCGTCTCCGGCTCCCTTGCCCACGGCATCGAGGAGCGCGACACCTACGTCGAGATGGCCCGTCAGATCTGCGCCGAGTACGGTTGCAAGAAGGTCGCCTCGGTCGTCCGCAACATCTCCTGCGTCGAGCGCTCCATGTGGATGGGCATGCTCTTTGACGCCGAGAGCGGCGAGCACTGGTTCTCCCCTGCTCACGACGTGCACGTGCTCGAGGGCGTTGCCGCCGGCGACGCTTTCAACGCCGGCCTCGTCCATGCCCTCATCAACGACTTTGCCCCGCAGGACGCCGTCAACTACGCCATCGCCGCCTCGATCCTCAAGCTCACCATCAAGGGCGATTCCAACCTGGTGACCGCAGACGAGATCGCAGCCGTGGCATCCGCCGCCGACGGTGGCACCCGCGTCGCGCGCTAAGCCGTCCCCATTCCGCGGGCCGCAGCTTTCCATACCCATACCTCTGCAGCCCGCTCCCCGATTCCTCCGGCCAGGTAGAACCACTTAGTCCCATTCCGGTTTTGTCTGGCATTCCTTCACGACTGGCCTCGTAGCCGGTTCCGAAATTGCTTGTGACCCAAGCAGTGCCTCCGATAACCAATCCGGAACCGGCTCATGGCCAATCTTCTTTGGCAATCACGCGCCGTGCGCGCCTCACATCGAAAGGAACACTATGTTCGATCAGTCTACACCACGCTTGAATCCCTGGCATCGTGCCGGTCGTCGTGCTCGACAAGGTCGAAGACGCCGCACCGCTCGCCCATGCCCTTATGGCAGCCGGCATGAAGTCCGCCGAGGTCACCTTCCGCACTGCCTGCGCCGCCGAGTGCATCGCCGCTATGGCCGAGGCCGAGCCCGAGATGTGCGTCGCGCCGGCACTGTCCTGACCGTCGAGCAGGTTGAGCAGGCCCGCACCGCCGGTGCCAAGTTCATCGTCTCGCCGGGTTACAACGAGGACGTCGTGAAGCACTGCATCGACATCGACCTGCCCGTCCTTCCCGGCACCGTGACCCCCTCCGAGGTTACCGCCGCCGAGAACCTGGGCCTCAAGGTCACCAAGTTCTTCCCCGCGGCTCAGTACGGCGGCCTCAACACTATCAAGGCCCTCGCTGCTCCGTTTGTCGGCCATCGCTTTATGCCCACCGGCGGCGTGAACACTGCCAACGTCGAGGAGTACCTGAGCTCCTCCGCCATCATCGCCTGCGGTGGCACCTGGATGGTCAAGCCCGCCCTGTTCGCCGACGGCGACTTCTCCAAGGTCGAGCAGATTGCCCGCGAGGCCATGGACGTCGTCAAGAAGGTCCGCGGCTAACTCCACCACCTGAGGACGGGGTAGAAATGGTAGGTTTTCTGCTCGACTACCCCGCTTGACTCGCTCTCTATCGCGGGGGCGCGACCGAGGCCGTGCCCCTTTTAAAACGGCTCGGAAGCGCGCCGTTTCCGTCACGAACAAGAACCGAAACCGTCTTGTATGCTGATAGAACGTGACGGAAGCGACACGCACCCGAGCCGCTTTTCCCACTCGACTGGCAGCCGTGCTCAGCTAAGCTGCTTTAACAAAAGCCAAGCCGCCAAAAATAGCTGCGGCGCCGTCTGGAGGAATGGGCCTTGCTTCCTGTCTTTCCTCCAAGCGGCACCGCAGTTTTTGCCGATTGCGCCCCGCGCGCGGTGAGATAAGGGGACGAGTTAGATGGCCGAGTCAGGGGGCAGCTCAAAATAGTCGGGATATAAGGCGATAACCGGGCCCTGCTCCTCGGGCATCAGATGCAAGTGCGTCTCTGCCAGATAGCTCGCCGTGTCGGTATCACCCTTCTTAATGGCCTCGAGAATCCGGCGATGCTGACGACGGATCGGCTCCCAATCCAAATCCTGCGACACCATACGTAACCAGTTGTATCGCTCAAAATGCGTGTTGACGCTCTTCATCAATCCCACAACATATGGCGGCCGCAATCTCAAAACACGTCTCATGAAACAGGTTATCCAAGTCGAAAAAGCGACGCGTTTCGCGATGGTCGAGCGATTCGGACTCGGCAAGAATCTGCTCAAGCCGCTGCTTTTGCTCGGGCGTGGCGGCAGAGCAGCATTTAATAAGCACGCTTCTCTCGAGTTTCTCGCGCAAGAAGCAGGCGTTCTCGGCGTGCTCCATGCTGATTTTTGAGACATAGGTGCCGCTTTTGGGACGCGTTTCCACCAGCTCCTGTTCACGCAGACGCACAAAGGACTCGCGAATGGGCGTGCGCCCGATTCCCGTCTCCTTTTCCAGACCAATCGCCGAAAGGCGCGTGCCGGGCTTGAGCTCGGCATAGATGATCTTGGAGCGCAATGCGTTGTATGCCTGATCTTGCAGGCTCTGATAATGTTGCTGTTCCATAAAGCCCTCGGATGAAGCCCACGGTTTGCCGAATGTCACCACGTAATACTATCGCATCCCCCATCCCACCGCGATGTCGAGAGGGCGAGCCGGGGCTCGGCATTCAACCAAGAAGTTGTTGCGATTAGGTGAACGTTCACCTTACTTTATCTATTTCGCTTTGCAAATGGATTTCCGTGCGTATACTAAGTCTCAAACGAAACCGATTTCGTCAAGCCTGGGCAATAGGATGCTAAGACGCGCCCTACCATCTTGGCATCCTATTGCCCATGCCATGCCATTTGCTTTCTTCCCGTCTTGTTGAGCCCTTCAGTCCCATTCCGGCACAACGAGACATTCCTAGACGACTGACCATGGGGCCGGCTTTTCTGCCGTTGAGGCAGTGCCTCCGATAACCCTCTTTTTGCCGGCCCAGGTCAGACATTTCTCTTTAAATATCCTTCAATCGAAAGGATGCAGCAGCATGCGACCGCTCATCATCATGCATGGCGAGAAGATCGACTGGCGTCATACCGTCATAAGAATGCTGATGTATCTGGCGGGCGTTGCCGTTCTGCACTCGGCATGAGCTCCAGACGGCATCTGGCCTGGGCGTCGCCGCGCTCACGTGCTTTGCCACGACCCTATCCATGCTCACGGGCAAGACGCTCGGCTTTTGGATTACAACTACCTATGTCGCTTACATCGCGGCGCAGCTCGCCATCTTGCGACGCGAATTTCAACCGCGCATTTTGCTCGAGCTTTGCTTTTCAACGCTAATGGGCGGCTTCACCGATCTGTTCATGGCGGTCAACCCGCTGCATCCCACGGCGCTCCCCGCGCAGGTTGCGACCATGCTGCTCTCCCTCGCTATCACCGCATTTGGCGTCAGTCTCGTCGTCAACATGGGCGTTGTCCCCAACGCACCCGACGGCTTGGTGCAGGTCATTGCCGAAAAGCTTAAGCGCCGCTTTGGAGACGTAAAGGTCGTGTTCGACTGCTCGCATGTCGCCGCCTCACTCACGCTGTCGCTGGCATGCATGCACAACTTAGGCGGCTTTGGTGTGACCACCGCCATCTCGGCACTATTCCTGGGCCGCATCATCAACATCGCCAACAAGCTGTTTGCCCAGCGATTCGTCCGCATGGCGTTTGGCGCCAAATAGCGAACAGCCGCGGAGCAAACGAGGCTCGAGTGCCCGGCATATCGATGTCGCAAATAACGATGCACGCGCTATACGGACGATGAGGAATAGCCCGTCGCAAACCCCGCAAGCGGAGCTATATGTTGCTATAACTTGACATAAATTGGTCCATTGCCAGCCGGCATGCAAAAGGCCCCAAGCCATTCGCGGCTTGGGGCCTGCCTGGTAACACAGGTCTTTCGGACTACGCTCGCTCGTATTTCGTGGCGCGGCCTGTCCCCTGTTTCATGATCGCGTTTCGGCTGAGCAGAGATTCGAGCGCGGACAGTGTTCGCGCACGGCTCAGCCCCGTCTGTTTCTCAATCTCACTTCGCGACATAATTCGTCCGCCCGACAAGGCCTTAAGAACCTGAGCCTCTTCTCCAGACCCTTCAAAGGCATCGGTAACGGGCAACGCGACAGCTACCACGCCGCCACGAATATCAAAGACCGGCTGATTAATCGAATCGCGATAGGCACGCCTAATGCGCGCAATTCCCGTTCCAAACTTCTCGATATAGTCCAACTTTAAGAAGACCTCGGCAACGATGGGATTTCTGAGCACGGATATCTGTCCATACAGGTATTGCTCCGTCGTCAAGCCAGCGGGCAACGACCCGGGTGAAGTCACAACGACGCGATCATCATACAGAGCAACCTGAACATTCGCTTGCACGTCCCACGTCCGATGCACTAGAGCGTTTGCAACTGCCTCGCGGAATGCCTCGAGGGGAATCCGGTCGGTCTGAACACGCTCGACACCTTCGATGCGCTCATAACGATAGTAGCGCGCGAACATGGCAACTGCTCTATCAACCTGCTCAATTGCAGACAGGCCCGTCGTCGTCTCACGATCTAAAAGCACGTCCTCGGTGTCGCCAAAACGAACGCAGTCGATGCCCGGAAATTCGTTGTTATCCGCCAATATCGCCGCGGCATTGGTATAGCCATCCTTGCCGAGCAGGCGAAGCGTTCGCATAATATCCGACGTGAGCTCAGAAATGCCTAGATGCTCGATGCACTTGTGTTCGAGCGTATGAAAACTCAGGTCCTGGCGAGCCGAGGTGAGCGCATCGAACGTCAGATTGCTGCCTTCGAGCGTCAGCCTGCCGTACTCAAAACGGTCGACCTCTACCGTCGCCGAATCATTTCGCCTGTAGGCCTTCCCCTTGCTTCGATAGGGCTTGTCCTGCCCCTCGTAAACCGTAAGCGTTACAGTTCCGCGGTTCTCGTCGAGCTCGAGCGTGTAACGAGGCGCAGGATCCAGACTGTCATTAATCATGTTCTCGATGCGCAGACACTCCGCAACCGGGTCAGAAAGACCGACTGCAACACCACCGTCGTCAACGCCAAACTCTATCTTGCCCGTCCCGTAGTTTGCATAGGCGCTCACCGTTTTAAGAAACGTCGGCGTTACGCTTTCCTTGTATTCGACGGTAGGACTCTCTCTGACAACCATACGTACGGTCCTTCTCCTTTTCATGCTCATCTGAACCGTATTATAAGACGAAAAACATTTGCGTACGGCTTAGAACCAGACGCAAACGGTTTTCGTCTTATTTGCGTACGGAAACTAGATACAAATTTCACGTTCATACGACTATTTACCAAACGCATAGTGTTTTCGTCCGGCAATGCGTCCGTAATCCAAACAAAAAGACCCGAGCTCGCGTGAACTCGGGGCCTTTGTGCCACGCATCTATGAGAGGAGAAATTTGATGCGCGCGGGCGCTACTCCATGTAGCCACCCTGAATGGCGGAAACTGCATGCTCGGTAAAGAACTTGAGCGTGCCGGAGGTATAGCGATTAGCCTTGGGCTTCCAAGCGGCTCGGCGCTCGGCCAGGACGGCGTCGACCTCAGCCGGCTCCATCTCCTTACCGGCGATACCCACGATGGACAGCGAGCGCTCGGGAATGTTGATCTGGATAAGGTCGCCCTCCTCGATCAGGGCAATCGGGCCGCCCACGGCAGCCTCGGGCGAAACGTGACCGATAGCCGGTCCCTTGGAGGCGCCGGAGAAGCGACCGTCGGTTATCAAGGCAATGGAGGCGCCCAGCTCGGGGTCGCTGGCGATAGCCTCGGTGGTGTAGAACATCTCGGGCATGCCGGAGCCTTGGGGCCCTCGTAGCGAATGATGACGCGTCGCCGGGCTTGACCTCGTGCGTCAGGACGGCATGGATGGCGTCCTCCTCGCAGTCGAAGGGGCGGGCCTTGAGCGTGGCCTGGAACATCTCACGCGGAACGACCGTGTGCTTGACGACAGCGCCTCGGGGGCAAGGTTGCCGTGAAGGATGGCGATGGAGCCGTCGGTGCCGAAGGCCTGGTCAAACGGACGGATGATGTCCTCGCGCTTGAGGTTCCACTTCTCCAGGTAGCGGCCGCACTTCTCGTAGTAGCCGTTGGCCTTGAGGTCCTCGAGGTTCTCACCGAGGGTCTTGCCCGTAACGGTCATGACGTCGAGGTGGAGCATCGACTTGATCTCCTCCATGATGCGCGGCACGCCGCCCGCATAGTAGAAGAACTGCGCCGGCCACTCGCCTGCGGGACGAACGTTGAGCAGGTAGTGGGCGCCACGGTGCAGGCGATCGAAATCATCGGCAGACATCTCGATGCCAAACTCACGCGCGATCGCGGGGATGTGCAGCAGCGAGTTGGTGGAGCCGGAGATGGCGCCGTGGACCATGATGAGGTTCTCGAAGGACTCCTTGGTCACGATGTCGCGCGGGCACAGGTTGTGCTCGGAGAGCCACACGGACTGGCGGCCGGCCTCGCGCGCAAACTCACGCAGGTCGGAGCTCGTTGCGGACAGCAGAGCGGTGCCGGGAAGCATAAGGCCAGGGCCTCGGCGGTAACCTGCATGGTCGAAGCGGTGCCCATGAAGGAGCAAGCGCCGCAGCTGGGGCAGGCGTTGTGCTTGGCAAACTCAAGCTCCTCGCGAGAGATCTCGCCACGCTCGTAGCGGGCCGAGATCGCACCGAGCTGCTCCAGGGTCAACAGGTCGGGACCGGCATCCATGACGCCTCCGGTGACGACGATGGAGGGGATGTTGACGCGGCCCATGGCCATGAGGTTCGCGGGCAGGCCCTTATCGCAGCTGGCGACAAAGACACCGGCGTCAAACGGCGTGGCTTGGCATGAATCTCGATCATGTTGGCGATCATGTCGCGGCTGGGCAGCGAGTAGTTGATGCGTCGTGGCCTTGGGCCTCGCCGTCGCAGATATCGGTGCAGAAGTAACGGGCGCCGTGGCCACCGGCCTCGGCAACGCCGGCACGGACCTCCTCGACCAGCTCAAACAGGCCGGCGGAACCCGGATGCGAGTCGCCGAACGTCGACTCGATAATAACCTGAGGCTTGTCCAGGTCCTCAATAGTCCAGCCAGAGCCAGACGCAGCGGGTCCATCTCGGGGCTGATGGTGCGGAACTTGCCCGAACGCGGCTGCAGCTTGGCGACCAGGTCAGCTGCCTCCTGCTGAATCTGTGCCTTGATCTTCTCGTCCATGGTGCTCTCCTCTTTTAAGTTGAACGGTTATACCAATCGTTGGTAAATAGGTCAGATGTAAATGGATGCCGAGCGATGCACTCGGCGAAAAACTCGGCTCGGCGCACTAGGCGAAAAGCGAAATCACCAGGGCGCAGGCAAGACCCGAAAGGCCGATGATCGTCTCCATAACGGTCCAGGACTTGAGGGTGGTCTTCTCGTCAATCTCGAGGAAAGAGGAGCACATCCAAAAACCGGCATCGTTGACGTGCGAGAGGGCCGTGGCACCGCCGCAGATGGCAAGGCAGATGGCGGCGCGCATGAGCACCGAAGCGCCGGCGACCGCAGGCATGGCGGCCATAATGCCCGACGCCATGGTCATAGCGACGATGGAGCTGCCGACCGAGGCGCGCACCATGACGGCAATCAAAAATGCAACGACCACCAAAGGCAGCGGAGATGCCTCGAGCAAGGGGCTGATAACCTGGCCCAAGCCGCAGTCCTGCAGCATCCAGCGAATGACGCCGCCGCAGGCGATAACCAGCAAGATCATGCCGACGGGCTTAAGAGAGCGGTCGAGCAGGGCCTTGAGCTCGGCGCCGGAGTAGCCGCGCCGCGCGCCCAGCAGATACATCGCGACAAGCGTGGCGAGCGTCAAGGCGACGAACGGCTTGCCCAGGAAGGCGAGGATCGAGGCGAGCTCGGTGGGCATGGGGATATAAGAGGACAGCGTGCCCAGCAAAATCAGGCAAAGCGGCGTGAGCACGATGGCAAGCACCATACCAAAGGAGGGAAGCTCCTTGTCGTCGCTTGCGCCCTCGGCAGAGGTGAAGTGCTCCGGAACATCGGTAAAGATGCGACCGCCCACGTTACGGCCCCAGACCACACCGGCAATCGCCATGGCGATGAAGGCGGTGGGGATACCGACGAGGATCATGGTGCCCAGGTCGACACCGAGCGTACCGGCGGCCAAGACCGATCCGGCCGATGGCGGCACAAATGCATAGCCGGCGGCCAGTCCCGCGAGCAGCGCGATGCCGTAATAGAGCGTCGACTTCTTGGTCTGCGATGCCACGCTAAACGCAAGCGGAATCAAAACGACCACGCCGGCCTCAAAGAACACCGTGGTGCCGATGACCAGGCCGGTGATGCCCAGCGCCCAGCTGGAGTGACCCTGACCAAAGGTATCGATAAAGGTCTGGGCGATCTTCTTGGCGCCGCCGCTCTCCTCCAGAATCTGGCCAAACATCGAACCCAGGCCAATGAGCAGGGCGATGTTTTGCAGCGTGGTGCCCACGCCCTTGGTGACGGTATCCGCCACCAGATCGAGCGGCATGCCCGCGCCGATGCCGATCGCGAGCGCCGAGACCATCATCGAAAGCACAGGGTGCAGCTTGAACTTGATGATGAGCGCAAGCAGTAGCGCGATGCCCACGATGGCGGCGATGACCAGTCTGGCGGGATCAGCCATAAACGTTGGGTCTGACATCTTTCCTCCAATTCATCAGACCTTTTGAATTCGACGTAGACTATAGCGCGTTTTCAATAGGTCTGATGTTTCAAAAGGAAATATTTCTGAAATACATCTGATGTATTTCGTGAACGGTCTATTTTTGACGGTAAGCGGCTGTTCATGCCTCCTCATTGCCGATGCGAACCACCGCAACTTCTCTTGAATGGGCTAGAATAGCTCTGATGAATTGCTTTGATATGAGGTGAAATATGGCACGAGCCGATTTGGGACTCCCCGAGCAGATTTCGGAGAAAATCATTCAATTGATCTTGGATGAGCATCTTGAGCAAGGCGATCGCCTGCCCAAGGAGGCTGTGCTCGTCGAGCGCCTGGCGCCGGCAGAAGCACGGTGCGCGAGGCTATGAAGCTGCTGCAGTCGCGCAACATCGTGCGCATTAAGCAGGCTCGGGCACCTATGTGGCCTCGAATCCCGGCGTTGCGACGATCCGCTGGGCTTTACCTTTATCGATGACAAGCGGCGCCTGGCACGCGACCTGCTCGAGGTGCGTTTTATGATCGAGCCACAGATGGCCAGCATGGCTGCAGAGCACGCGACCGACGATCAGATCATCTGTATCAAAGAACTTTGCGACGAGTCCGAGCGCCTGGCCGCGCTGGGCGAAGACTATTCCGCCGCCGACACCGCGTTTCATATCGCAATTGCCGAAAGCTGCGGCAACCTCGTCGTTCCCCGCCTGATGGGCGTGCTCAAGGCATCTGTTCCCCTGTTTATTGACGTGACCGGCAAAAAGCTGGTCGAGGAAACCATCCGTACCCACCGCGGTGTCGCCGACGCCATCGCCGAGCGCAACCCCACCGCAGCACACGATGCGATGTATTTGCACCTGGTTTACAACCGCAACATGATTGCAGAGGGCGCGCAGGCGAAAAGCAAATAGAAGACATCGCGGCAATCGGCTACAACCGTTCGCCTTTTAAAAGTGAACGTTCACCTATTTCTAGGGAAACCTGAATGTAAATTCCTCTGTTTCTCCTATACTGAGCTTGTATTAGAAGCAAGACTTATATAGATGAACGTTTCTTTTGGAAGGATTGCTATGTCTAACCTTATGGATAGCTTCCGCCTAGACGGCAAGGTCGCGCTCGTGACCGGCGCACCTACGGTATCGGCATGGCCATGGCCGAGGCGCTCGGCGAGGCCGGCGCCAAGATTGCCTTTAACGCCCGTCACGCCGACAAAGTCGCCGAGGCCGAGAAGCACTACCGCGAGCTGGGCTTTGATGCGCACGGCTATGTTGCCGACGTCACCGACGAGGCTGTGGTCGCCGAGCTCATCGCCCAAATCGAGCCGATTTTGGCACCACGCCCGACATTCTGTCAACAACGCCGGCGTCATCCAGCGCACCCCGATGCTCGACATGAGCGCCGAGGACTTCCGTCGCGTCGTCGACATCGACCTCAATGCCCCGTTTATCGTATCCAAGGCCTGCCTGCCGGGCATGATCGCCAAGGGTCACGGCAAGATCATCAACATCTGCTCCATGATGAGCGAGCTCGGCCGCGAGACCATCGCCGGCTATGCCGCCGCCAAGGGCGGACTCAAGATGCTCACCAAGAACATCTGCTCCGAGTTTGGCGAGGCTAATATCCAGTGCAATGGCATTGGGCCCGGCTACATCGCCACGCCGCAAACCGCGCCGCTGCGCGAGACGCAGCCTGACGGCAGCCGCCATCCGTTTGACCAGTTCATCATCGCCAAGACGCCAGCAGCCCGTTGGGGCACGCCCGAGGACCTGAAGGGCCCCGCCGTGTTCCTGGCTTCCGATGCCTCGAACTTCGTCAACGGGCACATTCTGTACGTGGACGGCGGCATACTCGCCTACATCGGCAAACAGCCGCAGTAAGGAAACTGGGCGAGGCGGCGGGCGATAAAGTCTGCTGCTCGGGCAGTCCTGCTCGCACGAAAGCACATTAAGTGCTTTCCGGCTCGTGCGGAACTCGCGACAGACTTTATCGCCCGCCGCCCGCACAGCTCATCCTGGCTGGATTAGCCGCCGCCCGCATACAGAAACAAAAAAGAAAACACTTGGTAGAAAGGTTATTCGGAATGAAGATCGCACTTATTAACGAGAACTCTCAGAACTCTAAGAACCCTATGATCGAGGCTGCCCTTAAGAAGGTTGTTGAGCCTATGGGCCACACTGTCTTTAACTATGGCATGTATGCCGATGCCGATTCCAAGCCCCTTACCTACGTGCAGAACGGCATCCTTGCCGCTGTGCTGCTCAACTCCGGCGCTGCCGACTACGTCGTGACCGGTTGCGGCACCGGCGAGGGCGCCATGCTCGCCTGCAACTCCTTCCCCGGCGTGCTGTGCGGCCACGTTGCCGACCCGCTCGACGCCTACACCTTCGCCCAGGTCAACGATGGCAACGCCGTCGCCATGCCCTTCGCTCTCAAGAACGGCTGGGGCCAGGAGCTCAACCTCGAGTACACCTTCGAGAAGCTCTTTGGCTTTGGTTCGGGCAACGGCTATCCCGCCGAGCGCGTTGAGCCCGAGCAGCGCAACAAGAAGATCCTCGACGCGTCCGCGCTGTGACCATGCGTCCGCTCGTCGACGTCCTGGGCGAGATCGACCAGGACCTGGTGAAGGGCGCCCTGCTGGTGAGCACTTCCAGGAGTACTTCTTCGCCAACGCCACCGATGAGGCCATCATCGCCAAGGTCAAGGAGATCTTGGGTCTCTAATCGCACGACTCATTGCAGCCAACGTAAGCGGCGGCCGTCCCCGGGGCGGCCGCCGCTTTTTGTTATCGAATGGTGCAAGGGTGTCAGGCACCTATGCGCCAAGTTGGTGCAAAGTAACCTGTCCCCCTTGCACCAAGGGGTTGACTAGAGCTCGCAGGCAACCTTGTAGCCGTCGCCGATGGCGTCGCGGATGTTGCCGCACTTCTGGCATCGCCCAGCACGTGGGTGACAACGCCGGCAGCGGCAAGGTCATCGGCCAGCTTGGTGTTGGGACGGTAACCCATGCAAGCACCAGCGTATCGGCATCGGCGATAGTGTGGATCTCGCCATCCTTTTCGTAACTGATAGTGTCCTCGGTAATCTCGGTCACTTTGGCCTCGGTCAGCACGTGAACGCCCTTGGAAAGCATACGCGTGATGAGCACCGCGCGGCCGGCGCCGCCCTCGTTGGCGGCGAGCGTCTTGGTCATCTCGATAACGGTGACATCGCGGTTGGCCGGCGACAGGTCGTTGACCAACGGGGCCAGGTAATCGGCCGTCTCGCAACCAACGGTGCCGCCGCCCACAATGACGATCTTCTTACCCGGGAAAGCCTTGCCACCCAGCAGGTCGTCAGCCGTCATGACCTGCTTAAATCCCTGCATAAAGGCCGGGGCGATGGGTTCGGCGCCATAAGCCAGGACAACCTCGTAGCCCGCGTAGTCGCGCTGGATGTCCTCGGCCGAAAGCTCGGTACCGAAGACGCACGTGACGCCGGCCTCGGCCAGGCGACGGTACTGATACTTGATCACGCGCGTGAGCTCCTGCTTTGCCGGCGGAACGGCCGCAATGCGCATCTCGCCGCCCGGCTCGTCCTGCTTATCCACGAGCACCACGTTATGGCCGCGCTTGGCGGCAATATAGCTGCCTCCATGCCCGCGGGACCGGCACCCACAACGAGCACGTTCTTTGCCTCGGCGGCAGGCTCGTAGCCAGCCTCGTCACGCTCCACGTCCGGGTTGACGGTGCAGGAGATGCGCTTGCCGAACATGATGCCGTTCAGGCAGCGCAGGCAACCGATGCAGGGGCGGATGTCGTCGGCGTTGCCGGCAGCAGCCTTGTTGCAGAATTCGGCATCGCACAGATTGGCGCGGCCCATCATGCAAATGTCGGCAGCGCCGTCCTCGATCAGCTCCTCGGCGATCCATGCCTCGTTAATGCGGCCGACCGTGGCAACGGGAATGTTGACGTGCTTTTTGATCTCGCGCGAGCAGGCGGAGTGCGAGGCCTGCTGCGTGCCGGCGGCGGGAATGGCGGAACCGCGCTTGATGGTGGTGCCGCCCGACACATGGATCATGTCGACGCGGCCTTCTCCAGGCGGCGCGAGACGTAGATCATGTCGTTGAGGGTCAAGCCGCCATCGGTGTACTCGTCACCCGAGATGCGGACGTCGATAATGAAGTCCTTGCCACAGCGCTCGCGGATCTCGGCGATGACCTCGAGCAAGAAGCGCATGCGGGCGTCGAGCGAGCCACCGTACTCGTCGGTACGCTTGTTATAGAGCGGGGTCAAAAAGCCGCCGAGCATGCCATGGGCGTGCGCCGCATGAACCTCGACGCCATCGACGCCGGCCTTCTGCATACGCACGGCAGCGTCGCCGAACTGATGCGTGAGCTCGTGGATCTCGTCGATGGTGATGGGACGCGGAGCCTCGCGGGCATAGGACGGGCCCACAAAGGACGGAGCGATGAGGCGCGGGGTGCCCGGAATGTTAAAGGCCATGTAGGCGGGGTGGAAGAGCTGCGGCATGATCTTGCAGCCATACTCGTGGACGGCGGCGGCGAGCTTTTCCCAGCCAGGGATAAACGTGTCGTCGTAGCAGCACATGTCACCCGGCAGATAGGTATAGGTAGGCTCGACCGTCACGACCTCAGTGATGATCAGCCCACGCCGCCCTTGGCGCGGGCACGGTAATGATCGACCAAGTCGTCGGTCACATAGCCGTGATCGGCCAGGTTGGTAGACACCGGCGGCATAAAGACGCGGTTCTTGACCTCGGTCGTACCGACCTTGATCGGACTAAAGAGCATCGGGTAGGCGGATGACTCCATGCAGCTTCCTTTCGTTTGAGCCGCTCGGCGGCAAATTACTGACCTATCTATCGTAGCAGCAACCGAGCGGTGCCCGAGCGCACGTGTTCCCCCGGCTTCTGCTCGGTTCACAAAACTCTAGTATACCGCCGATACTGGCACCCCTGAACACCGAACTTGTGTGCTTTTGCCCAGGTGGGTCATGTCCCGACGTACATTTTTGGGAATATTCAGCATCGGAGTGCGCCGCGCAGCGTCCTCGACGCCCCATTTGGTGCGCATTTTGCGCCCGATCGGCATAAATAAGTGCCTACGATGCGAATTACGCCATCGGAGGCACTTAAAACAGCCGTTCTGCCCCTCTATCGGGACATACGTTTGCTGAATATTCCCAAAAATGTACGCCGCAAGAGGGGGCACCCTCCCTAACGACTCAAATGCGGACGGCCGGCGGCATCGAGTCCAATCGCCGCGCTCGCCCCCGAATGCACAAAGCGCCCCCGTGAACGGATGCTCGCGGGGCGCTTTGATGCCTGAGTCCTATTTGATACCGCGGCCCAGGTCTTCGGCGATTTTATCCACGCCCTTAAGTGCGGCGCAGGTCTTTTTGTTGGAGCAATGTCCCGTGCAAACGCCACCTTGAGCGCAGTCGGCGCAGGTGCCCTTGCGATAAATGCGCACGCACACGGCGACAAACGCAATGCCGATAACAGCCAGTACAACAATATCGATAGGTGCCATAGCAAGCCTCCTCTAGTTAACCACAACTTACTTTACCCCATTTTCCACCTACCAAAAAGGGACAGGTTTATTTTGGTCGGTTTTATCTGCGGAAACGCCACATCTCCCCCACCAAAAAGCCCGAGTGTCGCTGGGACACCCGCTCGTGGAAAGGGCTAATCCTTATTCGGACTTAAGCGGAAACTGCGGCGGAAGCGGTGTTGGTCTCATCCTCGTCGGTCCAAGCGTGCTTGGGCATGGGACGGAAGATCTGGAAGAGCATCGCAACCAGCAGCACGATGGCCACAACCGTCCAGATACCAAACTGGCCAAGGACAAGCAGGTTGTAGAACTGGTTGATGAACAGGCCGATCACCCAGCAAAGGCGCACTCGTAGCCGATGGCAATCGCGGTCCACTTGCCGGAGTCCATCTGATTGCGGATAGTGCCCATGGCGGCAAAGCACGGGGCGCACAGCAGGTTGAAAGCGCCGAAGGCAACGCAGGCGCCATAGTCGGGAACATGCCGGCAAACGCGGTCCACAGGCTCGGGTCGGTCTCGGCGGCGTCAGCAACCGACAGCAGCGAGCCGGCGGTGGCGACGACGTTCTCCTTGGCGACAAGGCCAGAGACAGTCAGCGCAGTTGCCTGCCAGGTGCTAAAGCCGAGCGGGGCGAAGATCCAAGCGACCAGGTTGCCGAGCATGGCAAGCACGGAGTAGTCCATAAACTCCTCGGGGATGCCGTCCATCGCAGGCAGGAAGCCAAAGGAACCGTTATAGCTACCAAAGTTGGAGAGGAACCAAACGACGACGGTGGACGCGAAGATGACCGTGCCGGCCTTCTTGATAAAGGCCCAGCAGCGTTCCCACACGTGCAGCGCCCAAGAGCGGATCGCCGGGAAGTGGTAGGCAGGAAGCTCCATAACGAACGGCGTCGGACGGCCGGCGAAGAGCTTGGTCTTCTTGAGCATGAGGCCCGAGGCGATGACGGCAAAGACGCCCAGGAAGTAGAAGAGCGGGCTGATCCATGCGGCGGTGGTGGAAGAATCGCCGATGATGGAGCCCATGAGCAGGGCGATGATCGGCAGCTTGGCGCCACAGGGAATGAACGTGGTGGTCATGACCGTCATGCGGCGGTCCTTCTCGTTCTCGATGGTCTTGGTGGCCATGACGCCGGGGACGCCGCAGCCCGAGGACACGAGCATGGGGATAAAGGACTTACCGGACAGGCCAAAGCGGCGGAACACGCGGTCCATGATGAAGGCGACGCGGGCCATGTACCGCAGTCCTCCAGGAAAGACAACCATCACAAAGAGCAGGAACATCTGCGGCACAAAGCCGAAGATGGCGCCCAGGCCGCCGGCGATGCCGTCGCAG
>ENA-OQEN01000351-OQEN01000351.1-human-gut-metagenome-genome-assembly--contig:-NODE-351-length-20176-cov-6.327797_pt1 | contig 20176 bp, 28 predicted proteins | sample MGYA00242791_ERZ504627 | MGnify/ENA primary metagenome ERZ504627 (study PRJEB26092, sample SAMD00036316) | human gut metagenome | host: Homo sapiens | study: EMG produced TPA metagenomics assembly of... | reverse complement strand
CGACGGGTCTTGTGCTTTGTGAGAGTATAATTGACTCTCAGGCTTACAGCAACACTATATACAGTTACGGAACGGATCCGTATAATGGACATGACGCCACTGGAACGACGCAGGGCACACCCACTACGCCAACGACTATGCCACGAGCAGCATCAGAGCGTGGCTCAACGATGATTTCTGTAACACCGCTTTTTCCTCCTCGCAGCAGGCGGGCATTTTGACCTCCAAATTGGATAATAAAGCATATGATACCTATTTCAGCAAATTTGACAGCAAGACCACATACGACAAGGTTTTTCTGCTCTCTTATAGCGAAATGCAGAATACCGCATACGGCTTTCCGGCGAATTCAGATCCAAGCTCTGCCCGTCAGGCAAAGGGCACTGACTATGCAAAATGTCAGGGCTTGTGGGTCGACCGAGTAAACGAATACCCGGATCAGTTTTTGCGATCTCCCGGACATTATACTACATATGCATGCTTTGTTTACGAAGATGGCGGTCTCGACTACGTCTCGAGTAATGTTTCCTGTACTAATTACGGCATTCGTCCCGCTATAAAAATTTCAAATCTGTCGTCCTCGACTCCTAAATCCGGCGGCTCCGGTTCATCTTCCGGCAACTCGACCAAGACCACAACAGCCAAGCCCGTGGGCGGCAACAATGCCGTCACTGACGCGCCGCAGGGCGTGACCGAGAGCGAGACCTTTGCACAGATAAACGCAGAGGTCGAAAAAGAAGCGAGCACCGCCGAAATAAAGTCCTACGGCGATTTCAAATATATCGTGGTAAAAGCCAATGCCTATATCTGCGGCTATAGCGGTTCAAGTAAAAAGGTCAAGATTCCCTCTGAAATAGACGGCATGCCCGTTGTCGGAATAACGGATAATGCATTTGCCAAAACCTCGGCGCAGGAGATAACCGTTCCGTCTAGCGTCAGCGAGTTCGGCAAGAACGCTTTCGGCGAGAAAGACGGCGAGACGAGAACGATAGTTGCCACGAGCGGTTCGCCCGCCGAGGCATATGCGCTGAGCGCGGGCATGAACTTGAAAAAACACAGCACGAAGTCATCGAGCGGAATTGACGACAGCACAAAGTTCAAAGTCGTTGCCGCCTGCGCGGCGTTTGCCGTCATAGGCTCCGCCGCAGTCATAACGCTGATTGTCGTGAAGAAGTGTAAGTAAAAATCCGCTTCCAAACTTTTCCGTATAAACCCATTAAAAACCGTCCATAATTCGGTTGCATCCGAAAGAAAGGACGGTTTTTACTTATCATGAAGTCAAAAAAATTATCAAGCTGCTCAAAATACAGGCCGTTGTGTTCGCGGTCATTATTGCGGCGGGCGCGTGCAGCGTCGGGGCGTTTGCCTATAACTGCTCGCGTGTGCGCTCCGATGTGCTGCGAATGCATGTCATTGCAAACTCCGATTCCGACGAGGATCAGGCGCTCAAGCTAAAAGTTCGCGATGCCGTGCTCGAACGCGGCGCGGAGCTTTTCGACGGCACCGTGACGGCGGACGAAGCAAAGGCGAAAATAGAGCCGCAGAAAGCGGAGCTCGAAGCTGCCGCGCGCGAGGTGATAGAGCGCGAGGGCTATGACTATCCCGTGAGCGTCAATGTCGTCAACGAGTATTTCGCCACCCGCTGTTACGGCGATCTGACGATGCCCGCCGGACGCTATACCGCCGTCAAAGTCGTGATAGGCGAGGGCGCGGGGCATAACTGGTGTGCGTGATGTTCCCGCCGCTGTGCCTGCCTGCCGCGCAGGACAGGGGAGGCAATATCGATGCGTTCCTCGACGGCGACGAGCTCAAGGTCGTCGAAAGCTCCGGCAGATACGAGCCGCGTTTTAAAATAGTCGAGATAATAGAAGAACTCAGAGAAAAAACCTCGCCCGAAAACTGAAAATTTTCTTTGCGGCTCGCCATTTCATGAGGTGAGCCGCAAAATTTTTGCCGAGTGCGTCTTTTTTTGTCAAATCTGTTGACTTTTTTGCGGATTAGCTCTATATTAATACTTACTATATTTTTGATGTGCGGTTTGCATCGTATTCTTTTGAGAGAGGGGCTGCATAATTGAAAAAAAATGTCATTATCGATCTGAAACACATCTCCGTCAAACTGGGTGATAATCAGGTGCTCGACGATCTGAGCCTTTATATAAGGGACAGGGAGTTTATCACGCTGTTAGGTCCGTCTGGCTGCGGAAAGACTACTATTCTGCGCGTCATTGCCGGTTTCCTCGAACCCGATGAGGGGGATGTCATATTTGAGGATAAAAAAATCAATGGTGTGCCGCCTCATAAGAGGCAGGTTAACACCATTTTTCAGCGTTACGCGCTTTTCCCGCACCTGAACGTCTATGAAAATGTGGCGTTCGGTCTGCGTATAAAGAAAGCGCCGGAGAGCGAGATTGAAAAGACGGTCAGCGAAATGCTGTCTATCGTCAACCTCAGCGGCTTTGAAAAGCGCAACATAAATTCACTCTCGGGCGGTCAGCAGCAGAGGGTGGCGATAGCCCGCGCCCTTGCGGTCAAGCCGCGAGTGCTTCTGCTCGATGAGCCTCTCGGCGCGCTCGATCTCAAATTGAGACGCGAGATGCAGGTCGAGCTCAAGAAGATTCAGCAGCAGATGGGCATAACATTTATATATGTCACCCACGATCAGGAGGAGGCTCTCACGATGTCGGATACCGTCGTCGTGCTCAACCAGGGCTATATCCAGCAGATCGGCACTCCCGTTGACATTTATAACGAGCCCACGAACGCTTTCGTCGCCGATTTCATAGGCGAGAGCAACATCATAGACGGCGTTATGATAAGAGACCGCCTCGTGCGTATCCTCGGCGCGGAGTTCGTCTGTGTCGATGAGGGTTTTGGCGAGAATATGCCCGTCGATGTCGTCATAAGACCCGAGGATGTCGTCCTGACTCCGCCTTCGCAGGGCGAGCTCAAGGGCGTTGTCACCGATATAATATTCAAGGGCGTGCACTATGAGATGCACGTTATGGCGAGCGGATACGAGTGGCTTGTCCACAGCACCGTCTCCACTCCCATCGGAGCGGAGGTGGGCCTCAGCGTTGAACCCTCGAACATCCAGATCATGAACAAACCCGAGTCCGAGGACGAGAGGTGTTCAACGCCGATGCGTAAAAAACTTATGGCGGGGCCGTATCTTCTGTGGATGCTGGTCTTTACGATAGTGCCGCTGCTGTTCGTTTTTTATTACGGCTTCACTTCTTCGGACGGCACGTTCACTTTTTCAAACATAACAGCAATTTTTGAAAAGATTCATATTCAGGCGCTCGGACTGTCCCTGCTGCTCGCAGTGATAACAACGGCGGTGTGCCTGCTGTTCGCTTATCCGCTCGCACTGATACTAAGCAAAAGCGCCGCGAAAAACCGCAGCTTCGTTATATTTATTTTCATCCTGCCCATGTGGATAAACTTCCTGCTCAGGATAATAGCTATAAGGATGCTGCTCTCGGATAACGGTATTCTCAACTATATCCTCTCGGCGCTGAATCTGCCGAATTTCAGCATCATGTATACTCCGGCGGCGATAGTTATCGGTATGGTCTATGATTATTTCCCGTTCATGGTTCTGCCGATTTACAATGCCTTATAAAAATTGATCACAACCTTCTCGACGCCGCGGGCGACCTCGGCGCGACCCCGGCGAGGACTTTCCGCAAGATAATCTTCCCGCTCTCCGTGCCCGGCGTTATAAGCGGCATCACTATGGTGTTCGTGCCGAGTATCTCGGAGTTCGTTATCGCCGATATTCTCGGCGGCGGAAAAGTTCTGCTCATAGGCAATATTATCGAACAGGAGTTCAACCAGGGCAATAACTGGCATCTCGGCTCCGGCATCTCGATAGTGCTCATGATATTTATCTTCGTAAGCATGATGATCGGCGAGATGAAAGGCTCGGGAGAGGAGGCGTCGCTGTGGTAAAATTCAGACACTTCCTCGAAAAGTTTTATGTGGCGATAATCTTCGTCCTGCTCTATTTGCCGATAGCCGTTCTGACAGTCATGTCGTTCAACAATTCGCGCTATATGAAGTGGGGCGGCTTCACCCTCAGGTGGTACGAAGATCTGTTCACGAGCGTACCTATTATGGAGGCTCTGCGCAATACGCTTTTGCTCGCCGTGCTCTCCGCTCTGATAGCGACAGTAGTCGGCACTCTCACGTGCGTGGGTATTCTCTATATGAGAAAGCGCAGTCAGTCCGCAATAATGAGCGTCAACAGCATCCCGCTTCTCAATGCCGATATTGTAACGGGTATCGCGCTGATGCTGCTCTTCGTGCGCATGTTCGGCAATCTCAATTTCACGACCATGCTCATAGCGCATATCAGCTTCAATATTCCCTATGTCGTCCTCAATGTCCTGCCGAAGCTCCGTCAGCGCGACAGGAACACATATGAGGCGGCGGTCGACCTCGGCGCAACGCCGGTTCAGGCGTTTTTCAAGGTGATAGTCCCGGATATTTTCCCGGGCATCCTCTCGGGCTTCCTCATGGCGTTCACCATGTCGCTCGATGATTTCACCATCACTTATTTCACCAAGGGCGCGGGAATAAAGACGCTCTCGATAATAATCTATACCGAGCGCAAGCTCGGCAACCAGCCTGAGCTCTATGCTCTGTCAACTATAATCTTCCTCATCGTGCTTATCGTGCTGTTCGCCGTCAACCGAATCAGCATCAATAAGGAGAAAAGCGCGGCAAAGGGAAAAAACTATTGATGGGGGACAAAAATGAAAAAATCTGTTTTGGTAAGAATTGCGGCGGCAGTTATGGCAATTGTGCTCTGCCTCTGCTCCATGGGCGCGCTCGCGGGCTGCACCAAGACCCGCAGCATAAATGTGCTCGTCTACGGCCAGTATATCGACCTCGATGTTATCTCGAACTTCAAAAAAGAGAACGGCATCAAAGTCAATGTCGATGAGTGCGACACTCCCGAGGAGCTTTATAACAAAGCGGTCAACGGCGACCAGTCGTATGACCTCATCTGCACCTCGGATTATATAATCGAGCGTTTTATCAAGGAGAACAGACTCTCCGAGCTCAACTTCGACAACATTCCGAATATCAAGAATATCGGCGAAGTTTATCTCGAGAAGTCAAAATCTTTCGACCCCGAGAACAAGTACTCCGTCCCGCATTTCTGGGGCACAGTCGGCGTTATCTATAACACCAAGATGGTCTCCGAAGAGGATGCGAAGAGCTGGAAGATGTTCTTCAACGAGAAGTATTCCGGAAAGATAATCATGTCCAACAGCATCCGCGACTCCTTCCTTGTCGCGCTTGAGGCTCTCGGCTATTCGCTCAACACCACCGACAAGGCTCAGATAGACGAGGCGAAGCAGCTGCTTATCAAGCAGAAGCCGATGCTCAAGGCGTATCTTGTCGAGACCGAGGCTCGCGACGCGATGATAAGCGGCGAGGCTGCGATGGCTCTCGTCTATAACGGCGAAGCTTATCTCGCTATTGAGGGCGACGAGGAGCAGAACATCAGCGGCAACCCCGATCTGAAGTTCACAATCCCCGAGGAGGGCACGAACTTCTGGATCGATTCGTGGGTCGTCCCGACTTACAGCTCAAACAAGGCTGACGCCGAGGCGTTCATCAACTACCTCTGCGGAGTTGAAGCGGCGAAGAAGAACTTCGAGTATATCTATTATTCGACTCCGAACCAGGCTCTCTACAATGAGCTTGATCCCGAGGTTCAGCAGGATGAGGATATCTTCCCGTCCCGCGAGGTTATCGACAAGGGCGAGGTTTATCACGACCTCGGAGCCGATCTCGACGCTTATTACAGCGCCGCATGGAAAGAAATAAAGTCATAATAAATAGCCGGGGTGCGGACTGCCGTGCCCCGGAATTTCTGTAAGAAAGGGTAATATTCATGCTTATAGATGAGCTTGTCGGCTTTTCTAATTTTTATGGTTCCGACCCGTCTCTTGTCCTCGCCGGCGGCGGAAACACCTCGCAAAGGCGGACGGCAGGATGTGGGTCAAGGGCTCGGGCACGGCTCTCGCGACCATAACGGCGCAGGGCTTTGTTGAAATCGATCTTTCGAAGCTCGGCGAAATATTTGAAAAGAGCTACCCGGATTCCGATTCAGAGCGAGAGGCTCTCGTCCTCCAAGACCTTATGGCGTCGCGCGTTCCGGGCGAGACAAAGCGCCCGAGCGTCGAGACTACGCTCCATGCGCTGTTCCCGCAGACCTATGTCCTGCACCTGCACCCGGCAAAGGTGAACGGCATCACCTGCTCAAAGGGCGGGGAGAGCGCCGCGCGCCGGGTGATAGACCGCGATTTCATCTGGATCGAGCAGTGCCGCCCGGGCTATGTGCTGGCGAAGCTCTGCCGCGACAAGATGCTTGAATTTAAGGCTCGCACGGGCAAAGACTGCGATATGCTTCTGCTCGAAAATCACGGCATATTCGTCGCCGCCGATACGGTCGATGCCCTCGGCGAAAAGCTGAGTTTCGTGCTCGATTCGATTGACCGCAGCCTTTTGGAAAAGCCCGATTTCGATAAAACTCCGACTTTTGATACAGAAGCTCAGCGGGCTATGCTCTCTGCATTCCCGCAGTACTGTCTGCCGCGAAGTCCCGTTCGGCGTGTCAAAGAGCTTTGTCGGCTCCGCAGATGCCGCAAAGGAGCTTATGCGCCCGTTCACTCCCGATCATATCGTCTATTGCCGCGCCTATCCGCTCTGGCTTGACAGCGTCGGTGAAGCTGATGAAAAAATAAGCGCATATAATAAAAATCACGGCTTCATGCCTCGCGTTATTCTGCTCCGGAGCAGGGGAGCTTCTGCTTCGGCGAGAGCGAGAAGCGCGCAGCGACTGCGAGATGCTCTTTGAAGATGCGGCGGATATCGCCGTGTATTCGCGCTCGTTCGGCGGTGCGTCGCACATGACGGAAGAGCTCACGGATTTCATCACAAATTGGGAAGTCGAAGCCTACAGAAGCTCGCAGAACGGCTGAAAAAACGCATTTGAGGCGGCAAAGTGAAATCTGTTTTAATTTTTCGTGAAATATTGCCCGTAAAGCTTGAAATACCTACTCAAATAAGTTAAAATATTAACAAATAAAAAGAGCTCAGAAGAGCCGGAGACCGTGTGGTCTCTCAATAGATATGGGGGAAAAAGAATGTCAGTCAGACTTAACACCTCGTTTGTCGGCGAGGCGGCAGATGCCGCTAAGCTCTCGGCTATTCAGCCGGAGATAACCGCCGCGCATGAAAAGCTTCATAACGGCACGGGCGCAGGCAATGCGTTCCTCGGCTGGGTCGACCTTCCGGTCAACTATGACAAGGAGGAGTTCGCCAGAATAAAGGCAGCCGCAGAGAAGATAAAGAAGGATTCCGAGATACTTATAGTTATCGGCATCGGCGGATCTTACCTCGGCGCAAGAGCCGCTATCGAGTTCGTGAAGTCCCAGAAATATAACGATGTCGCTGCCGATACTCCGAAGATTTACTTCGCCGGCAACACAATCAGCTCCTCGACCCTTGCCGAGCTTATCGATATCTGCAAGGATAAGGACTTCTCCGTCAATGTTATCTCGAAGTCCGGAACGACCACCGAGCCCGCGCTCGCGTTCCGTATCTTCAGAGACCTGCTCATCAAGAAGTACGGCAAGGACGGCGCAAAGGGCCGCATCTATGCCACTACCGATAAATCAAAGGGAGCGCTTCGCAATATGTCCGACGAAGAGGGCTATGAGACTTTCGTAGTTCCCGATAACGTCGGCGGCAGATATTCCGTGCTCACCGCAGTCGGCCTGCTTCCGATAGCGGTCGCCGGAATCGATATCGACGCACTTATGAAGGGCGCCGCAGACGCGAGAGAGCAGTATATGTCGCCCGAACTTGACAAGAACGACTGCTATCGCTATGCCGCTATCCGCAATATTCTCTACAGAAGCGGTAAGAAGATCGAAATGATGGCCGCCTATGAGCCGGACTACACCATGATGTGCGAGTGGTTCAAGCAGCTCTTCGGCGAGAGCGAGGGCAAGGAGCACAAGGGAATCTTCCCGGCTTCGGCGATATTCTCGACCGACCTCCACTCTCTCGGCCAGTACATACAGCAGGGCGAACGCTCGCTGTTCGAGACCGTTGTCACATTTGCTCAGCCCAAGCGCGATCTTGTTATCGAGGCTACAGCCGACAATGAGGACGGACTCAACTTCCTCGCAGGCAAGCATATGTCCGAGGTCAACCGCAAGGCGTTCGAGGGAACGGTTCTTGCGCATACCGACGGCGGCGTGCCCAACATCCTCCTCGATGTCGACAAGATGGATGAGTACAATCTCGCTGGCTCATCTACTTCCTCGAGAAGGCATGCGGAATTTCCGGCTATGTCCTCGGAGTCAATCCGTTCGACCAGCCCGGCGTTGAAAGTTATAAGCTCAATATGTTCGCACTCATGGGCAAGCCCGGATATGAGGAGCGCCGTGCTGAGCTTGAGAACAGAATAAATTTTTAGGAGGAATTCTTAAATGGTTTCTTTGATTACAGGACGCAAAGGATCGGGCAAGACAAAACGTCTCATCGAGCAGGTCAACAAGGCTGTTGAAGCTTCCAGCGGCAACGTTGTCTGCGTTGAGAAAGAAAGGCTTCTGACTTACGATATCAACTATCGTGCAAGACTCATCGAGACTGATTTCTACAAGGTCAGCGGCTACAAGGCGTTTTACGGCTTCCTCAGCGGTATCTGCGCAGGTGACCACGATATAACCGATATCCTCATCGACGCAACTCTGCGCATCGGCGGCAGAGATTATGATGAGCTTGCAGTTTTCCTTGAGAAGGTCAAGGAGCTGAGCGATATCACCGAGAAGAACTTTGTCTTTACCGTTTCGGCTGACGATGAGGAGCTTCCCGAGAAGATTTTTGACTTCTGCCAGAAACTTTAAGAGAAAAAAGTCTAAAAAACTGAAGTTTTTATTGACAAAACCCGCGCAGGAAGATATAATACTTTCTGCGCGGATTTAAGTAACCGCAAGGTGAATGCTATGTTTATTGAGTTAGAACCCATTTTCAATAATATCGGCGCGTCCGTTCCGTTTGATTATGAGATGGACATGTCCGATGAGGAGTTCTGGGCGGGCAAGCTTTTCAAAAGGCAGTGCGTGTCAAAGGCGAGGCGGTCAACCGCGCGGCATAGTCTGCATCGAGGCTCAGGCGACGGTTGAAGTGTTTACGGACTGCGACCGCTGCGCTTCATCGATAGACCGCGTTTTCGACATTCCCGTTTCGCACACTCTCGTGACCTCGCTCAACGATGAGGAGAACGACGAGCTGATTCTTGTTGAGGATATGCATTTTGAGCTTGATCCTCTTGTGCGGGAGGATATTTTCCTCACCCTGCCCAGCAAGATTCTGTGCAAAGAGGATTGCAAAGGCGTCTGCCAGTTCTGCGGCGCCAACCTCAATGAAGGCCAATGCAGCTGCAAAAAGCCCGTAGACCCGCGTCTCGAGGCTCTCAAACAGCTTTTGGATAATTAAAAGGATTTTTTTCCACATTCAATGCACTAGTATTAAGGAGGTGCTCAACATGGCGGTACCCAAGAGAAGAGTATCAAGCGCAAGACGAGACAAGAGACGTTCCAACGTTTGGAAGATGGACGCTCCCGAGCTCGTTAAGTGCCCGCAGTGCGGGGAGTACAAGAGACCCCACAGAATATGCCCCGAGTGCGGCTATTACAACGGCAAGCAAGTGATTAAGAAGGACGCGTGAGCCTTTGAAACACACGCAAGTCAAATATGACTCGTAAAGCGGCCGGTATCGGCGGCTTAAAGCGTTAACTGCTAAGCTGAGGTTCCGCCTCGGCTGTGCTTCGTACAAGTCATGAATGCGGAGAGGTAGAGGAGGATGAGCCTTCTCTGCCTTTTTGATTTTTATAAGCGTAAATGCTGCTTATAATAATCCCAAAACTTTGAAAGGAAGCGGTATCGGCGAAAGCGTTTGCCGCGCGGTCATAAATATGTCAAAACCGGTTGTTGCAATCGTCGGCAGACCAATGTCGGCAAATCGACCCTGTTCAACAAGCTCGTCGGAGCGCGTCTGAGCATAGTCGACGATACCCCCGGCGTCACCCGCGACAGAATCTACGGAGACTGCGAATGGGGCAGCAGAACGCTGCTGCTTGTCGATACGGGCGGCATTGAGCCCTATTCGGACGATATAATTTTAAAGCAGATGCGCCGCCAGGCTCAGCTGGCTATCGACAGCGCGGATGTTATAATTCTCGTCACTGATGTGCGCTCCGGCGTTGTCTCGACCGACAGCGAGGTCGCGTCCATGCTCCAGAAGAGCGGCAAGCCGATAGTTCTCTGCGTCAACAAGTGCGACACCGTCGGCGAACCTCCCGCGGAGTACTATGAATTTTATAATCTCGGTCTCGGCGATCCTATAGCCGTTTCGTCCGTCCACGGAATGGGCACAGGCGATCTGCTCGACGCCGTCTGCGAGCATCTGCCGCCTGCCGACGAAGAGGAAGAAGAGGACGACACCATCAAGGTCGCCGTTATCGGCAAGCCCAATGTCGGCAAATCGTCGCTCGTCAACGCCATTTTGGGCGAGGACAGAATGATAGTCTCCGATATCGCGGGCACTACCCGTGACGCAACGGATTCTTATGTGGAAAATGAATACGGCAAGTTTGTCTTTATAGATACCGCAGGTCTGCGCAGAAAGAGCCGCGTCTATGACGCTATCGAAAAATATTCCGTCATAAGAGCAAGAATGGCTGTTGAACGCGCGCAGGTATGTGTTATAATGATAGATGCGGTGGAGGGCTTCACCGAGCAGGATTCCAAAGTCGCGGGTATCGCGCACGAGCTCGGCAAGGCTTGCATAATCGCAGTCAACAAGTGGGATGCCGTCGAAAAGGACGGCAAGACCATGGACTCTTACCGCAAGAAGCTGATGAACGACTTCTCGTTTATGTCCTACGCCCCGATAATCTTTATCTCGGCAAAAACGGGACTCAGGCTCGACAGACTGTTTGAGCTTATCAAATATGTTGACGATCAGAACGCCATGCGTATCTCGACCGGCCGCCTCAACGACCTGCTCGCCGATGCCACGGCGCGCGTCCAGCCGCCGACAGATAAGGCAGAAGACTCAAGATATTCTATATGACTCAGGCTTCGACCCGTCCGCCGACATTCGTCTGCTTCGTCAACCGCAAGGATCTGTTCCATTACAGCTACCAGCGATATATCGACAATCAGATTCGCTCTGTCTTCGGCCTTGAGGGCACCCCGACGCGCATGATAATCAGAGAAAGGGAATCAAACAAGAAATGATAGTTCTCGGTATCGATCCCGGATATGCAATCGTCGGCTGCGGCGTTGTGGAATATAAAAACAACCACTTCACCATGCTCGATTACGGCGCGGTGACAACGCCAGCAGGGATGCCGTTCAACATCCGCCTAGAGCGCATATATGACGGCGTGTCGGAGCTTATGGAGAAGTATAAGCCCGAAGCGATGTCGATAGAAAAACTTTTTTATAACAACAACGCAAAAACGGTTATCGATGTCAGCCAGGCGAGGGGAGTCCTTGTTCTCGCCGCGCAGAAGCACCGTATCCCGATTTTTGAGTATACGCCCCTGCAGGTCAAACAGAGCGTCGTCGGTTACGGACGCGCCGAGAAGAAGCAGGTGCAGGAGATGACGAGGATAATCCTCAACCTCGAAAAAATCCCGAAGCCCGATGATGCCGCCGACGCGCTCGCTATGGCGGTCTGCCACTGCCATTGCAGCGGCTCGGTCATGGGCAGACTCAGCCAGTACAGATAAAGGAGAGCAGTATGTTTTACAGTATCACCGGTCAAGTGGTCTATACCGATGCCACGAGCGTCGCGGTCAGCTGCGGCGGCGTTGCATTCAATTGCAGTGCCACTGCCAATACTTTGAAAAAAATAGGCATTATAGGCGATACGGTCACGCTCTATACCTATCTCAATGTCCGCGAAGATGCGCTCGATATGTTCGGCTTCTATGATAAGGATGAGCTTGATTGCTTCAAACTGCTCATAAATGTTACCGGCGTCGGCCCGAAAGCCGCCCTTGCGATACTCTCTCAGCTGACTCCGAACAGGCTCGCCGTCTGTGTCGCCTCGGGTGATACAAAGGCGATAACCGCGGCTCAGGGCGTGGGAGCAAAGCTTGCTCAGAGAGTCGTGCTTGAACTCAAAGATAAATTAAAATCATATATATCTTCCGAAAACCGCGAGGAGCTCGCCGCGATAAACGCCGCCGCGTCGTCGAGCGCAGGCGAGGAAGCGGTCGATGCTCTCGTTATGCTCGGCTATACAAAGACCGAAGCGGCTTCGGCGGTCGGCAGGCTCGATCAGTCGCTGTCGTCCGAAGAACTGATAAAACAGGCTCTGCGCCTTATTTCAAAGAATATATAATGAGAGAAAGGAGACGGCTCTATGGATATGGATACTGAAAACCGCATAGTTACCCCCGATCTCTCGCCCGAGGATACCGACCTTGAGTTTTCCCTGCGCCCGCGCCAGCTGACCGATTATATCGGCCAGGATAAGGCGAAAGAGAACCTCTCGGTCTATATCGAGGCCGCCCGCCGCAGAGGCGACTGCCTCGACCATGTTCTGCTTTACGGCCCTCCCGGACTCGGCAAAACGACCCTCGCAGGCATAATAGCGAATGAAATGAACGTCAATCTCCGCGTGACCTCAGGCCCCGCGATAGAGAAGCCAGGCGACCTTGCCGCACTGCTGACGAACCTCAATGACGGAGATGTGCTCTTCGTCGATGAGATTCACCGCCTGTCGCGCTCGGTCGAAGAGGTGCTCTATCCCGCCATGGAGGACAGCGCGATAGATATAATTATCGGCAAAGGTCCCTCGGCGCGTTCGATAAGCTCGACCTGCCGCATTTTACCCTCGTCGGCGCAACGACGAGAGCGGGTCAGCTCAGCGCGCCCCTGCGCGACCGATTCGGCGTTATTCTCCGCCTTGAGATGTATACGCCTGAGCAGCTCTCGCAGATAGTCACGCGCTCCGCAGGGATCCTCGGCATCGAGATGGATCCGAGCGGCGCAGGCGAGATAGCCTCGCGCTCGCGCGGTACTCCGCGAATCGCAAACAGATTCTTGAAGCGCGTGCGCGACTTCGCTCAGGTCATGGGCGACGGCGTAATAACCCGCGAAACAGCCTCAATGGCGCTCGACCGCATGGAGGTCGATGCCTCGGGCTTGATTCGATAGACAGACTTGTCCTCACTACGATGATAAGAAACTACAACGGCGGTCCCGTGGGACTCGAGACGATAGCTGCGGCAGTCGGCGAAGAGGCGATAACGATTGAGGATGTCTATGAACCTTACCTCATGCAGATCGGCTTCCTCAGCAGAACTCCGCGCGGACGCATGGTCACTCCCGCCGCTTACAGGCATCTCGCATAGCAATGCCGGGTCAGCAGCAGTTCGATATCTGATAATTGGAGGTTTAGTTATGGGAAGACTTTTCGGAACAGACGGCGCAAGAGGCGTTGCAAACAGCGAGCTTACTTGCGAACTCGCCATGAAGATCGGCAGAGCTACCGCCATGGTGCTCACCGACAGCACGCATAAAAGACCCCGCGTGCTTATAGGCATGGATACCCGCGCATCATCGGAGATGCTTGAGGCCGCCATCAGCGCAGGTCTTTGCTCCGTCGGCGCAGATGTTCTGCTTCTCGGCGTCGTGCCGACCCCGGCAGTGGCGTTCCTTGTTCAGAAATATCAGTACGATGCGGGCATAATGATTTCCGCCTCGCACAACCCCTGCGAATATAACGGCATAAAGATATTCAAGTCCGACGGATATAAGCTCCCCGACGCGCTCGAGGAGGAGATCGAGGCGATAATCCTCGATGAGACCGTCGTTCCGCCCGTCAAGATCGGCGGTGATGTCGGCAGAGTCACAACTTCGGAGATGCCGATTTTCGATTATATAACCCACCTGTGCTCGACCGTTGATTACAGGTTCAACAACATGAAGATAGCCCTCGACTGCGCCAACGGCTCTTCGAGTATAACCGCGCCTGAGTTCTTTATGCAGATGGGCGCCGAGTGCGATGTGCTCGCAAACGAGCCGGACGGCGTCAATATCAATGACAACTGCGGCTCGACTCACCTCGAGAATCTTCAGAAATATGTCGTTGAGCACGGACTTATGGCAGGCTTTGCATTCGACGGCGACGCCGACAGACTCCTTGCAGTCGATGAAAACGGCGATGTCGTTGACGGCGATAAGATAATCGCCATCTGCGCCAAGGATATGAAAGAGCGCGGCGAGCTCGACGGCGACGCGGCAGTTGTCACCGTCATGAGCAACATGGGCTTCCACAAGTTCTGCGCCGACAATGATATTCACTGCGAGATAACGAAGGTCGGCGACCGCTATGTCCTCGAGCGTATGCTCGAAAAGGGCTATGCAATAGGCGGCGAGCAGTCCGGACACGTCATTTTCCTGCATCATTCGACCACCGGCGACGGCGAAGTTACAGCCGCTCAGGTGCTCCAGACCATGAAGCGCACCGGAAAGTCGCTCTCCGAGCTTGCAAAGTGCATGGAGGTCTATCCGCAGGTGCTCAAGAACGTCAGAGTCTCCAACATCGGCAAGGTGCGTTTTTCAAGCGATGAGGAGATAAAGAAAGCCATAGCCAAGGCTGAGGCTGAGCTCGGCGAGGACGGACGCGTGCTCGTCAGAGTGTCCGGAACAGAGCCGCTTGTCAGAGTCATGCTCGAGGGCAAGGACGAAAAACTTATCGAAAAGCTCTGCGACGAGATTGCCGAGGTTGTCAGAGAGAGACTTATATAACAGGAGCGCGGATCCCGCGCCGGAGAGGAAAAGATATGCGCGTTGCCGATAAATGGAAGGATTATGAGCTGCTCGACTGCTCTTCGGGTCAGAGGCTCGAACGCTGGGGAGATGTCATACTTATAAGACCCGATCCCCAGGTCATCTGGAAAACAGAAAAGACCCATCCGCTCTGGTATAAGGCGCACGCAGTCTATAATCGTTCATCTTCGGGCGGCGGAAAGTGGGATATCAGAAGAAAGATTCCCGACGCGTGGAAGATAAAATACGGCGATCTCTCGTTTATGGTCAAACCCATGGGCTTCAAGCATACGGGCGTTTTCCCGGAGCAGGCAGTCAACTGGGATATGACCGCCGAGATAATCAGAAAAGAGCGCAGACCTCTGCGCGTGCTGAATCTTTTCGCCTATACGGGCGCTGCGACGATTTCGGCTCTCAACGCCGGCGCGCATGTCACCCATGTCGATGCCTCAAAGGGCATGGTCGCCTGGGCGAAGGAGAATGCTGCAGTCAGCGGCCTTGCAAATGAGCCCGTGCGCTGGCTCGTTGACGACTGCATGAAGTTTGTCGAGCGCGAGATACGCCGCGGCAACAAATACGATATTATTATCATGGACCCGCCGTCTTACGGAAGAGGACCGGGCGGCGAGGTCTGGAAGCTTGAGGATGCGGTTTATGACTTTGCGTCGCTGTGTACCGCCGTGCTGTCGGACGATCCCGTTATGGTGCTCATCAACTCTTACACAACGGGACTTTCTGCGTCCGTCATGCAGTATATACTCGGCAGTACAGTGTCGCCGCTGTTTGGCGGCAAGGTGACCTCCGATGAGATAGGTCTGCCCGTCACCGCCTCGGGGCTCGTCCTGCCCTGCGGCGCAAGCGCAGTGTGGAGAAGATAAAAATGAGCGAGAAGTTTATTGAATTTAAAAATGTAACTTATACCTATGAGCCGGAGGAGCAAGGCGAAGCCAAGCCCTCTCCGGCACTTTGCAATATAGACCTTACCGTCAACCGCGGCGAATTTGTCGCGGTTCTCGGCCATAACGGCTCCGGAAAGAGCACCCTTGCAAAGCTGACGAATGCTATTTTAGTGCCCGAGAGCGGCACAGTTACCGTTGACGGCATCGACACTTCGGATGAGGAAAGGCTCACGGATATCCGCCGCAAGGTCGGCATGGTGTTCCAGAATCCCGATAACCAGATAGTTGCGACTATCGTCGAGGACGATGTGGCGTTCGGACCCGAGAATCTCGGCGTAGCCCCGATGAGATACGCCGCAGGGTCGACAATGCCTCAAGGCGGTCGGAATGTACGATTACCGCCTGCGCGAGCCGCATAAGCTCTCCGGCGGTCAGAAACAGCGCGTGGCTATCGCCGGCATAATTGCCATGCAGACGGCTGTATCGTGCTCGATGAACCTACGGCCATGCTCGACCCGCGCGGCAGGCGCGAAGTATTTGATACAGTCCGCCGCTTGAACCGCGAGATGGGCATAACCGTCCTTTTTGTTACGCATTTCATGGACGAGGCAGTCAAGGCTGACCGCGTCATAATTATAGATTCCGGGCGACTTTGCCTCGACGGCACGCCGCGCGAGGTGTTTTCGCAGACCGATGTCCTGCGCCGCTGCGGACTCGATGTGCCGCAGAGCACCGAGCTGTGCCACCGCCTGATCGAAAAGGGGATAGACCTGCCCGGCGATATCCTTGATGCCGACGAGTGCGTCGAGGCGCTTTCGAAAATAATGGAGGTGAGCCGATGACAGTGCTTGAAACAGAAAATCTCACCCACTATTATGAAAACGGCATGGCGGGAGCGTCGCCGCTATCGAGAATATAAACATAAAGTTTGAAAAGGGCGAAATAGTCGGAATAATCGGTCATACCGGCTCCGGCAAGAGCACCCTTCTTCAGCATCTCAACGGACTTCTGAAGCCCGATTCCGGCAGAGTTCTGCTCTGCGGCGAGGATATCAACAAAGATAAGCACACCCTGCGCGCCGCAAGGTTCAGGGTTGGGCTTTGTTTCCAGTATCCGGAGTATCAGCTCTTTGAAGAGACTGTTTATAAAGATATCTCGTTCGGGCCGAAAAATATGGGACTCGACAGCGCGGAGATTGACCGCCGCGTGCGCCGCGCCGCCGAATTTGTCGGACTTAGCGAAGAGCATCTGAAAAAATCTCCGTTCGATCTTTCGGGCGGCGAAAAACGCCGCGCCGCAATAGCGGGCGTTATGGCGATGGAGCCGAAGTGCTCATTCTCGATGAGCCCACTGCGGGTCTCGACCCGCGCGGCAGAGAGGTCATTCTCTCGCTTGTCCGCACTTATCGCGATCAGACGGGGAGCACCGTTATCCTTGTTTCCCACAGCATGGAGGATGTCGCCAAGACCGCCGACAAAGTCCTGGTGCTCAACCATTCCCATGTTGCGATGTTCGGCACTGTGCCCGAGGTCTATTCCCGCACGGACGAGCTTGAAGAGATGGGGCTCACCGTTCCGCAGATAACAAAAATATTCAGAGCGCTGCACGACAGGGGCTTTGATGTCTCTCCGTCCGTGTTCACGGTAAGTCAGGGTGCGGACGAGCTCATGCGCTATTTTGAGGGGAGGGGAACGGTATGATAAGCGATATCACTATCGGTCAGTATTATTCCGGCACCTCCGTCATCCACCGCATGGACGCGCGCATGAAATTTGTGCTCACAATGGCGCTTATAGTCATTCTCTTCGTGTGCAGGAATTTCTATTCCCTCGCGCTCGGACTCATTTTCGTCGTGGCAACTCTCCTGCTTTCAAAAGTCCCGATGAAGATGATGTGGCGCAGCATAAAGCCGCTCGTTATTCTTATGCTCTTCACCGCCGTCATCAATGTCTTTTATAATCGCGGCGGCGAGACGCTCGTCTCATTCTGGAAAATAACCATAACGACCACAGGCGTTTATACCGCGATATTCACTACCGTGCGTATAATCCTGCTCGTTGTCGTCAGCTCGCTGCTGACTTATACTACCACGCCCACTATGCTCACCGACGCGCTGGAGCGCCTGCTCTCGCCTTTGAAAGTGATAAAGGTGCCGGTGCATACTCTCGCCATGATAATGACGCTCGCCCTGCGCTTTATCCCCGTGCTTATCGAGGAGATCGAGCGCATAATGAACGCGCAGAAAGCGCGCGGAGCGGATTTTGAAACAGGCGGACTTATAAAGCGCGCCAAGCACTTATACCGATACTCATTCCGCTGTTTATCTCGTCGTTCCGCCGCGCATATGAGCTGGCGTTTGCCATGGAGTGCCGCTGCTACACCGGCGGCGAGGGCAGAACACGCATGAAGCAGATGAAGCTCGCCGCGCGCGATTTTGTCGCCCTCGGTGTCACAGCCGCTCTGCTCGCGGCTGTAATAGTCCTCAATCATTATCTCGGGCATCTTATCTGATCGGAGTGAAGGCTTTGAAGAATCTGCTCTTTACCCTGCGCTATGATGGCACGGATTATCACGGCTGGCAGGTGCAGGAAAATGCGAATACGGTTCAGCAGACCTTTCAGGATGCCGCCGAGAGTATCTGCGGAGTCCGCGACAATGTCATAGGCTGTTCGCGCACAGATTCCGGCGTCCACGCCGATATGTATTGCTGCAATATGCGCACCGAATCGTCTCTTTCGCCCGAGAAGTGGAAGAGCGCGATGAACGGAGTTCTGCCGCACGATATCGCTGTGACCGACTGCCGCGAAGTACCGTTTGAGTTTCACGCGCGCTATGACTGCTCCGGCAAGCGATATGTCTACAGAATCTGGAACGCGCAGGAGCGTAATCCTTTTATTTCGAGATATTCTTATCACTATAAATATCCGCTCGACGCGGATTTCCTGAACCGTCAGGCGTCGCAGATGCTTGGAACCCACGATTTTTCGGCATTCTGCGCAGCAGGCGGCAGCACCGTCGACAATGTCCGCACATTGACCCGCGCCGAGGTCGTGCGCCGCGGCGACGAAGTGCTGATGTACTTTGAGGCGGACGGATTTCTCTATAATATGGTCAGAATAATGGTCGGCACGCTTCTCGATATTTCGAGGGGCAGGATAGCGGCAGATACGCTGTCCGATATAATTTCATCGCTCAGCAGAGACAGAGCGGGGGCGACTGCGCCCGCCTGCGGACTCTGCCTTGAGCAGGTTTTCTATAACGGCAAAGACTAAAAAAACGGGGGTGCGGCAAGTTGGCAGAGAAAAAGGGCAAGAAGAAAAACAGCGCAAAGAAGCTCATAAGCGGACTCTTTGCGAAGAAAAAGACGAATAAACCCACACAAAACGGCAGGAAGAAAACAAAAAATTCCAAGCGCGAGACGATAATAATTGTTATATTTACTCTGCTTGCGGTCGGCGCGGTCGTGTTCTTCGCCGCGCGTTCGTTTGGCGGCATGAAATATAACGATGTTGAGGATTCGGCAAAGCAGCTGATATCAGCGTCCGGCACGGGAGCGGGATATCCATATAAAATAAGCTCGGCTGACGTGCTCGATATGACGCCGTTCAAGTCGAATATCGCCCTGCTGACCCGCGATTCCGTCGTCGTGCTCAATTCCTCCGCCAAAGAGGTCGCGCGCCTCGAGCATAACTATTCCGACCCGGATATGGCGGTCTATAAAGGCAGAGCGCTGGTCTATGACCGCACATCCGGCGATTTCACTTTGATGAATTCGAGCAAGATTCTGGGCGACGGCAACACAGGCTCGCCAATTTATACCGCCGCCATGGGCAAGGACGGCACAATAGCGTTCTCGCTCAAAACTTCCGCAGCCCAGAGCGAGCTGTGCGTATATAATCACAAGTTAGAAAAGATATTCGCATGGGAGTGCGCGCAGGAGAAGATATTTGATATCTCGATAGCCCCCAACGGCAAGAGCGCCGCGCTGATACTCGTCGGCTCCGAAAACGCCGTTACATATTCGCGCCTTGTTGTGCTGAGCTTCAAAAAAGATAATCCGGTAGTCACCGATATAAAATATGACAACACATTGCTCTTCGATGTCATATATAATTCGAGTACAAGCATAATAGCCTATTCGACCGATTTCAAAACGACCGTGACGAAAAAAGGCCACAAAGAGGATTACTCTTTCGGCAGCAACACTCTGGCTCATGAGTCCGCGTCGGATTCGGGCAGAAGCGCCGTCGTGCTCTATGAATACGCCAACGAGGAGAAGCCGAAGGTCGTGGCTTTCGACAGGCGCTCAAAGCTTCTGTTCGAGCGCAGCTTGACAAGAAAATTTATGCGCTCACCTGCACCGATAAATATGTCGCCGTGCTGTTTGACGACGGC
>ENA-OQEN01000350-OQEN01000350.1-human-gut-metagenome-genome-assembly--contig:-NODE-350-length-20200-cov-2.769541_pt1 | contig 20200 bp, 32 predicted proteins | sample MGYA00242791_ERZ504627 | MGnify/ENA primary metagenome ERZ504627 (study PRJEB26092, sample SAMD00036316) | human gut metagenome | host: Homo sapiens | study: EMG produced TPA metagenomics assembly of... | reverse complement strand
GGCCCATGCCCACGAATAACAAGGTCCAGCCAGATGATCCGCCCACGCCTACGCCTTTGACGTCATCGTCTGTCAGAGCGAGTTCGAGGCACTGGTACTGGAAGCCAGCCAGATCAAGGCGCACACGCCCAAGTACAACATCCTGCTCAAGGATGACAAGGGTTATAGCTATATCCGCGTCACCCGGGAGGACTGGCCGCGCCTTTCCTTCACCCTGCAAAAGGAGGAGGACGGGGCAGAGTATATCGGCCCTTACACCTCCAGCTTTGCAGCGCGGCAGATGGCGGAAACGGCCATGGATGCCTTTCTGCTGCCGCGCTGCTCCAAGCGCTTCCCGCAGGAGATCGGCAAAGGACGCCCCTGCCTGAACGCTCATATCGGCAAGTGTATGGCGGTGTGCAGCGGCAAGATCAGCTGCGAGACCTACAATCAGGCGGTCAAAAACGCGGTGCACCTCATCCGCTACGGCAAAAAGGATATCCTGAAAACCCTCAACGAACGGATGCAGGAAGCCTCCGACCGGCTGGAATTTGAGACCGCCGCTCTTCTGCGGGATCAGATCAACGCCATCACCAAGCTGACGGCAGGGCAGAAGGTGGTGGTAGATCCGGACGTGGAGATGGATGTGGTGGCGCTGGCCGGTACGCCGGACAGCGTGTGCGCGGCGGTGCTGCGCTTCCGGGAGGGACGGCTGACCGATAAGCGGGAGTTTTTGTTTCACGATACCTCGGATATCGATGCGGTGCGGGAGGAATTTCTGCCCCGGTACTATCTGGACGATGAACAAATTCCCAAGATCATCGCGGTGGATGCACTGCCGCCGGACATGGATGCTTTGCAGCAGGCGCTGAACCAGAAACGGGGCAGCGAGGTACAGCTGTATGTGCCCCAGCGGGGCGATAAAGCGCATCTGGTGGAGATGGCGCACACCAACGCGGTGGAGCGTCTGGCGCGGGAGAGCGGACGCTACGCCCGGGAGGAAAAGCTGCTGGACGAGCTGGCGCAGGTGCTGGGGCTTTCAAAGCCGCCCCGCGCCATCGAGAGCTATGATATCTCCAACTGGGGCGATGGCAGCAGCGTCTGCGGCATGGTCACCTTCAAGGATGGCAAGCCCTTCAAGGCGGGCTACCGTAAGTTCAAAATGAAAACCGTGGCGGGCACGGACGACTATGCCTCGCTGGCAGAGACTGTTTCTCGCCGGGCGGCAGAGTACGAAAAATACGCTGCACAGGCCGAAAACGGCCAGCCAAGCGGCAACTGGTTCGGGCAGAAGCCGGACCTTTTGCTGATGGACGGCGGCAGGGGACAGGTAAGCGCCGCAAAGGAGGCGCTTGCCGGTACAGCGCTGGCAGATGTGCCGCTGTACGGCATGGTAAAGGATGACCACCACCGCACCCGCGCCATCGTGGACAGCGACGGGCGGGAAATTGCCATCAACATGAACCGCGGCACCTTTACCTTCATCACCGCCATTCAGGATGAGACTCACCGCTTCGCCAACGCCTACCGCAAGCAGCAGATGAAGCAGAAAAGCTACTCCTCCACCTTGACCGAGGTACCGGGCGTAGGCCCTAAAACGGCCAAAGCCTGCTGGCACAGTTCAAGAGCGTGGGCGCGGTGAAGGACGCCACCCCCGACCAGCTGGAAAACACCCCCGGCGTGGCAGGCAGCTGGCACAGACTATCTACGAGTATTTTCATCAGGCATAAACACAAAACCGCCCCTCTTCGCTGGCGCAAAGCATGGAAGAGGGGCGGTTTCTGTTATGCGGGGCGTTATTCGTCAACGTTTAGATAAATCAGCCTCTGGCGTAAAGATTCAGGATGCCGTTGGAACCGGAAGAGGTATAGCGTTTATCATATTCCTTATTGCCGATGCGTACAACGTTATCCGTGCGGGCATCGGTCGTGTAGTCGGCGGGGTCGCCATCCAGATGCAGACGGATGCAGCGGGTCGCAGCGATACTGGCGTATTCTGCAACGGAAAGGTGATCGATCATGCATCCCCCGGCAGGCAGCTCGACCAGCAGGTCGCGGGTCACGGTCAGGTCTTCGGCACGCAGACTGCCATTGGCAGCGCAACAGTCAGCGTTTTCAGCTGCATTGGCGCAAGGCGGACATCGCCGGTCTCCAAGCTGATGATCAGCCGGGTGAGGGCGTCTGCGGGATGGTGACGGTGAGCATGGCTTCGGGGGCATCCTCGGCTACCTGCCAGTTTTCCGGCATTTCAAAGGTCAGGGTAGTACGGCCATCCCCGCCGGTGGTGCGCAGAACGGGCGAATGCGGGAAGTTGTCGAACTGGAAGGTGGCGTATTTGTCCGAGGTAAGGGACGGGTCGGTGACAAAGGTCACAGAGCCGTAGTTCAGGCTGAGCTTCAGTTCCTGATCCAGCTTTTCCAGCGGGATCTGCAGGGTGCTTTCCCCAAGGTCATCAGCAGGAATGGTGAGGGGGACGGTATCGGCCGGGACAGCGAGATAGCTGCTGCTGGCATCCTCCGGGACAGAACTGCTGTCTACTGCCGGGGACGCAGCTCGACCGGCTGCACGGGGTAGCTTTGGAGTGCTGGAAGAAAAAGCAAACCAGCACCAGCAATGCCAGCCCGCCGCCCAGCACCATGCGCCAGCGGGAACGCGGCTTGCGGGCAGGGGATGCCGGGGCGGCAGAGACGCCTTGCGGGCTTTGCTCGTCCAAAATCTTGCGGGCGACCTCCTCCGGGCTGCCGAGCTCCGCAATGGCGCGGGCTTCGTTTTCCGGCCCGGCGGCATCCAGATAATCTTCGTAATAACTCAAAGCGTCCTTGCGCTCGGTCTCCGGCAAAGGAGCCAGAAGCTGCTCCAGCGCAGCAAGAAATGCAGTACGGGTCATAGATCATTCCACCTTTCTGAAAAATGTGTCAATGGAAGAACGGTAGCGGTTCCACTCCTGCGCGTAGGCGGCAAGCTGCGCCCGCCCGGCGGAGGTGATCTGATAATAGCGGCGGTTGCGGCCATTGAAGGGCGCATCGTAGACCGTGAGCAGCTGATCTTTCTGCAACCGGCGCAGCACCGGGTACAGGGTGGATTCGCTCAGTTCCAGCGTGTGGGTGACCTGTTGGGTGATCTTGTAGCCGTAGGTACCTTCCGGCTCCTGCGCCACCACGGACAGCACAATGGCGTCCAGCAGCGCGGCACTGATGGGAAAACTCATGCAGGAACAGCCTCCTTTCGATATGGTGTGTTTCTATAATATTATATATCATATAATATTGCATAAGTCAATAGGAAATTTACCCCTTCAGCCGCCTGCGGCGTCAGCTCCCCCGAAGGAGCAAACCCTCTCAGGCGCTCCCGCGCCAGTTCTCCCAAAGGGAGAGCCAAGCCGTAAAGTTTACCACTAAAGTATTAGGAGAAATGAGAAAGCTTCCGACAGTGCTCTTGGCTCTCCCTTTGGGAGAGCTGGCAAAGCCGTAGGCTTTGACTGAGAGGCGCACGCCGTTAGCCCTATTTTTAAAGCTTCAAACGTAATGAAAAACTTTCCCACCGTGCCAAAGGCTTCCTCTCCGAGGGAGCTGGCAAAGCCATCAGGCTTTGACTGAGGGAGTTCGTTCCTAACAAAAAAGCTCCCCCTTTCGGGGGAGCTGGATGCGAACGAAGGGAGCAGACTGAGAGGGCCGAGCTTCTTAGCTTTCAGAAGAGATGTCCTGTCCGAAGTACTTTTCGCTCAGGGTCTTTAAGGTACCGTCGGCGCGCAGCTCCTCAATGGCGGCGTTCAGCGCGTCCAGATAGGCGGTGTCCTCGCTCTTGAGCACCGGGATGGCCACATGAGAGGCCTCGGCAGTCTGCGCCACCAGCTTGAAGTCTGCGTCCGGGTGGACGTTCAGGTAGTCGTAGAAGGAAACATCCGCGTTCAGGGTGGCGTCAATGCGGCCGGCGGTCAGCAGCTGGATGGTCTCCTCCAGCGTGTCGATGCCCTGCACGGTAGCGCCGTAGCTCTCGGCCAGCTCCATGTAGGTGGAAGCCAGACTGTTGGCGGTGGTCTTGCCCTTCAGGTCCTCAAAGCTATGGATGTCCTCGTTATCCTTGCGCACCGCCAGCGCGGTGTGGATGTAGCCGTAGGGGGTGGTGAAAGCGTAGGTCTTAGCACGCTCCTCGGTCACCTCCACGCCGTTGCACACCATGTCGTAGCGGCCTGCGTCCAGACCGGCAAACAGGCTGTCCCAGTCGCTCTCCACATACTCCGGCTCCACGCCCAGCTTTTCGGCAATGGCGCGGGATACCTCCACGTCGTAGCCCACCAGCGTGTCGGAGGAATCGTGGTAGCTCCACGGCTGCCATGCGCCCTCCAGCGCTACCACCAGCTTGCCGCTCTTCTGGATGCTGTCCAGCTTATTCAGTGTTGCGGAACTGGCAGTACTGGCGGCAGTGTCCTTGGAGGAGCAGCCGGTCAAGGACAGCACACCGGCTGCGGCCATAACGCCCATCAGGGAAATAAAGGTTCTACGTTTCATAAGTAAAAATTCCTTTCTGTCGTGAAAAAATGCAAAAAGAGAAGGGGGGTTATTCCGTATGGGCGATCCTGCGCAGGAAAGCCCGGGTGCGCTCCTCCTTGGGGGATGCAAAGAACTGCTGAGAGGGTGCCTGCTCCACCACCACGCCGTTTTCCATAAACACGGTCTTGGAGGACACGTTGCGGGCAAAGCCCATCTCGTGAGTGACCACCAGCATGGTCATGCCCTCTTCGGCCAGTTGCCGCATCACGCTGAGCACCTCGCCGGTCAGCTCCGGGTCAAGGGCGCTGGTGGGCTCGTCAAAATAGATGATCTCCGGGTCGGCGGCAAGGGCGCGGGCAATCGCCACCCGCTGCTGCTGCCCGCCGGAAAGCTGGCGGGGGTAGTAGTCGGCGCGGTCGGCAAGGCCTACCTTGCAAGCATCTTCATGCCGATTTCATCCGCCTGCTCCTTGGGCAGCTTCCGCGCCACAATGAGCCCCTCGGTCACGTTCTGCAGGGCGGTTTTGTTGCGGAACAGGTTGTAGTTCTGGAATACAAAGGCGGTCTTTTTGCGCAGCCGGGCAATGTCGGCGCGGCTGGCATGGGCAAGGTCGAAGCTTTCGCCGTCAAACACCAGCTGCCCGGCATCGGCGGTTTCCAGAAAGTTCAAACAGCGCAGCAGGGTGGTCTTGCCGGAGCCGGACGGCCCCAGAATGGCCACAACATCGCCTTTTTCTACGGTCAGGTCTACCCCGCGCAGCACGGGCAGCTCGCTGGCGGCCTGCCGCGCACCGGGGCGGTGGAAGAGGCCGGGCTTTGCGTAGGTGCGGAAGGTCTTTTGCACATTGCGGATCTCAAGCATAGCCATAGGTGCGCACCTCCCTTTTACTGGAAGCCGCGGGCGTGAGCTGACGTTCCAGCAGCGCCTGCAGCTTGGTGATGACGGTACAGAACAGCAGATACACCACAGCCACCTCACAGTAGATGGGCAGAAAGATGTAGGTGCGGGCGGCTACCCGCTGCCCGGCCATGAACAGCTCTGCCACCGTGATGTTGGACGCCAGCGAGGTGTCCTTGATCATGCCGATGAGGGAGTTGGACAGCGCAGGCACGGCGGTGCGCAGTGCCTGCGGCAGCACGATGCGGCGCATGATCTGCACCAGCTCATGCCCACGCAGTACCCGGCTTCCAGCTGCCCCTGCGGCACGCTTTCCAGCGCACCGCGCATGGTCTCGGCGCAGTAGGCACCCTCGTTGAAGGCAAAGGCAATGACCGCCGCCGGAAAGGCGTTTAGCATGATGCCCACGCTGGGCAGGCCGTAAAAGATGATGAACAGCTGCACCAGCAGCGGCGTGCCCCGGATGACCCAGATGTAGAACCGGGCGATCTGCCGCAGCACCGGCACATTGGCGTACTGTACCAGCGCTACCGCCACCGCGATGAGCATGGCAAAAAAGAAGGAGAGAAGGGTCAGCGGAATGGTCATGGTCAGGCCTGCCGTCAGGATGCGGGGCAGCGCCTCCACCAGCACGCTGACCGTGCGGTTGGATAAAAGTGCTTCAAACATCGGTTTTTCCTCAAAGCTAAAAAATGCACAGGCCGGCAAAGCTTTTGCCGACCAAAGCAGTATATACCTTAAAGTAGGGTCAAAGTCAAGAGACTGAGTTACAAATCTATAAAAATCAATTTTCCGAATAGAGGCTTCCCCCGGTCGGGGGAAGCTGTCACCGAAGGTGACTGATGAGGGCGCAGGAGGCAGTATTTTGCCTAAATACCCCTCATCCGGTGCAAAAGTTGATTTCCAAATCACCAATCCCTACAAAACCTACCAGAATACTATAATAACATGAAATGCCCCGCAGCGCAAACGGTTTGCACAAAACGTGTGATGTGAACGAAAAATTGCATAAACTTGTTAAATATTTGTGCAATGCGGCAGATGCTTGACGCTGTGGGTGCTTTCGTGTACAATGGTCATAGTAGTGCGCAGGCGCGGGGCAACGGCCCGGCGCGGCGCAAATCCACCGGCAGGGGGCTTGCCCTTGCCCGGTGCAGACACGGAGGATACGAACGTGAAAAAGTTTAGTATTGGTGTTCTGGGTGCAGGCACCTGGGGCATGGCTCTGGCACGGATGCTGACCGTCAGCGGCAACGATGTGCAGGTGTGGTCGGCCATTGAGGCGAGGTGGACAACCTTTCCGCCACCCGGGTACACCCCAATCTGCCGGGAATGGTCATCCCGCAGGAACTGCGTTTTACCAAAAGCATAGAGGAAGTGTGCACCGGCAAGGACGTGCTGCTGTTTGCAGTGCCGTCGGTGTTCGTGCGCTCCACGGCAGCCAAGGCGCGGCCTTATATCCGCTCCGGCCAGATCATTGTGGACGTGGCAAAGGGCATTGAGCCTGATACCTTATATACCATGACCGAGATCCTTGCCGACGAGCTGAGCCACGAGAACGGCCCCCGTGCGGTGCGTCTGGTGGCGCTCAGCGGCCCCACCCACGCCGAGGAGGTGGCGCTGGATCTGCCACCACCATCGTTTCCGCCAGCCCGGATCTGGAAGCTGCCGAGGTGGTGCAGGAGGTGTTCAGCAACACCTGTATGCGCGTGTACACCAACACTGATATCAAGGGCGTGGAACTGAGCGGTGCTATGAAGAACGTTATCGCGCTGGGTGTCGGCATCTCCACCGGCCTTGGCTACGGCGATACGCCCGCGCCGCTCTGATCACCCGCGGCATTGCCGAGATCGCCCGGCTGGGCGTGGCCATGGGCTGCAATGTCCAGACCTTTGCGGGTCTGGCCGGCATCGGCGACCTGATCGTTACCGCCACCAGTATGCACAGCCGCAACAACCGCGCCGGTATCCTGATCGGCAAGGGCGAAAGCCCGGAGCAGGCCGTGAAAGAGGTCGGCATGGTGGTGGAGGGCATCAACGCCCTGCCCGCCGCCATGGAGCTGGCTGAGAAGTACCATGTGGAAATGCCCATTGCCCAGACGGTAAACGCCATCGTCAAGGAGGGCATGAGCGCCAGCGATGCGCTGCGCAACCTGATGTCCCGCGACCGCAAGAGCGAGATGCCGCAGGGCTATGAGAGCGTGTGAACCTGAAATAATCGAAAAGAGGCTTCCGGAATGTCTGCGGGCATTCCGGAAGCCTCTTTTATTTGGCGGGAGGTACAGCAAAATTATTAAAACTTTTTACAGAAAACAGACACAAAAGGGTAGAAGGTCGGCAAACTTTCTGCTATACTGGAAACGATAGAATTTTTGGTCAGTGCAGCCGGAACAGGGCGGCGGGCGCTGGCACTGCAAGAAGGAGGAATGAGAAATGCCTCTACCTACGCACACCGCCGCTTTGGCGCAAATGTGCTGGACCATCTGCCCGCGCCGCTGCGGGAAAAGCTGGAGGCGCACCGGGAGCTGTACGATATCGGCCTGCATGGGCCGGATGTGCTGTTCTATTACCATGCGGAAAAGTCCACCCCGGTCGCCGCGCTGGGCAACGCCATGCACGACGAGCAGGGCAGAACGTTCTTTGACCGGGCACGGCGGGTGGTGCACGAGGAAGCCGACCGCGAGGCTGCGCTGGCCTACGCGCTGGGCTTTGTGTGCCATTTTGCGCTGGACAGCACCTGCCACCCCTTTGTGGAACAGTTTACCCGAGAGAGCGGTGTGACTCACTGTGAGATCGAGACCGAGTTCGACAATATGCTGCTGCGCCGGGACGGCTATGACCCGCTGACCTTCTTTACCGCCAGCCATATCCACCCCAGCGCGGCAAATGCCCGGGTCATTGCGCCGTTTTACAGGGATATTTCGGAGCAGACCGCGCTGGAAGCCTGAAGGGGATGATCTTGGTGCATAAGGTGCTGCAGGCTTCGAACCCGGTCAAGCGCTGGGTGGTGCTGACCGGCATGAAGGTGCTGGGCAAGTACGATGGGATGCACGGCCTTGTGGCAAACCCGCAGCCGAACCCGCAGTGCACCGAGAGCAACCGCAGGCTGGATGCGCTGTACGCCAAGGCTTTGCCGCTGGCAGAGCGGCTGATCTTAGAGTATGTGGCAAAGCTGGACACGGACGAGCCGCTGGACGCCGCTACGACCATACCTTTGGGGAATTTTAAAAAACGCGCCGCCCGGCGGTGCAAAGAGGACAAGGGAAATACGATGAAAACTGAAAAATTCAAGGTGACACCGCTGGAGCGGGCATGGATCCTATACGATGTGGGCAACTCGGCCTTTGTGTTGATGATCGCCACGCTGGTGCCCATCTTCTTCAATGCGCTGGCCGAGGCCGGTGGGGTGAGCAAGGTGGACTATCTGCCTACTGGGGCTACGCAAGTTCCATCGTCACGGTGGTCACCGCCATTCTGGGCCCCATTCTGGGCACGCTGGCGGACACCAAGGCTTTAAAAAGCCCATCTTCATGCTCTGCCTTTTCGTGGGCGTCATCGGCTGCTGCGCCATGGGCTTGGCGGGCACATGGCTGGCCTTTCTGGTCATTTTTATCATTGCCAAGATCGGCTACTCCGGCAGTCTGGTGTTCTACGACTCCATGCTGGGCGATGTGACCACCCCGGAGCGGATGGACATGGTATCCTCCGCGGGTACGCGTGGGGCTATATCGGCAGCTGCGTGCCCTTTGTGGTCTGTCTGGCGCTGGTGCTGGGCAGCAGCGCAGTGGGGCTCAGCCAGATGACCGCGCTGTCTATCGCGCTGGTCATTACCGCCGTATGGTGGCTGGTGGTCACCCTGCCGCTGCTGAAAAAATACCGCCAGATCAACTATGTGGAGGTGGAGCAGCACGCCATCCGCCAGAGCTTTGTGCGCATCGGGCAGACCTTGAAGCATCTGCCGCAGGACAAACAGGTGTTCTGGTTCCTGCTGGCCTTCTTCTGCTACATTGACGGCGTGTACACCATCATTGATATGGCTACCGCTACGGCACGGCACTGGGGCTGGATACCACCGGCCTGCTGCTGGCGCTGCTGGTCACCCAGATCGTGGCCTTTCCCTCGGCGCTGATCTTTGGCCGCCTGAGCCAGAAATATGAATCCAAGACCCTGATCCCGGTGTGCATCGCGGCCTATACCGGCATCGCCGTCTTTGCCTTCTTCCTGAAGAGTCAGTGGCAGTTCTGGGTGCTGGCCGTGGTGGTGGGTATGTTCCAGGGCGGTGTGCAGGCACTGAGCCGCAGCCACTTTGCCAAAATCATCCCGCAGGAAAAATCTGGCGAATACTTTGGCCTGTTCGACATCTGCGGCAAGGGTGCATCCTTCCTTGGCACCATGATCGTCAGCGTGGGCAGCCAGCTGACCGGCAGCGCTAACGTGGGTGTGGGCTCCATTGCCATTTTGTTCGTCATCGGCTTTGTGCTGTTCGGCATTTCCACCCGGACGGAAGAGACAAAGCAGGTCTGACCATTTTATGAAAAAACGAAGCCCGGAGCGTCCGCAGACGTTCCGGGCTTCGTTTTTGTTCAGAGGGGGCGCTGTACAAAATGCTGTCGGGCGGGGGCGGCACGGGCAAAATTATCATGCAAAAAATACATCCTTGAAAAAAGTGGAATTAACCTATTGACAAACTAGGTAGAACGGGATATAATGCAAACATCCAATCCACCAGTCTTGTAGGGAAATGAAACAGAGGTTCTCCGGCGGGTGGTACATAGAGGGATGGAAAAGTTTTACCGGAAGGAGGGCACAAAGATGAAGCTGATCTGGAAAGAACTGCTGCACGCGAATTATCGCTGTGGGCGAATGCATACCAACCGGGCACCGGCATCGGATGTGTACTGTATGTTGCCCTCGGCTGCGCGAATGTGCACCCGAATGTGACAGCAGCAGCTCCGGTAGACCACACTGCCCGGTGCGCCTTTGAAAACGCATCGGGATTTTTTGTACACAACAATAATACTTTTAGTATATTAAGAGAGGCAAATAACAATGTCTGAATATAAATTTGAGACCCTGCAGCTTCATGTCGGTCAGGAGCAGGCCGACCCCACCACCGATGCCCGTGCGGTGCCCATCTACCAGACTACGTCTTATGTGTTCCGCAACAGCCAGCACGCCGCCGACCGTTTCGGTCTGGCCGATGCAGGCAACATCTACGGCCGTCTGACCAACTCCACGCAGGATGTGTTCGAAAAGCGCATCGCAGCGCTGGAGAGCGGCGTGGCAGCACTGGCTACCGCTTCCGGTGCAGCCGCCATCACCTACACCATTCAGGCACTGGCACAGGCCGGTGACCACATCGTGGCACAAAAAACCATCTACGGCGGCAGCTACAACCTGCTGGCACACACCCTGACCCAGTTCGGCGTCAACACCACCTTCGTGGATGCCCACGACCTTGCACAGGTGGAAGCCGCTATCCAGCCCAACACCAAGGCTGTGTATCTGGAGACGCTGGGCAACCCCAACAGCGATATCCCGGATATCGACGCCATTGCCGCCATTGCCCACAAGCACGGCCTGCCGCTGGTCATTGACAATACCTTTGGCACTCCGTACCTCATCCGTCCCATCGAGCACGGCGCAGACATCGTGGTGCACTCTGCTACCAAGTTCATCGGCGGCCACGGCACCACGCTGGGCGGCATCATCGTGGACAGCGGCAACTTCGACTGGAAGGCCAGCGGCCGTTACCCCAACATTGCCGCCCCGAACCCCAGCTACCATGGCGTCTCCTTTGCGGATGCCGCAGGCCCTGCCGCTTTTGTCACCTACATCCGCGCTATCCTGCTGCGTGATACCGGCGCTACCATCTCCCCCTTCAACGCCTTCCTGCTGCTGCAGGGCACCGAGACGCTGAGCCTGCGCATTGAGCGTCATGTGGAGAACACCAAAAAGGTGGTGGAGTTCCTTGCCAACCACCCGCAGGTGGAAAAGGTGAACCATCCCTCGCTGCCGGATCACCCGGATCATGCCCTGTACCAGAAGTACTTCCCCAACGGCGGTGCATCTATCTTTACCTTTAACATCAAGGGCGGCCGCGAGGAGGCCTTTACCTTCATCGACAACCTGAAGATCTTCTCTCTGCTGGCCAACGTAGCGGACGTGAAGAGCCTTGTCATCCACCCGGCCTCCACCACCCACAGCCAGCTGACCGATGCCGAACTGGCCGAGCAGCAGATCTACCAGAACACCATCCGCCTGTCCATCGGCACCGAGCACATTGATGATATCCTTGCCGATCTGGAAGCCGGCTTCGCAGCCGTCCGCGGCAAGTAAGCAGCGATTCTCTTTCCCGCAAAGGGAATGTGATCTTCCTTTTATTCCTGTCCAAGTCTCCATAAGTGTGCGACAAGACCCCCGCTGCCGCCGGGGGTCTTGTCATCTCGTTTATCTTTTACGACCCAACCCGTGAAAATGCAATACCGGAGCGTCCGCAGACGCTCCGGTATTGCTCTAATAAAAATAATTTTTCCTTGCATCATGCCCAAAGCGCAGGCGGCGGGCATTTCAAACCGTCTTACTCAGCGGCCGATCAGCAGGTCGCGGCGGCAGCGCAGACCCACAGAGAGGGTAGCATTGCTGCCCAGATGCCGCAGGGTGACGCGGGTGCCGGACTTCTGTCCCTCGCACAGCAGCGAGAGGTTCAGGGTGGTGGTGTTCTTCTCGGTCACCAGCACCAGCGTTTTCACGCCGTTGGCCTGCAAAGTCTGCATATCCTCGATGGTGGTGCGGAAGTAGCCACCTCGGCGGGGACGTCCAGCGTCAGCACGCCGTCCTTCTGGCGGGCGGTGTACAGCAGCTGCTTGCCCAGCAGACCCTTGACGGTGTAGCGCGCCTCGGTCTTTGCGGTGTCGGCCAGCTCGTCACCGGAAATCAGCATGATGTTGCCCTGAATGGGGTTGCCCTCCGGGGCACCGTAGCCGCTGTAGCTGGGGTCTTTTTCGCCCACGGCAACGTCACCGCTGTGCAGTGCGATGTCGCCCTGCACCATCTGCTCCTGCGGGGGCAGATAGCCCTCCACGCAGGTGGAATCCACCTCGGCGGCAAATGCACCCACGCTCAGCATGGCAGCGGCACACACCGCCACAGCGGCACAGCTCAGGTACGGACAAACTTTTTGTTCAGCATCTTCATAGGAAATACCTCCTGAAAACGGCAGCCGCAGGGACTGCCTTGTTTTTTGCATCATAATCTTTTTTGGAACCATGGTTCAGCTGCGGCGCATTCACAATGGAAAACCGCCGTATCTGCTTTGTAAACGGATACGCGGCCGGATTATTGCAAAAGATTCAAAAATTTTTATTTTCAGGGATTTTCTGGTTTATTTTCGGTGTCGTCGCGGTTGAGGATATCCATGAACTCCTCGCCGGTGATGGTCTCTTTCTGGTACAGGTACTGGGCCAGTTCGTCCAGTTTGGCGCGGTTCTCGGTCAGGATGCGGATGGCCTTTTCGTGCTGGGTCTTGACCAGATCTACCACCTTCTGATCGATCTCGCGCTGGGTCTGGGCACTGCAGGCCAGCGAGGTATCGCCGCCCAGATACTGGTTGTTCACGGTCTCCAGCGCCACCATGTCAAATTCATCGCTCATGCCGTAGCGGGTCAGCATGGCGCGGGCAAGTTTGGTGGCCTGCTCGATATCGTTAGACGCGCCGGTGGTGATAGAATTGAAGGCTACCTCCTCGGCGGCGCGGCCGCCGGTCAGGGTAGCGATCTTGTTTTCCAGCTCGGCCTTGTTCATCAGGTAGTGGTTGCCCTCGTCCACCTGCATGGTGTAGCCCAGGGCGCCGGAGGTGCGGGGAATGATGGTGATCTTCTGCACCGGGGCAGAGTTGGACTGCTTGGCTGCCACAAGGGCATGGCCGATCTCGTGGTAGGCTACGATGCACTTTTCGTGGTCGGTCAGGATGGAGTTCTTCTTCTGGTAGCCGGCAATGACCACCTCGATGCTCTCCTCAAGGTCGGCCTGCGTCACGCTCTTGCGCCCTGCCCGTACGGCACGAAGAGCAGCTTCATTCACAATGTTGGCCAGCTCTGCGCCGGAGGCACCGGAGGCCATGCGTGCCACGGTGTTGAAGTCCACACCCGGGCGATCTTCACCTTTTTGGCGTGTACCTTCAAAATCTCTTCGCGGCCCTTCAGGTCGGGCAGCTCCACGGGCACACGGCGGTCAAACCGGCCGGGACGGGTCAGGGCAGGGTCGAGGGAATCCGGGCGGTTGGTAGCCGCCAGAATAATGACACCGGTGTTGCCCTCAAAGCCGTCCATCTCGGTAAGCAGCTGGTTCAGGGTCTGCTCGCGCTCATCGTTGCCGCCAAACTGGCCGCTGTTGCGCTTCTGGCCAATGGCGTCGATTTCATCAATGAATACGATGCAGGGTGCTTTTTCTTTGGCCTGCTTGAACAGGTCACGCACCTTGGAGGCACCCATGCCCACGAACATCTCCACGAACTCCGAGCCGGAGATGGAGAAGAAGGGCACGTTGGATTCGCCTGCCACGGCCTTGGCCAGCATGGTCTTGCCGGTGCCCGGAGGGCCTACCAGCAGAATGCCCTTGGGCATGGAGGCGCCGATCTCCTCGTACTGCTTGGGGTCGTGCAGATAATTGACGATCTCCTGCAGGTTCTCCTTGGCTTCGTCCTCACCGGCCACATCCGCAAAGCGGATGCCGTGGGTGGACTGCACATACACCTTTGCGTTGGATTTGCCCGCGCCGCCAAACATCATGGAGCCCGGGCCGCCGCCTGCTTTTTCCATCAGCTTTTTGTTCATCTGGTTGCCGATGAAGCTGAACAGCAGGATGGGCAGCACGAACCACAGCAGAAAGCTGAGCACCGGCGAACCCTGCTCCACGATCTCGCTGGAGAACTGTGCACCTGCGTCGTACAGGCGCTCGGTCAGACTGGGGTCGTTCATCAGGCCGGTCTTGTAGATCTGCTTGTTGTCCTTATCCGTAAAAATGATCTGGTTGGACTGGATATCCACCTTGCCGATGTTTTCCTGCTCGGTCATGCTCATAAAGGTGCCGTAGTCTACCTCCTGCACCTGACGCTCGGCCAGCCACGGCATGACCACAAGTTGATGACCAGCAGCACCAGCAACACGATGGCATAGTAGATAGCCAGCGGCTTTTTGGATGGCTTGACTTCTTTCATGGGATGTTCCTCCTTCTATATAAAGTGGGCTTCCACCCGTTTGCTGCGTCCAGTATACCACACCTTACCGCCTAGCAACAGCGCAGCGAGGGCAACTTTGCAAAAACTTAGCAGTTTCTTAACAAAGAGGGCTAAAGCCGCTCAGTTACCATATTATAGGTGCGCAAAGGGCTTGCCGGATGAGGGGGCAGGGGAGCAACGACCTCAATTTTGCATGATTTACCCCATGGTATTGTGAAATGCTTTCATCTTTATCCTGAACGAAACTTCTTGACACTTTCTGGCAGTCGTGCTAAAATTATCTCACTTTCAACAAAGTGCAAATGCGTTGACAGGGATAAAACGATCTTTCTTCTGCGTGCAGAGAGCCGCCGGGTGGTGCAAGGCGGGTGCAGAGAACTTCGGATACTGGCCCCCGAGCGGCAGAACTGAACGGACAAGTAGGTTCTGACGGATGCCCACCGTTACAAGGGCAGCGATTCGCTGTTTTGGCCGATCGTGCAAAGTGGCTGTACCTGACCGTGCAGCAAGGAGAGTGGTACCACGGGTGCCCTGTAAAAGCAATTTACAGGCTCTCGTCTCTCAAGGTTTTCGCCTTGAAAGACGGGAGCCTTTTTGTATGCGGATACCCCTTCAGGCATCGCTACGCGATGCCAGCTCCCCCAAGGGGGCGCCTTTGGGCAATGCCGCAAACTTACCGCATTCCGGAAAGCCGTCCCCTTGGGGAAGGTGGATGCGAGTGAAACGAGCAGACGGAAGGGGTGCATTTTTATGCACCACAACATCAGGAGGACAACAGGATGATGGACGCTACCAAGTACGCACCGGGGTACTATCCGGTACCCGCCGGTTATGACAGCTGGGTAAAAAAAGACCATATTGAAAAGGCTCCCGCATGGTGCAGCGTGGATCTGCGGGACGGCAATCAGGCGCTGATCGTGCCCATGAGCCTTGCAGAAAAGCTGGAGTTCTTCCAGATGCTGGTGAAGATCGGCTTCAAGGAAATCGAGGTGGGCTTCCCCGCCGCCAGTGAGACCGAGTACGAGTTCCTGCGCACCCTGATCGAAAAGAATATGATTCCCGCCGATGTCACCGTGCAGGTGCTGACCCAGTGCCGCGACCACATCATCCGCCGCACCTTCGAGGCCGTCAAGGGCGCACCCCGGGCGGTGATCCACTTCTACAACTCCACCTCCGTGGCACAGCGGGAGCAGGTGTTCCACAAGTCCAAGGAGGAGATCAAGCAGATCGCCGTGGACGGCGCAAAGCTGGTCAAGCAGCTCAGCGAGGAGTACGAGGGCAACTTCCTGTTCGAGTACAGCCCCGAAAGCTTTACCGGCACCGAGGTGGACTACGCCGTAGAGGTGTGCAACGCCGTGCTGGATATCATGCAGCCCACCCCGGAGCGCCCATGATCATCAACCTGCCGGTGACCGTGGAGATGAGCATGCCCCATGTGTATGCCAACCAGATCGAGTACTGCGACAAGCACCTGAAATACCGCGACAGCGTGATCATCTCCACCCATCCCCACAACGACCGTGGCACCGGCGTGGCCTGCGCAGAGCTGGCAGTGCTGGCGGGCGCACAGCGCGTGGAGTGCTGCCTGTTTGGCAACGGCGAGCGCACCGGCAATGTGGACGCCGTAACGCTGGCCATGAATATGTACAGCCACGGCGTAGACCCCAAGCTGGACTTCTCGGATATGCCCGCCATCTGCGCCACCTACGAGCGGGTGACCCGGATGCACATCTACGAGCGTACCCCCTACGCCGGACAGCTGGTGTTTGCCGCCTTCTCCGGCAGTCATCAGGACGCCATTGCCAAGGGCATGGCGTACCGCAAGCAGACCGGCGAACACCGCTGGACCTGTCCCTACATCCCGGTGGACCCCCACGACATCGGCCGCACCTACGATGCCGACGTTATCCGCATCAACAGCCAAAGCGGCAAGGGCGGCATCGGTTTTGTACTGGAACAGAACTACGGCTACAATCTGTCCCCCAAGATGCGGGAGGCGCTGGGCTACAAGGTCAAGAGCGTGTCCGACCACAGCCACAAGGAGCTGAGCGCTGCGAGGTGCTGCACATCTTCGAGGATACCTACCTCAACCGTGCAAAGCCGCTGAATGTGGTGGAAGCCCACTTTGCGCAGGTAAACGGCATTACCGCCACAGTCACGCTGGAGCTGAACGGCCAGCGCAAGGTGGTCACCTCGGTGGGCAACGGCCGTCTGGATGCCGTAGCCAACGCCATCCAGAGCGCCACCGGCATGGACTTCCATCTGGAAAACTACTCTGAGCACAGTCTGGACGAGGGCTCCACCTCCCGCGCAGCCTCCTATGTGGGGCTTGTCTGGGGAGACAACACGGTCACATGGGGTGCCGGTACCGACACCGACATTATCGTGGCCGGTATCCGCGCCCTTGTCAGCGCAATCAACAATCGATAAAAAGGAGAAAACTACCATGGGAATGACCCTGACGCAGAAGATCCTTGCCGCACACGCCGGACTGCCGGAGGTCAAGGCAGGCCAGCTGATCAACGCAAAGTTGGACATTGTGCTGGGCAACGATATCACCACCCCGGTGGCCATCAACGAGTTTGAACGCGCCGGTTTTAACCGCGTGTTTGATAAAGAGCATATCGCTATCGTGCTGGATCACTTTGTACCCAATAAGGATATCAAGAGCGCTACCCAGTCCAAGCAGTGCCGAGAGTTCGCCAATAAGTACGATATCCTCAACTTCTACGATGTCGGTCAGATGGGCATTGAGCACGCGCTGCTGCCGGAAAAAGGCATCGTCACTGCCGGTGACTGCGTGATCGGCGCGGACAGCCACACCTGCACCTATGGTGCGCTGGGTGCCTTCTCCACCGGTGTAGGCTCTACCGATATGGCCGCTGGCATGGCTACCGGCATGGCATGGTTCAAGGTGCCCTCTGCCATCAAGTTCGTGCTTACCGGCAAGTTTAACCCCCGGGTGTCCGGCAAGGACCTGATTTTGCATATCATCGGCATGATCGGTGTGGACGGCGCACTGTATAAGTCTATGGAGTTCACCGGCCCGGGCGTGGCAGGCCTTACCATGGACGACCGCCTGTGCATCTGCAATATGGCGATTGAGGCCGGTGCCAAGAACGGCATCTTCCCGGTGGACGAGGTGACCAAGGCTTATCTTGCAGGCCGCAGCCAGCGCCCGCCGGTGTTCTACGAAGCTGACCCCGATGCCGTGTATGAAAAGACCATCGAGATCGACCTCAGCGCACTGGAGCCCACCGTCAGCTACCCCCACCTGCCCGAGAATACCCATGTTGCCAGCGAGGGCAAGGACATCAAGATCGATCAGGTGGTCATCGGCAGCTGCACCAACGGCCGTCTGGAGGACATGGAAGCCGCCTACAACATCCTCAAGGGCAAGCACATCGCCAAGGGCGTGCGCGGCATCATCATCCCCGCCACCATGGCTGTTTATAAGGAGTGCATCCTGCGGGGCTGGACTACCGCCTTTATCGATGCGGGCTGCATCGTATCCACCCCCACCTGCGGCCCCTGTCTGGGCGGCTACATGGGCATTCTGGCAGCGGGCGAGCGCTGCGTTTCCACCACCAACCGCAACTTTGTGGGACGCATGGGTCATGTGGACAGTGAGGTCTATCTAGCTTCTCCCGCCACCGCCGCCGCCAGCGCCCTGACCGGCTACATCACCGACCCGCGCACGGTCTGACCCGAAAGGAGCATGAGCATGAACGCAAGAGGTTCTGTTTTCAAATACCCGGATAACGTGGATACCGATGTCATCATCCCGGCACGCCACCTGAACACGCAGGACGCCAAGGAGCTTGCCAGCCACTGCATGGAGGATATCGACAAGGACTTTGTGAACCGGGTGCAGCCCGGCGATATCATGGTGGGCGGCTGGAACTTTGGCTGCGGCTCCTCCCGCGAGCACGCACCCCTGTGCATCAAGACCGCCGGTATCGCGGTGGTCATTGCCAAAAGCTTTGCCCGCATCTTCTACCGCAACAGCATCAACATCGGCCTGCCATCATGGAGTGCCCGGAGGCTGTGGACGCATCGAGGCAGGGGACACCGTTCAGGTAGACTTTGATACCGGCGTCATCACCGACGAGACCAACGGCAAGGTGTTCCACGCCGAGCCCTTCCCACCCTTTATCCAGAACATCATCTCCGCCGGCGGCCTGATGAAGGCCATTCAGAAATAAGCCCCATCCGCTCCCACGCAAACGGTGCGGAACCCTCTCCGTCATCGCTGCGCGATGCCACCTCCCCGAAAGGGGGAGGTCTTGCGCATCTATCGGTCAGAAGCATAAAAGCTCCCCCTTTGGGGGAGCGCTGAGCGCAGCGAAGCTGAGAGGGTTCATCCGGTGAGAAATTAACCAATAAGGAGAACAGACCCATGGAAAAAAATATTGCTGTCATCTGGGGCGATTGCTCCAGCCCGGAGATCGTAAAGCAGACCCTCCGGGTGCTGGATAAGGTGGCTGAAAAGTACGGCCATACCTTCCACTACACCGCTGCGCCATGGGCGGCGAGGCCATTGATAAATACGGCGACCCGCTGCCCCAGCACGAGCTGGACAAGTGCCTTGCTGCCGACAGCGTGCTGCTGGGCGCGGTAGCGGCCCCAAGTGGGAGGGCCTGCCCGGGGAGCAGCGGCCGGAAAAGGGTCTGCTGCGGCTGCGCGCCGGCATGGGCCTGTACGCCAACAACCGGCCGGCGAAGATCTGGCCGCAGCTGGCCGATGCCTCCCCGCTGAAAAAAGTCCATCGTGGATAAGGGCATTGACTTCCTTGTTGTGCGTGAGCTGATCGGCGGTGTCTATTTCGGCGAGCATAAGACGATTGAGCAGAACGGCGAGAAGGTCGCCATCGACACGATGCCCTACTCCGAGCATGAGATCGAGCGCATCGGCCGCATCGGCTTTGAAACAGCATGAAGCGCCGCAAAAGCTGACCTGTGTGGACAAGGCCAATGTGCTGGACACCAGCCGCCTGTGGCGCGCCGTCATGCACCGCCTGCAGGCCGAGTACCCCGAGGTTGAGTACAGCGAGATGTTTGTGGATAACTGCGCCATGCAGATCTGCAAAAACCCCGCGCAGTTTGATGTTATTGTGACCGAGAATATGTTCGGGGATATCCTCTCCGATGAGGCCAGCGAGATCACCGGCAGCATCGGCATGGTGCCGTCCTCCTCTCTGGGCGAGGGAACCTGCGGCCTGTATGAGCCGATCCACGGCTCCGCACCCGACATTGCCGGGCAGGATGTCGTGAACCCAATCGCCTGCATCCTCTCCGCCGCCATGATGCTGCGCTACAGCTTTGACATGCCGGTCGAGGCGGATGAGATCGAGGCTGCCGTGAACGCGGTTCTCGATGCCGGCTACCGCACCGCGACATGATGGCAGACGGCTGCACCAAGGTTGGCTGCACAGAGATGGGCAACAAGATTTTGGAGCATATTTAAAAGGCTTCCCCCGCAGGCTGCGCCCGCAGGCGCGTGTCGAAGCGCAACCGCCGTAGGCGGCACTTGGCGCGTAGACTGAAGCTGTCACCGAAGGTGACTGATGAGGGGCGGCCTTGCCGGAACAACCCGTTT
>ENA-OQEN01000349-OQEN01000349.1-human-gut-metagenome-genome-assembly--contig:-NODE-349-length-20228-cov-8.311278_pt1 | contig 20228 bp, 26 predicted proteins | sample MGYA00242791_ERZ504627 | MGnify/ENA primary metagenome ERZ504627 (study PRJEB26092, sample SAMD00036316) | human gut metagenome | host: Homo sapiens | study: EMG produced TPA metagenomics assembly of... | reverse complement strand
CGTGACCCCCGCGAACTTCGCGGCGGCGGTCGGCCCCATGCCGTCCTCCGTCGCCAGGAGGAAGAGCTCGACCTTCTCCCTGCTGTACATGCGAACCTCCAGTCCGGACCGCTTCACGGTCCAACTTTCTGTCCGCACCCCCTTTAGCCATCAAAAAGGCCAATTCAAGAACTATCTCACCGCAACTTATTAGATTGATGCAAGGCAACCTATCCCTCTTGTACCAATCTCTTGACATAAGGAACGTCCCCAGGTGCCGGCACAAAAGGAACGTCCCCAAGTGCCACATTGACAGCCAAGCAACGCCGGTGTTTTGGCACCGACAGCGAAAACCCACCAGAGCGAGCAAGGTGCCTTGAAACAAGGCGGCATTGACCTTCTGGTCATGCCGCCGAAGTTGAAAGGCAGATTGCCGCTCTGGCGGGTTTGCAGCGTCAACCGGTTACGCGGTTTGGTAAAACCGCGTAACTACAAAGGTCATGCCCGACGATTGAACGTCAGATTGCCGCTTAGGGGCGTTTGCAGCGTCGAGCAGTTACGCGGTTCGTAGAACCGCGTAACTAACAAATAAGCATGGCGTCGCCAAAGCTGAAGAAGCGGTAGCGCTCCTCGATGGCGGCGGCGTAGGCATCCATGATCTGGTCGCGGGTGGCAAGTGCGCTCACGAGCATCATGAGCGTGGAGCGCGGCACGTGGAAGTTAGTGATCAGTGCGTCGACCACGTGATAGGTCGAGCCGGGCATGAGGTAGAGCTGCGTCGTCGCGTTCTCGCGCACCACGATATCGCCGCGGCCGAGCGTGTCAGCGCCGTCCTCGCGGCCCTCAAAATAGCGCGCCGTCACAGCCGGATCGGACACCGGCGCCTCCGCATCGAACGCACTCTCGAGCGAACGCACTGCGGTGGTGCCGACGGCGATTACGCGGTGCCCCTCGGCCTTCGCCTTATGCACGGCGTCGACAACTTCCTGCGACACGTGGTAGCGCTCGGTGTGCATGACGTGCTGCGTAGGGTCGTCCTCCTCAACCAAGCGGAAGGTGTCGATGCCCACCTCGAGCTCAACGGCGGCAAACTTCGCACCCTTGGCCTCGATAGCGGCCATGAGCTCGGGGGTAAAGTGTAGGCCCGCCGTGGGAGCGGCAGCCGAGTGCTCCTCCTTCATGGCGTAAACGGTCTGGTACTTCTCGGATCTCCCTCGTAATCGGTAATGTAGGGCGGCAGCGGCACGTGGCCGGCAGCATGGATGGCCTCGTCGAGCGTGCGCGGGTCGCCGGCGGCATTGCACCCGGCCGGCTCAAAGCGCACCAGGCGGCCACCGCGGCTATCGGTGACAAAGTCGACAACCTCGGCTGTCAGCACCACGGGAGCCCCCTCGGCGCATGGGCGCCACCAGCGCGATACTCAATCTGAGCACCGGGCTTCAGACGCTTGCCCGGCTTGACCAGGCACTCCCAAACGTGACCCAGCGGGTCAACATCTTCGCGGCGCTTGAGCAGCAGCGTCTCGACCACGCCACCCGAGCCGGCTTTGCGACCGATCAGGCGGGCCGGCATCACGCGCGTCTTGTTGATGACGAGCACATCGCCTGGCTCGATATAGTCGATGATATCGCGGAAGATACGGTGCTCAACGGTACCGCCGTGCTCCAGCGGCGTTCCCGCCTGGGAGCCCATGCGATCCACCACCAGCAGGCGGCAGGAGTCGCGCGGCTCGGCAGGAGCCTGGGCGATCAGTTCCTCGGGAAGGTTGTAGTCAAAATCATCGGTACGCATAGACACGTCGGATACTCCTTATATAGCTAAAGTCCGCTCTACATCCTAGCAGGCTGTCAGCCCAAAAGAACTACTTTTTGGACGCTTTGCGCTCGTCGCGGATGCGGGCGCGGTCCATGGCCGCCTCGACGGCGAGAATCGGCAGCCGCAATAATTCTGCCGATACATGCCCAGCTCGCGCGAACGACGCGTGGCCTCGGGATAATACGGGCGAAAATCGCGAATTACCGGAGTTAGACCGCGGGCGGCAGCCAGACGCTCCAACACATCATTGCAGGTTTCGAACAACTGATACGGCGAGACGGCGAGCGTCGTGCCCACAAACTCAAACCCACGCTCCTGAGCCACACGGCATGCCTCGGCCAGGCGCAAGGCATAGCACGCGCGACAGCGACGGGTCGATCGCGCCCAGCGGGCCACGCCGACCTCCCAGCGCTCGCGGTCCTCCCCCGCCTCGATGAGCTCGATGTCGCCATCGGCACACCACCGGCGCAGCTCGTCCAAACGCCGCCGCCATTCATCACGCGGTTGAATATTGGGGTTTGTCCAGCAGATTGTGGGTTCAAACCCTTCCTCGCGCAGCAGGCGAACCGGCTCCAGCGAGCACGGCGCGCAGCAAGCATGCAGCAGCAACGGCTTCATGGACATCTCCTCTCCCACAATGATTTTTTAATCCTCGTCCCAGAAAAATCATCCCAAAAGACTACCTTGCGAAAAAGCGGACGCCAAAGGACGTGTCCTCGCAGGCGACAATGCGGCGGTCGCGCAAAATGGTCCGCACGTAATACCAGTCGCCCACACAGCCCGACAAATGCAAGCCGGCAGCCAGGTAGCACAGCAGCGGATAGCCCGAGAACGCAAACCCCAGGGCAAACGCCGCCGTCACAACAACCGTCGGCGCCAGGCAAACCGCCACGTACCGCCGGCGCGAATACACGACACCCTCGGCGCAGGCATAGATCATCGCCGTCTCGCGATTCGCCCCAAAGGTCACCTGCGCGCCCGCAGGCGCCAGCAGCTTAAAAACACACCGTGCACCAGCTCGTGCACGGCAAATGACGCCGCCGAAACCGCAGCCAAGCCGACCAGCCAGCCCAAAACGGCCATCCAACCGCCCGCGTCAGCCGCATCCAAGTCCGCGGGCCCACCCAGCAGCATAAACACCGGCACCAGGCACACGGCAAATGCGCCAAGCACTGCCATCCCCCACACAAAGCAGGCGTGCAGAAAATCCTCGTCCTCAAACGCATGTATGTTGGAAATCTCATTCATAGCATCTTAGGATAGCGCCCCTGCCACGTACCCGTCCGCATGTGCGATAATGTCGAACGATATGCACGAATTAACCACCGCGTCGCCAGGCCTTGCGCCCGGCCGCGCTCTCACCATATGCGAAGGAGTCCCATGGCATCCAAATACTCCATGAACGACCGTCCCAGCTGGCCTCGCCGCGCCATCGTTACCGCCGGCGAACCCTACGGCAACAAGGGCCTTCACTTTGGCCACGTCGGTGGCGTCTTTGTCCCGGCCGACTTCTTCGCCCGTTTCCTGCGCGACCGTCTGGGCCGCGAGAACGTCATCTTCACCTCGGGCACCGACTGCTACGGCTCGCCCATCATGGAGAGCTACCGCAAGCTCAAGGAGAACGAAGGCTACGACAAGTCCATCGGCGAGTATGTCGAGTCCAATCACTCCCGCCAGGCCGCGACCCTCAACAACTACAACATCAGCTGCGATATCTACGGCGGCTCGGGCCTTGAACCGGCTGCTCAGATTCACAACGAGGTGACCGCGAGATTATCAAACGCCTGCACGAGCAAGGCACCATCTCCAAGCGCTCCACGCTGCAGTTCTACGATGCCAAGGCCGGCACGTTCCTCAACGGCCGCCAGGTCATCGGCCGCTGCCCCATCCAGGGCTGCAAGTCCGAGAAGGCCTACGCCGACGAGTGCGACCTGGGTCACCAGTTTGAGCCCGAGGAGCTCATCGCGCCCAAGAGCCAGCTCACCGGCGAGGTGCCCGAGCTGCGCCCGGTCGACAACCTCTACTTTGACCTGCCGGCCTACCTCGACTTTATGAAGACCTACACCGCCAAGCTCGCCCAGAACCCGCAGGTTCGCTCCGTGGTCTCCAAGACCATGGAAGAGTGGCTCCTGCCGGCGCAGCTCTACATCCAGAACAAGTTCCGCGAGGCCTTCGACGCCGTCGAGGACCAGCTGCCCGAGCACACCGTGCTGGAGCCCGAGGGCAACAAGAGCAGCTTTACCGTCACCTTCCCCAGCTGGAAGGAGCGCGACGACGCCCACGCGGTGCTCGCCAACGGCGGCGTGCGCTTCCGCAGCGGCAAGGCGCTCGTGCCCTTCCGCATCACCGGTAACATCGACTGGGGCGTTCCGGTGCCCGAGGTCGACGGCGTGAACGACGTCACCTGCTGGTGCTGGCCCGAGAGCTGTGGGCACCCATCAGCTACACCCGCACCGTGCTCGCCCGCGACGCCCGAGCCGCCGGCGTAACCGAGGGTGTCGCCGCCCAGGACGCCGCCCTCATGGGCGAGCCCGCCGCCGATTCCACGCAGGTACCCGCACCCACCTACCAGCACAGCTCGCTCGACTGGCGCGACTGGTGGTGCTCTGACGACGCACAGATCTACCAGTTCATCGGCCAGGACAACATCTACTTCTACTGCATCGCGCAGACCGCCATGTGGGAGGCCCTGGTTGGGACCTCACGCAGAGCACCGTCAGCGCCTGCTACCACCTGCTCTACATGGGCAAAAAGGCCAGCTCGTCCTCGCAGACGCCTCCCCCGCCGGCAGACGACCTGCTCAACCACTACACCTGCGAGCAGATGCGCGCGCATTGGCTGTCGCTCGGCCTGTCCGAGAAGCCGGTGAGCTTTAGCCCCAAGGCATACGACACGCGCGTGACCGGCAAGGACAAGGACGGCAACGAGGTGCGCGCCTGCGACGACAAGCGCGTCATCGACCCGGCCTTAAGGAGAGCGCTCTTTTGACCGGCGTGTTCAACCGCCTGGCCCGCAGCTGCTTCTACGGCGTCGCCGTCAAGGAGGGCGACGAGAGCCCCTATCGCAACGGTTGCATTCCCGCCGGCGCAGCCTCTGCCGCCGTGGTCGAGGCTGCCGAGCAGGCCGCCCTTGCCTTTGAGCAGGCCATGTACAAGTTCGAGACGCACCGCGCGCTCGCCGTGTGCGACGACTACCTGCGCGCCGCCAACAAGCGCTGGAGCGATGCCTCCAAGGCCGCCAACAAGCTCGAGGGCGAGCCGGCCAACGCCGCCATGAAGCAGGCCCTGGTCGATGCCTTTACCGAGCTGCGCGTGGCGACCGTCCTGATGCACGGCATCGTGCCGACCGGCTGCGAGCTCATCTGCGAGTACTTCGACGTCGACCCGGTCGCCTTCTTTAGCTGGAACAACATCTTTGCCTCAACGGACGAGTTTGTGGAGAGCCTGGGCGAGAAGCCCGGCGAGCACCGCGTAAAGCCGCTGCCCCCGCGCTTCGACTTCTTTAGCAAGCACGAGAGCCAGTACTAAAGCACGCCAGCAGCAGCGTGCCCGGAAAGTAGTCAATTTGGGACGGGAAGGAAAGACGGATGTCCAAGCCGCGTCGTCGTAAGCAGAAAAAGCAGGTTAAGCCCGAGCTCAAGCTTAGGCAGTTTGCCGCCACCGAGCTTTCCGACCAGCTTGCCGCCCAACACTCCGCCGCCGACCTGCCGCGCTTTATGGTCGACACGGTTGCTGGCGCCTATACGCCTGCCGATGCCGAGCTCATAATCGAAGGCTTTGGCGCCGCAGCCACGCGCCCGGTTACGCTGCGCGCCAACACGCTCAAGGCGAGCGCCGAGGACATCGCCGCGGCACTCGATGCCGCCGGGATCGCCCACCAAACCGTTGCCTGGTACCCGGATGCCTTCATCCTGCCCGACGCCCAGGTTTCCGACCTGTGGGACCTCGACATCTACCGCGACGGCAAGATCTACCTGCAGAGCCTGTCATCCATGATGCCTCCTTTGGTGTTGGGCGCTCAGGCCGGCGAGGACATCCTGGACATGTGTGCGGCGCCCGGCGGCAAGACGACGCAGATCGCCGCCCTCACCCAGGGCCAGGCACACCTCACAGCCTGTGAGATGAGCATTCCCCGCGCCGAAAAGCTCGAGGCAAACTTGGGCCGCCAGGGCGCCAAAAACGTGCCCGTCATGCGTATTGACGCACGCGAGCTTGACGAGTTCTTCCGCTTTGACCGTATCCTGCTCGACGCCCCCTGCACCGGTACGGGCACCGTCATCAGCGGCAACGAAAAGAGCTTGCGCGGCCTCACCGAGCAGCTGCTCGTCAAGTGCGCCCGCTCGCAGCGCGCGCTTCTGGACCGCGCCATGGGGGCCCTCAAACCGGGCGGCACGCTCGTCTATTCGACATGTTCAATCTTGCCGCAGGAAAACGAGGACGCCCTGCAAGAGGCCCTCGACAAGCATATGGACTGCGAGCTCATCCCCCTCGACGGCACGCCGAGCGAAAGCGAAGCGCATCGCGCCCAGGATGCCGGCGACAAGCCGCATATCGAGTGCAACGTCCTTACCGAGCCATCGCCGCGGGCCACGTCTCGGCCATTGCCAACGGCATGCCCGGCACGCTGACCATTCCGCCCAGTCGCGACTTTGAGGGCTTCTATATCGCCTTGGTCCGAAAACGCAGCTAGCGCACGGATTAAAAACTCAACAAGCTATCGCCGTGCGCGCTTGTCCTGCTGGTCACGGCACTGCTTAAGTGCCTCGCGCTCCTTGCGCTCGGCCTTTTTGCCTTAATGGCCGTGACCGCAAAGTAGATGACCGCGGCGGCAATGATTGCGCCCACGCATAAGCCAATCGAGCCCAACATTGCCGAGAATTCCATACCGCGTCACCTCTCTTTTGTATACGGGACATTCAAGATAGCACCTCGATTCCCGCCACCACAGCTCCTTCACGTTCGCCGGCCCTTCAGTCTAACGGATGGCGAGGCGGGGAAAAATCAACTCGTCAAACGATTTAGCAATCGTAGCGCCGGTCGCACACCGCCGACCGCACAACATAGAAACGGACCGCCATGGATTCTCTCAACGATTTGAACGAGCGCGTCGACGCCTTTGTCGCCACCAGCTCCTTCGATACGCCTGCCGCGACGAACGACCAAGCCCCCATCGATGTTCCCGCCGAGGTTCACGAGGACATCGTCGCTTCGGTCGACTTCTCCGAGGTAGAGCTTGCAGACGAATTTACCGAGCCCCAGGTGGCCGTAACTCCCAACGGCCTTTTGGCCATGGAGCCGCTGCCCATCGACGGGCGTCTGCGCAAGGCGGCCCTCCGCATGCCCGATGAGATCGAGGAGGCCAGCGGCTTTACGCTCTTTGGCCGCCGCATCAAATCGCTCATCTACACCACCGACGTGGCGGTCATCCGCAATTCCAATGCCGACGCCGTGTTTGCCGTCTACCCCTTCACGCCGCAGCCCGCCATTACGCAAGCGTTGCTGACCGTTGCCGAGTGCCCGGTCTTTGTGGGCGTTGGCGGCGGAACCACCACCGGTAAGCGTTCCGTGCAGATGGCGGCCGTCTCCGAGATGCAGGGCGCGGCGGGCTGCGTGGTCAACTCCCCCGCTACCGCCGAGATGGTCGAGCACATTACCAACATCGCCGACATCCCCGTCATCGCCACGGTCGTTCGCTGCGACGACGATGCTCACGCCAAGGTGCGCGCCGGAGCCAAGATCCTCAACATCGCCGCCGGCAAGAACACGCCGCAGGTCCTGCGTGAACTGCGCGAGCACTATCCAACCTGCCGCTCATCGCACCGGGCGGCAAGACGCCCGAGAGCATCCGTGAGACCATCGCCGCCGGCGCCAACGCCATCATTTGGACGCCGCCATCGGCCCAGCAGCTGCAGACCGACATGATGCAGCGCTATCGCAAGATGAAGGAAGACGCCACGCCCGTCATCTCGCGCGACGATGTGCCCATTATCGACCAGGTCGCCGCCGCCGAGGTCAGCCAGGTCGAGAACATGAATCCCGATGTGCCGATCCCCGACGAAGTCATCGAACGCGTCGCTTCGATCCACGATCATATCGAGGAACGTCGCGCCAACCGCGGACTCAAACCCTCGCTGCACGGCTTCTTCTTCCGCGGAAAGAAACGCTAGCCGCAACAGCAAGGCCCGCCCCGCAAACAACGGGACGGGCCCTTTTCTGTTATCGAATGTCAGGAGAACAGGCGTAGCCGTTAAAACCGTCAGCCAGCCCACAAACGTTAGTCCACGCGCTTGTCGCCCATAAAGAAGATGGCCACCGTGCCGGGGCCGGTATGCGAGCCAATCAGAGCACCGATGCTATTGATCTCAATCTTGCCTTTGAGCTGCGGAACCTGTTCCTCTATCAGCGCCGCAACGGCCTCGGCGTCCTCGCGGCACGCCGAGTGCGACATGATGCACTTGCCCGAATAGTTCACGCCGTCCTGTACATGCGCCATCACGGTCTTGGCCATCTCGGAGATCGCGCGCTTCTTGGTGCGAATCTTCTCACGCGGCGCCAGCTCACCTTCGCAATCGACCGTCATAAGCGGGCAAATCTTGAGCGCCGTGCCGATGATCGCGCTCGCGGCCGAAATGCGACCGCCGCGCAGGTAGCTCGACAGATCGGTCGAGAAGAACCAGTGGTGCAGATTGAGTTTATGCTCCTCAATCCAAGCGGCCGTCTCGTCGAGCGAAGCGCCGCTATCGCGAACGTCGGCGGCACACTCCACCAGCAGGCCAAAGCCCGAAGACGCCGCCAGCGAATCGATGACGCGCACTTTGCCGCCCTGGGGATAGCGATCCGCAAGCATCTGCGCCGCAACGCAGGCCGATCCATACGTGCCCGAAATACCCGACGACAACGTCAGGTGCAGCACGTCTTTACCCTCGGCAACGAACGGCTCCCAGAACTCCTCGTACTCACCCACGCTCACCTGAGACGTCTTGGGCATGGCGCCCGCGGCAATCTGGGCAAAAAACTCGTCCGGCGTAATCGACTGATACAGATCGTCCGTATAGACAACATCGTCGATCTCGTAATGAAAACACACGACAGAAATATTGCGCGACGCAAAGAACTCACGGGTTCGATCGGCGGCGGATTCACAGGTCAGGACAAAATCACTCATATGAGGCTCCTTACTCATTGCTGCGTAAATTATTGCACAGCAAGCGTGAATACGGTACAAATGTCCACTATTTACCAAATTGAACCAAAGGTAGTGAACATCCTTACCGTCATCATCTCTATCGATCCCGGAGGTATGCGCCTGCAAAAAACGACCCTACGTCTCCATTCAACCGCCATATCCACCTCAACTAAATCGATTTACCAAACCGTTCGGCCAACAATTCGATCTCCCATCCCCAATCGAAACAAAAGCGGCGCATACTGATAAACGTTTGACGCTGTTTATCAGTTTTACCAACCACATCGGAAGGTGCTTCATGGTCGCATTCGATCGCAATCCGCAAGACTTCAAGTATCTGCGCCTGCTGTCGAGACAGTTCCCCACCGAGCAATCCGCATTTACCGAAATCATCAACCTCTCGGCCATCCTCAACCTGCCCAAGGGCACCGAGCATTTTATGAGCGATGTGCATGGCGAATACGAAGCCTTTATGCACATCCTCAACAACTGCTCGGGCGTCGTGCGCGAGCATGTCGACGAGATCTTTGGCGACACGCTCTCCTTTGACGAAAAGGGCGAGCTGTGCACGCTCATCTACTATCCGCGCGAGAAGATCGATCTTGTCCGCAGCCGGCGCGAGGACTCGCCCACCTGGTACAAGACCATGCTCGACCAGCTCATTGTGGTTGCCCGCTCGCTTTCGAGTCGCTACACCCGCTCCAAGGTGCGTAAGGCCATCCCGCGTGATTACGCCTACATCATCGACGAGTTGCTGCACACGCATCCAGACGAGAACAACTACCGTGTGCGTTATCACGAGCGCATTATCGAATCCATCTTGGAGACCGCCAGCGCCGACGACTTTATCGAGTCGCTTGCCTCGCTCATCAAGCGCCTCGCCGTCGACCACCTGCACTTGGTGGGCGACATCTTCGACCGTGGCGGCGGTGCGGCCAAGATTATGGACCGCCTGCTCACCTATCATTCGCTCGATATTCAGTGGGGCAACCACGATCTGCTGTGGATGGGCGCTGCGGCCGGTGAGCCCGCCTGCATCGCCACGGTGCTGCGCAACAACCTGCGCTACGACAACTACGAGATTCTCGAGAACGACTACGGCATCTCGTTGCGCGAGCTTGTCGCCTTCGCCGACGCACCTATACCGCCGGCGAGTCCATCACCCCGCTGATCAAGGCCATCAACGTGCTGCTCTTTAAACTCGAGGGCCAGATTATCCAGCGTCACCCCGAGTTCGACATGACCGACCGCCTGCTGCTCGACAAGATCGACCACGGCACCGGCACGGTCACGCTTGCCGACGGCAGCGTGTGGCCGCTCACGACCAACGACTTCCCCACCGTCGATCCAACGGACCCTTACACGCTCACGCCCCAGGAACAGCACATCATCGACAAACTCGTGTCCGAGTTTGTCACCGCCGATCACCTGCATCGCCACATCGATTTCCTCTATACCCACGGCTCCATGTATAAGGTCGCCAACGGCAACCTGCTGTTCCACGGCTGCGTGCCGCTCAACGAAGACGGCACCTTTAGCAGCATGAATTGCCTGGGCACCTGGCACGCCGGGCGCGATTATTTTGATTTTTGCGACCATATCGCGCGCCGCGCCTGGCGCGTCGGCGACCGCGATGCCCTCGACTGGATGTGGTACCTGTGGATCGGCTTTAACTCACCTGCCAGCGGACGCGTGGTGCGCACCTTCGAGCGCGCCTACATCGCCGACAAGAGCACGTGGGTCGAGCCGATGGACCCGTACTATACGCTCACCACGTCCTCGTCCGTTTGCGACGACATCATGCGCGAGTTTGGCGTCGTCCCTATGCTTGCTCGCCGACGGGCCACATCATCAACGGCCATACCCCGGTCAAAACCACCAAGGGCGAGCAGCCCATCCGCGCCAACGGTAAGCTGCTGGTCATCGACGGCGGTTTCTGTCGCGCCTACCACCCAAAACGGGCATCGCCGGCTACACGCTCATCTCGAGCTCGCGCGGATGCCGCCTCAAGTCGCACCAGGCCTTTACCACCGTTGCCGAGGCGCTCACCCGCAACATCGACATCGAAAGCGAGACCAACCGCTTTGACGAGGCCGACCGGCGCCGCATGGTGAGCGACACCGATACCGGCGTCAAGATTCGCAGCCAGATCCAGGACCTGCGCCAGCTGCTCGATGCATATAGAAACGGTGCTATCGAGGAGCGCGCCTAGCCCCGCCTGCAGGGATTGGCTAAACTTGCTGAGTTTGTCATCCCCACGGCGCTGCAGCGCCACCCTAAGGCAGGTACCATGCAAAAGCTCCTTGCGCAGATCATGAAGTTTGGCGTCGTCGGCGTCATTGCCACCGTCATCGACTTTGGCATCATGAATCTGCTCCACTACGGCCTGGGCCTCAATATCCTGATCGCCAACACCAGTGGCTTTATCGTCTCGCTCATCTTTAACTACGTCGCGAGCATGAAGTACGTATTTGCACACAAGGAGGGCATGAGCCGCCGCCGCGAGTTCATCATCTTTGTCGTGTTGTCCGTTATTGGCTTGGCACTCAACGACGGTATCGTGCTGGCGCTCAACGCCGGCCTGGGGCTCGAGCCAATATCGCCAAGATTTGCGCCACCGCGCTTGTTATGGTCTACAACTTTGTGACCCGAAAGATCTTCCTGGAGGGCGACGAGACCAAGTAGCTCGACTTTCCCGCACAGCTACGGGGCCCACGGATGACGCACGTCGAGCACTGCGTTGTTCGTGGGCCCTGCTCGTTTGCGGGAAGATTTGCAACGTTTGCGGATTACCTCTTGAATATTTGGCGAGTTCGTATAGTTCTTGCCAAAGACCTTACGTTTCCCATGCAAAAGCTCTAAAGTATCTCGTTGCTCGATTCATCAACGCATTGGATGTGATTACGTGCGCAAGGCACTGGCACAACCTCATACCAAGCAGTTCCTCAAGTTCGCTGTCGTGGGTCTTATCTCCTTTGGCATCGACTGGGGCATGCTCATTGCGCTCGTCGAGCTGTTCCACCTCGACTTTTTGATGAGCACCACGATCTCGTTTACCACGTCTGTCGTGGTCAACTACTGGCTCAGCATGAAGTACGTGTTCGACCATCGCGAGGGCATGAGCCGCAAGCGCGAGTTCACGATCTTCACCATCTTGTCGGTGATCGGTTTGGGCCTCAACGACCTGTACATGTTTGTGGGCGTCACGTTTTTGAGCATCGGCTACCAGGCCATGAAGGCCATCGCAACGTTCCTGGTCACCTGGTACAACTACTTTAGCCGTCGCTTCTTCCTCGAGGGCGCACGTTCGTAGACGGCCCGACATTTGCTTGAAGGTATAACCGGTTGGAATTCTCGTTCCAACGGTTTTTTGTTTGCAGAGCCTGCCGAGGAAGGCGCACAAGGCGAGAAACTGCATCCCGTTCGCATAAAGACGGGCGGCTCGGATGTTTGTCCGAACCGCCCGTTTGACGTGTTATGTCGAGGCATTTAGCCCGTTACGTAATACCAGACGACACTGTCGCCGTTGGATAGGACGTAGTTGCTGCACGCTTTGTCGGGTGTAGCGCCGTTAACGGAGTACATCCAGCCACTCGTTCCGCCATGCTCCTTCTCGGCCAAACCGCCAATGGCGGCGACATACGTGCCGAACGATGAGCCATGCGCATTCACGGAAAGGCCCAGAGCGCACAGGGCATCGTAGACCGTTGCACCCTCGTTAAAGGTGAAAGTGCCACTAGAAGACACGGGATTGCCCACAGCGCTCGATGTGACCGAAACCGTCACCGTAACGTAGCCGGACTCCTGCGAGCCGCCTGATTGCCCGCAGAGGCGCCGCCACTGCTGGATGCAGACCCACCGCCGGTCGCCGAGCCAGCGCTCGAAGAAGAGCCGTCAGAAGAACTCGATCCACCGGTGGATTCAGAGCCCTGTCCAACAGACGCGTTGTTGGACGTCTTGCCGTCCTTGCTTTCGGACTTCTTCTCCTTCGAATCCTTTTTTGAGTCCTTCGACCCGTCCTTCGCATTGTCCGAAGATTTGGAGTCCTTGGACGCAACCTTGCCCGAAACGGTAGTCGAGCCGGAACCCGATGCGTCCTTGGCAACGACGCTCTCCCCCGTCACAGCCTGAGCGATCCAATCGATGGACCATGCACCGCTGGAAGAAGGTGGATAAAGCCTAGCGACACAACGATCAAAACGACGCAAACGGCTGTCAGGCACCAACAAGCGCCTTGCGCCGCGGGACGGACGCCGCCGAAGCGGCGCCCTTTTGCTTTGCATCGTCGAGTTGAATGAACGACGACTCGGGTTGCTTGGAGTCGGCGTCCTGAGGTTTATTGGACATAGCCCTCACCTACCGACGTTTGGTGAGCACGAACACGCCGATGACGGCGAGACCGATCACGCCGGCCGCCACGCCAGCGATGGCGAGCGGATTGAAGCCAGACTGCTGCACAGGAGCCTCAGCGGACTTCTTATCAGACTTCTTGCTGTCCTTCTTGTCGGACTTGTCGGAATCCTTCTTGGAATCCTTGCCGTCCTTGGTTTTGGTCTTGGTCGTGGTCGACGGCACAGGCTTCTGCCCAGGCGAAACGGCACCGCCGCTCTGCTGGCCACTCGTTCCGCTGCCGGAGCCGGCGCCATTGCCAGAGCCGCCCGCGTTGCCATTGGAGCCACCGTTACCGCCAGGGTTAACGGCGTTCTTGATCCACTTGGCGTAGAGCGTCATATCGGCCGTCACGACGTCCTTGGCGAAGTCCCACTTCTCGCCTTCGGCAGTGTACCAGCGAGGAACGTATATCCGTCGCGGGTAGGGGCGGCTGGCTCGGAAACCATCTTGTTCTTGGCAACATAACGCGGTGCGACGTACGAACCGCCCTGTACATCGAACGCAACTCTCCAGGACTCGGCACCCGCTAGCTTAAAGAGGCGTCCCGAGTCATTGGCGTAGTACAGGTTGCCCTTCTCATCACAGATGATAGAAGCGGTGCAGTATTCACGATACTTTGCGTCGGGCGTGAATATCATTTGCGCCGCATCGTCGCCCAGTTTATAAGCGTAAACGCCACCGGGCAGAGCGTTGCAGGTGAAGTACACGTACGTGTCGTTACCTTGAACCGAGACGAGCGGGGTACTCTTGGACTCGCCCTTGTCTGCGCGGATGCTCTTTTTAACGCTCATAGTGCTCAGATCGATGACAGAGAGCGTTCCGTAACCCTCGATGTCCATGCCGCAGACATACGCCAGGCCGTTGCTCACTGCCGGCGTAGAGGTGGAGATGGCCGCGAAGGCAACGGGCTTGCCCTCGAGGGTCAGCTTGTCCCCGCTGCGACGAATCTTGTAGAGCGTTCCGTTATCGCGGGAGACCGCGAGATACGTGCCGTCGCCGTTCTCGCCAACCTCGACGGCAATGATGCCGGAGCGAACGGGCGTGCCTACGCTTACGCTCGAGAGCTCTTTGCCGTTGGAGCCATCAATGAGGGCAACCTTACCGGACTCGTTACCGATGATGATGTCGTCACCGGAGGCCGCAGCGCCCGCCCAGTAGTAGCCCTCGTTCTCGTTGGTCTCGGACTTCTTTTGTCTGTTGTCCAGTCCACTTTGCCGGAAGCCAGGTCAACGCACACGAGCGCACCTTCTGAACCGTCGACAACAGTGAAGCCTGCGTAGGCCTTGCCGCCGGAGATGGTCACGGACGTGAGAGCTTGGGTATCTTTGATCCCGAGCGAAGGGGTCTTGTATCGACAGGCTATCGAGTACTGCCCATCCTTCTTGTCCAGAACAAAAATGCCGAGCGAGCCGTCCTCAAAAGGAACAACCAGATAGCCGTCTTTATAGGCGGGACGGCAGAAGTAGCCAATGTTCGCGCCAATAGAGCAGCTCGCAAGCTCCTTCTTTCCGGTTTCAGAATCTATGAGCACAATGCGGTCGCCCTTAACCGCGCAAATATTACCGTCGATAATGAGCAAGTCCGAAACGCCTTTTGCACCGCCCTTGATATCCGCGGGCTCATCCCACGCAGATTCAGTTGCACCAGACGGAGTCGGCACTTCGGCAACCGAGCCATTGGCTTTGCCGCCAGCAAACGAAGGCCAGGCAGAGTCGAAGTTAGACTTAGGCGCGTTGGGGTCGGTCGTGAGGGCATCGGGGTCAGGCAGCTTGTCGTTAGCCGTATAGACCCAGGCGATAGACTTCGCGTCCTTCAGCTTGACGCTGCCCGCACCCAAATCGGAAGGCTTGTCATCGATAAAGAGCTTCCAGTAAGCCCCAGTCGTAGAGTCCCATGCGAGCGTTCGCCCATCAAACGGCGATGTAATTGAGTTGAGGAACCAGCCCCATGCGCCCGTACCATAATCCGCAGAGATGCCGCTCTGCTTGAAGGCAAGTTCAGTCGCATCAGCCACGGTCGCGGTATCAACCATGGTGTAGTCAGCTGCAGGCGCCCACGCCTGAACATTACCGCCGCTGTCAACACCGATAATCTGCAGGGAAGCCTTTGCCTGCCCAGGCATAGTACCGTCAGAGCGTAGACCCAGGAAACCTTGTCACCGGCCTCGAGCGTGTAGTTACCGGCGCCGACATTGGCCATCTTGCCGTTAACGAAGAACTGCCAGACTTCCAAGTGCTTTCGTTAACCCGTACGGTCGAAAGCGTCACGTTCTTATTGAACGGGGAAGTCAGCGAATTGAGGAACCAACCGTACGAACGGTTTGGACGTCGGCGCCAATACCGGCCTGCTTAAAGACCTGCTCGGAAAGATCGGCGGCAGTTGCGCCCTCTTCCACCAGCGAGGTCGTTGGTTGCGCCCACGTCTGCTGAGCACCCGAGGCGTCCTGGCCGATAACGGTGCAGCTTACCGAAAGCTGGTCGGTGGGCGCCGGGTCGCCGTACTTGGAGTAGCACCAGACGACCGAGTCGCCGGCCTCGAGCGTGTAGTCACCTGCGCCAACCGATGCGGCCGTGCCGTTGATAAAGAGCTGCCAGTACGCTCCGGTCTGCGAATCATAGCCAAGCGTTTGGCCCGCGTCGACAGGCGAGGTGACGGAATTGAGGTACCAACCAGGTTCCCATGCCGTAATCGGCAGTGAGGCCGTGCTTCTTGAAGAGCGCCTCAGAGAGGTCGGCGGCGGTAGACCCCGTTTTTAACGTATACGGCTCGGCGGCGGTCCAGGTCTGCCGGTTGCCATCGGCATCGATGCCGATAACCGAGCATGTTGCTGTAACCTCAGGAGCGACCTGACCGCTCGTTCCAAGCACGGTCACCGTCGCAGAAACATCCAAGCCGGCAAGTACCGCGTAGTCCGAATTGTCGGGATAGCGCTCGGCATAACGGGCAAAACGCTCACTCTTCAGACGGCCGCTAATCGTGACTTTCGTGTTGTACTCGGGCTGAGTGAGGATAAGGTTCTCATGCGCGATAACCCTAGGCTGGCTCGACTTGAGCAAACGATAGGTGTTCTCCGTGCCACCGGGGAGCTCGCTGAACACGAAACCGTAATGGCCCGCAGCCTCTTCGGCGGAATAGCACCAGTTAACGCCGAGTCCTTGACCATACACCTTAAGCGGTGCATGCAGGCTTCCCGTTACATTGGAGGCATCCTGGCCGTCAAGAATACCCTGAGAGAATGTTGACTTTGCAAGGCTCAGGTGGAACAGCTCGGCATCGAGCTCGTCCTGGTCCTGCGGGGCAATCGCAAAATCGAGGGTCTTACTAGCCGTGACCTCGGAGTTCGACTTGTCGGTCACCGTAAGGGTGACCTTGGTCTTCGCCGCCTCGGTGCCAGGCAACGGCTGGTAGACCGTGCCCTTGTAACCGTTGAACGTAATGTCATCGGTGCTGGCGGAGTACTCGACCTTGTAGTACTTGCCATCGATATTGAGCGTGCTCGTGCGCGGCATCTGCAGGTCGGCGGTCAAGCCGTCCTTGTTGGCGACCGCATCGGTGCCGGAGTACTTGATGTTGTCATAAGTAAACGCCGCGTCGACCTTCTCCTGCAGCGCCTTCTTGTCGGCAGCAACCTTCTCGGGATCGCCCTTGACCGTCACGGTGAAGTCGTGCGAGCCTTAACGTCAGACGGGCCACCGCTCACAAACGAAACCGTCGCGGTCAGCGTTACGGTGCGATCGCTCGAAACGCGCGTCACCTTGCCGGTGTAGTCGTCCCAGCCATAACCGGACGGCCAAATGACATCGCCGTCGGAGCTCTTCCAGCTAACCTCGAACTTGCTCTTGGAGCCTGCGCGGTACGGAAGCGTGAGGTTCGACGTGACGGACTCGGCCGAATCGCCCGAAGCGTAGCCTATGGCAATTTGCTCGGCAGCATCGTCGAGCATCTGCTGCACACGAGCCTCGTCCCAAGCAACCTGCACTGTCTTGCTGGGCTGATAGTATTCGGTTTCGTCGCCGCGTGACAGCTCAAACACGACGTCGGCGCTGCGCAGGCCGTCGATGTTGTAGCCGGTGTAATCGTTGGGATCGATGTAGAAGAACGTCACATCGCCGTTGGTCTTATCCTGGGCGTCGGAGATACCGACCGTGGCCTTGTCATCCTCAGCCTTAAAGGCAACGCCGCCCTCAGAGATCTTGACGTCGATATCGGTAAATCCCAGATCGACAAGCTGCGCCTTCAGAACATCGTTGACGTTGCCGCCCTTGGCGCTGTAATCAACAGCGATCTGCTTGTTAGCATTGTTGAGCTTTTGGACTGCAGCCTCAAGCGAGCCTGCGGCGATAACCTTGTTGGTGGAGACGAGCTCGACCGTCGAGCTTCCGCTCGTGGCGACAGCTTCAGATACTTGCCAGCAGCAGATGCCGAGACCGTCGCCTCGCGCCCGACATATCGGACAGCAGCGTCCAGTCGGCCGCGGGAGCCTTCGCGTCGTCGGCCGCATACCAAGCAACAGTCGCCTGACCGGTGACGTCGATACCATTGGTGGCCGAACCGTCGGCGCGCTTGGCCTGCGCCGTCGCCTTAACGCTATCACCCGAGACGAGATGGGTCGTATCGCTATTGATCTGCGGCGTAGTGGTCACGCGCAGCAGGTTATACTCCCCCGCCGCGGTAACACTGTCGGGCGAAACCCATTCAACCGTGTTGTCGAGAGCGCTTGCCGTAACTTTGATGCGCTTGCCAACAAGCGCGTCCGAAATGGTCAGGCTGCCATCGGTCGTATCGATGCCGTCGGTGAGCTCGGTCCAATCGGCATCGTCCTCGCCCTTGGCGTACCACGCCATGGTCAACTCGGCATCGTCGGGCACGTCCTTCGTCGAGCCCGACCAGCTGCCCGGAACCTGCACGCTCGGCGTGATCTTTGAACCCACGCTCAGCGCAACGTTCTTATCGGCAAGCTCAATGCCCGCCAGCTTGTACTGACCCTTGAGCGTCACGGGGCCGAGCGGGGCAACGGACTGCGTACCGTACGAGCTCTTCTTCTGCGTGCTGGAAACGGTATTTTCGCTCGTCACCTTCACGCGCAGATACTTGCCGGCATAGGCGGCGTCAACGGTATAGGTGGCCTCGGTGGCACCGGGGATATCGGTGTAAGCGGAGTCGTAGCTCGAGCTGCTATTTGCATACTGCCACTGGTAGGTCACATTATCGGCGCGGTCGATATAGCTGTAGCGCGAACCGTCCTTTTTGCGCACCTTAGTCTTGAGCGTATCGCCTACGTGCACGCCATTGGTGGCGGGAGAGCCCTCAAACTGTACGTCGTACAGCTCAACCTGGCCCGCGACGGAAACGGGACCCGCCGCATAGTAGGGCTTCTGCTCGCCATAGCCGCCGTTGGCCTTGGCCACGACGTAGCAGCCCTTAAGAGCGGCGGTCACCGTCAGAGTGTTACCGGTCTCACCCTCGATAGGCGTGTTGCACGAGCTCGCGTAGTTCGAGGTGCCCTTATACCACTGCCATGTGACATGTGAATCGGCGGTAACGTCAGTGGAGCCGCCTTTGCGGTCGCCGTAATCGTGGAACCAACCTCGACTTTGCCCGAAGTCGGCTCATAGTCACGCTCGTGATATTAATTGAACCGGCGGCAGCAACGAGAGCGCCCGTCGAGTTGGTCAAGCTCGAAGAGCCAATCTTCGAGGACACCTTGCACTTGAGGTACTTGCCGCCCAAAGCGTCGGTAAGCTCGAGGGTCTCACCCGTGGCGCCCGCGATATCGGTATACGTGCCGCTCTTGGTGTCGGAGCTCTGCCACTGGAAGTTGAGCTTGCTCGCGTCGATAAACGTCGAGGCGCCCTTCTCCTTGGCGCGAGCCTGGGCGGTATCGCCAACCGCGAACACAGAGTTGTTGGTCTTGGGATTGATGAGCGAAACCGCGTAGACGTCCACCGCACCGGCCTGTTTGACCTTGTTGGAGGTGGTCTTGCTCACCGTATTTACGCCAGCAGTAGCCTCGACTCTGATGTACTTGCCCTCGAGGTCATCGGTCACCGTGAGGGAAGCGCCCGTCTCGCCCTCGATCTTGGTAAAGCCCGAGTACTGCGAGGTAGATGCGGACCAGGTGTAGGTGACCTTGGCGTCGGAGCCACGGGGCTCGACCAATCCTTGTACGGCGTCGCCATCAGAGTATCGCCTATGCTCGGCGCGTCGCTACTCAGCTTGACGTTGTAAAGCTCCATTTGGCCGGCGCCCAGCACGGGGCCGGGGATGCTGTTAGGATTAATGCCCGAGCCGTACGAAACAGAGGGGCCGTAGTGGTCCTTGCCGTCTGCCGTCACCTTGCAGATGAAGTATTTGCCCTCCATCGCGTCAGTGATGGTGAGCGACTGCTCGTGGCCTATGACCTCGGTGTAATCGGCGGCGTCACTGCTGGCCTTGACCGTGCCGGCGAGCCAGGTATAGGTCCAGGCGCCGGGGTTAGCGACCGATTTGGTCTCGGTCGTAGGGTCGCCCCAGTAGTCCTCGGTCTCGACCTCATCGTACATATTGGCCCAGAGCGTATCACCACATTGAGCGCGCCGGACTTCGTCGAATACGAGTTGTCCTTATCCTTGGCGTCCTGGATATAGACCTTAGCCTCGCTCGAAAGCGTTGTGGCGGACGCGGCGGCAACGGCGTTCTTCTGCTCCGAAGCAGCAGGCATCGCAGCAGAGCTCTCGGACTCAGTCGCGTTGTCTGCGGCGGTGTCAGCACTATTCGCGGAACTCGCAGTTGCGCCTGATCTGCGTCGGCGCCATCGGCAGCAGCGCTCGCCGCTGCACTGTTCGCGTCGGTGCCGGCAACAGCGCCCTCATCGGCCG
>ENA-OQEN01000348-OQEN01000348.1-human-gut-metagenome-genome-assembly--contig:-NODE-348-length-20233-cov-3.380832_pt1 | contig 20233 bp, 35 predicted proteins | sample MGYA00242791_ERZ504627 | MGnify/ENA primary metagenome ERZ504627 (study PRJEB26092, sample SAMD00036316) | human gut metagenome | host: Homo sapiens | study: EMG produced TPA metagenomics assembly of... | reverse complement strand
CTACCAACGACGGCTTGGCGCCTCCGGCGAAAATATGGCGCGGTTGTGCCAGCGCAAGCACTATTACTTTGTGCCCTACGGGCAGGACGACCCCTTTGCCAAGCCCCAGAGCCTGAAGGCCGACCTTGCCCTGCTGCCCGCCGCCGTGGACGCCGCTTTGCGGGGTGAGCAGCTGCAACCGGTGCTGCTGGGACAAAGGAATGTGTAAATCTCTTTTCAGCGGGGAAAAAATGTGGTATACTTCAAATGATGTCTTGTCGGCATAAAACGGATAAGCGGAGAATACCAGATGAAAAAATTTACCGCAGCACTGTGCACCGTGCTGCTTTTGATAGGCGCTGTGCTGGTGCCCGGCGCGGCAGCAGCCGGCCCGGCGCTGGCCAATACCCGGGCATACTGCATCATGGATGCAGACACCGGCCTTGTGCTGGCGCAGCAGAATATGGACGAGGAACTGCACCCGGCCTCCATTACCAAAGTAATGACCCTTGGTCTTGCCTGCGAGAAGGCGCAGGGGGACTGGGACGATGTAAAGCTGACCGTGACCCACGAGGACGTCTACTCGCTGGCGGGCACGGATTCCAGCCATATTGCCCTGCGGGAAGGGGAAGAAGTTCCCTGTGGATGCGCTGTACGCCACCCAGATGGCCAGCGCCAACGACGGCGCCAACCTGCTGGCGGAGTATTTCGGCGGCGGCACCATCGCGGACGGCGTGGCGGCCATGAATGCACAGGTGGAGGAACTTGGCCTTGCCCACACCCACTTTTCAAACCCCCATGGCATCAGCGATGACGACCACTATACCAGCTGCTACGATATGGCACAGATTTTGCGCTGGGCGCTGCAGCAGCCGGGGTTTGAGGACCTGTTCACCCGCAACGAGATGTACACCATGCAGCCCACCAACATCCAGCCGGTGACCCGCTACTTCTCTCAGCAGGATAAGATCCGCATCGGCTCCAGCCGCTACCATATCGACAGTGTGCTGGGCTCCAAGCTGGGCTATACCAACACCGCCCGGTACAGCTATGTCTGTCTGGCGGAGCAGGACGGGGTGCGGCTGATCTGCGCGACCATGCAAAGCCAGCTGAGCACCGATAAATATAACGATATGCGCACCCTGCTGGACTACGCCTTTTCCACCTATAAAAGCTACACCCAGCTGCCCGGCGGCACGGTCACCGCACAGCTGGCTGTGGCGGGCGGCGGGCAGAGCCTTGGCACCGTTACCGTAGCGGACCCCGGGGTGAAGCTGCTGCTGGCCGAGGGCTTATCCGCGCAGGATGTGACCGTGGATCTGGAGTTGCCGGAGCAGTATCTGCTTGGCGCAGAGCCCGCCGTGTATGCGGTGTACACCCTGAACGGCGGCGCGCAGCAGGAGAGCACCAGCGTGCGGGTAAAGGCGGAGATCACAGGTCTGGCGGAATTGCTGGAGCAGAGCGTCGGCACAAAGCTGGAAGCCGCCAGGGACGTGGAACCGGGCAGCAGCGCATGGCTGCTGGCGGGCATCTCGGTGGGGTGCACCATAGGTGCAGCCGTGGTTACCGTACTGGTGCTGCGGGTACATTCCCGCCTGAAAAAGCGCCGCAAAACGGCAAGGCACCATAAAAAGCGTAAAAGCCTGTTCAAAACCAGACTTTTCCAGATAAAGAAAAAGCTTTCAGAAAAAAAGAGAGGTACAATATCATGGGTAAGTTTATTTTTACGCAGACCGAGATCCCCGGCGTGGTGGTCATTGAGCCGCAGGTGTTTGGCGACGACCGCGGCTATTTTATGGAGACCTACCAGAAGGACCAGTTCGCAGAGGCCGGTATCGACAAGGAATTTGTGCAGGACAACCAGAGCCGCTCCACCCGGGGCGTGCTGCGCGGGCTGCACTTCCAGAAGAACCACACCCAGGGCAAGCTGGTGCGCGTGACCAAGGGCGAGGTGTATGACGTAGCCGTGGACTGCCGTCCCCACAGCGCTACCTTTGGCAAGTGGGTGGGCGTGACCCTTTCCGAGGACAACAAGAAGATGTTCTATATCCCGGAGGCTTTGCCCACGGTTTTCTGGTGCTGAGCGATGTGGCAGAGTTCTGCTATAAGTGCACCGATGTCTACGACCCCACCAGCGAGGGCGGCATCCCCTACGATGACCCCACCGTCAACGTGCAGTGGCCGGACTGCGGCTGTGAGCACAAGACCAGCGCAAAGGACAAGCTGCACGAGCCCTTTGCCGCCCAGAAGTTCGAGTATTTTGAAAAGTGGTGATCGCCCGTGGCAAAACTCAAAGCAATGTGGAACGGCTTCTGGCGCTACCGCTATCTGCTGTGGAACCTTGTAAGCCGTGATTTCAAGCTGAAATACCGCCGCAGCGTGCTGGGCGTGGTGTGGAGCGTTTTGAACCCGCTGCTGATGTGCCTTGTGTACTGGGCGGTGTTCAGCAGCCTGATGGATATGCGGGGCAGCGGCATCGACAACTTTGCCGTCTTTCTGATGTGCGGTCAGCTGCTGTTCAACTTCTTCAACGAGGCTACCTCCACCAGTATGAGCAGCGTGCTCAGCGCCGCCCCGCTGCTGAAAAAGGTGTATATCCCCAAGTATATCTTCCCGTTGGAAAAGTGCTGCTTTGCCATGGTGAACTGCATCTTCAGCTTTGTGGCGCTGCTGCTGGTCATGATCTTTACCGGCGCACCCTTCCACCTGACCATTTTCGAGGCGCTGTACCCGCTGGTGACTCTGTTCTTCTTCAGTCTGGGCGTCAGTATGTTCTTAGCGGCGGCTACCGTGTTCTTCCGGGATATCATGCATATCTGGAGCGTGTTCGTCACCGCGCTGCTGTATTTCTCCGCCATCTTCTACGACCCCACCCAGATGACCTTTTCCATCGGCGGCTTCAATATGCAGCAGATCATCAAACTGAACCCCATGTACTGGTATATCACAGGCTTCCGCCGCACGGTGATGTGGGGCATCCCGCTGGATTGGAATATGTTCCTTGTCTGTGGCATCTGCGCCGTAGTGTCCATGGTAGTGGGGCTGCAGGTGTTCCGCAAAACGCAGGACCACTTTGTGCTGCACATTTAAGGAGGGTGAACAATGGAACCGATCATCAAAGTGGACAATGTTTCCATGTGCTTCAACCTTTCCAAGGAAAAGCATGAGAGCCTGAAGGAGTACTTTCTGGCCATGGTGCAGGGACGGCTGCAATACGACGAGTTCTACGCTTTAAAGGACGTCAGTCTGGACATTATGCCCGGCGATTTTTACGGCCTTGTGGGCTTGAACGGCTCGGGCAAATCCACCCTGCTCAAGACCATTGCCGGGGTGTACAAGCCCAGCAAGGGCAAGGTGACCGTAAACGGCACCATCGCCCCGCTCATCGAGCTGGGCGCGGGCTTTGATATGGATCTGACCGCCCGCGAGAATATCTATCTCAACGGCACGGTGCTGGGCTTCTCGCCCAAGTATCTGGACGAAAAATTTGACGAGATCGTAGAATTCAGCGAGCTGGAAAACTTTCTGGATGTGCCACTGAAAAACTACTCCTCCGGCATGGTGGCGCGCATCGGCTTTGCCATTGCCACCATCACCAAGCCCGATATCCTCATTGCGGACGAGGTGCTGTCGGTGGGCGATTTCCTGTTCCAGCAGAAGTGCGAAAAGCGGATGCAGGAGCTGATGGCGGGCGGCACCACGGTCATTCTGGTGTCCCACTCCATCGAGCAGATCGAGCGGATGTGCACCAAGGTGGCATGGCTGAGCCACGGTCACCTGAAAATGAACGGGGACACCCAGACAGTCTGCGCCGCCTACAAGGCGACCCAGCGCGGCGAGGTCTGATATGAATGTACGGTTGAAACGCGCCAAGGAGCTGGCCGGCTATGCCGTGCAGCTGACAAAGGAAGAGGGCCTGCCCACCATGGTCAGGCGCGGCGCGGGCTTTGTCAAGCGCCGCTGCTTTGGCAAGCGCGCACGCTACCTGCCCGCCAAAAAGGTGCTGGAGGCCCAGCGCGCAGAGATGGCAGGCAAAACGGCGGTAGACTGCGGCCTGCCCACCATCTCGGTGCTGACCCCGCTGTATAATACCCCGGAAAAATACCTGCGGGAATTTCTGGATTCCTTTGTGGGGCAGACCGCGCCCAACGGGCAGCTCTGCCTTGCCGATGCTTCGGACGCCGCCCACGGGACGTGGAACGGATCGTAAAGGAATATCAGCAAAAGAATCAACAGATCGTATACAAAAAGATCGAAAATAAGGGCATTGCGGCCAACACCAACGCTGCCGCGCAGCTGGCAACGGGGGAGTATCTGGCGCTGGCTGACCACGACGACATTCTGGCACCCCATGCCCTGTACACCATGGGCAAGGCCATTTTGCAGCTGCGGCAGCGCGGCGAGCCGGACGGCTTCCTATACAGCGATGAAGCACTGTTCACCAAGAGCATCCGCCGCCCCATGGTGGCGCACTTCAAGCCGGACTACGCCCCGGATTACCTGCTGTGCTGCAACTACATCTGCCATCTGGCGGTGTTCCAAAAAGCGCTGTGGGAGCAGCTGGGCGGCGAACGCCCGGAATGCGACGGCAGTCAGGATCATGATCTGTTCCTGCGGCTGCTGGAAAAGACCGGCGGTGCCGCCCATGTGCCGCAGGTGCTCTACTACTGGCGGGTGCACGCGGGGTCTACCTCCGGCGGTGCAGACGCCAAGCCATACGTTGCGGCAGCGGCCAAAAAGGCGCTGGCAGACCACCTGACCCGCACCGGGCGCACCGGCACGGTGGAGGACGGCCTGTTCCCCAGCACCTACCGGGTGAAGTGGGACATCGTGGGCGAACCCAAGGTGAGCATCCTCATCCCCAACAAGGACCACACCGAGGATCTGGAAAAGTGTCTGCACAGCATCTGGACAAAGACCGAATGGGAGCACTTTGAGGTGATCGTGGTGGAGAACAACTCCACGACCCCGCCACCTTTGCCTACTATAAAAAGGCGCAGCAGCGCTATGACGGTCTGCGGGTGGTCACCTACCCGAAAAAGGGCTTCAACTTTTCCGGCATCAACAACTTTGGCCGCAAATATGCCACCGGCGAGTATCTGCTGCTGCTGAACAACGATGTGGAGGTGCGCAGCGGCGAATGGCTCACTGAACTTCTGCGCCAATGCGCCCACCCCGGCGGGGCGGCAGTGTGCGGTGCAATGCTCTGGTACCCGGACGAGACCATCCAGCACGCGGGCGTCATTACCGGGCTGGGGGGCTACGCGGGGCACAGCCACAAGTACAAAAAGGCCGGTGGCAGCGGGTATCTGTTCCGCACCGCCACGGTGCAGGACTTTTCTGCCGTTACCGGTGCCTGCCTGCTGGTAAAGACCAGCGTGTGGGACGAGGTAAAGGGGCTGGACGAAGCCTTTGCGGTGGCCTTCAACGATGTGGACTTCTGCCTGCGGGTGCGGGATGCGGGCTACCGCATTGCGTGGACGCCCTACGCCCAGCTGACCCACTACGAGAGCAAGAGCCGCGGCGGGGACGAAAAAGACCCGGTAAAGGCACGGCGCTTTGCCGCCGAGCAGCAGCGTCTGTACGAGGTGCACGGCAAGGAGAACATCCTGCATGACCCCTACTACAACCCCAACCTGACCATGGACCGGGAGGATTTTTCCGAAAGTGATGATCTGCGCGGGCTGAAAGAGGGACGCATCACGGTGCAGTGGAGGGAATAACAGCATGAACATCAAAGGTCATTTCGAGACTATCACCCGGCACAAGCTGCTGGTGATGAAATACTGCTTTGAATGCGGGTTGTATGAGCAGGGTCTTGCCCACGACCTGAGCAAGTACAGCCCCACCGAATTCATCCCCGGGTGCATCTATTATCAGGGTGACCACAGCCCCAACGAGGCCGAGCGCGCAGCCAAGGGCTACACCTCGGCGTGGCTGCACCACAAGGGGCGCAACAAGCATCATCTGGAATACTGGATCGATTACAGCACCACCAAGACCGGCCTGACCGGCATGAAGATCCCCCTGCGCTACGTCTGCGAGATGGTGTGCGACCGGGTGGCGGCAAGCCAGATCTATCTGGGCGATAAGTACACCGATGCCTCCGCGTGGGAGTACTACCAGCGCAGCAGGATCACTACCTGATGCACCCGGAGACCCGGGCGCTGCTGGAAAAGCTGCTGTGCATGGTGCGGGACCTTGGACGGGAGCGCACCTTTGCCTACATGAAATTCCTGCTTGGCTGCGAAAAGGATTACTAAGCCCGAAAGGCTGCTGCACAGACTGTGCAGCAGCCTTTTTTGCGTGCAGAAAAGCCCGCGTGCAGACGCGCCTGTGAAAAAGCAATTCCGGAAAATCGGCAGATTTCGGAATTGCGAATAAAAAATAATTTTCCACTGCAACGACGACGACCGCCGCCAGTGGCGGAAACAGGAGGAGTTGTTGGGGCAGCGGCCAGCAAGATGCGAGTGCCGCCCAAGGCACGATGCGGATGCTGGGTGCCGCAACCCGGAAGGCGCGGCGCGCATTCAAAATGTTCCTGCTTTTGCACGCTTTGCCGAAACTTTCCGGCAAAGTTTGGCGCATCTGTCCATTGACAGCGCACCGCAGCAGGGGATAAGATGAAACCGGGGAGCAACGCGCTCCCATAAGAAGAAAGCGGGGAACCACAGATGAAGCTTTGGAAACGATGGACGGCAGCGGCTCTTGCAGCTGCAATGGCGCTGCTGCTTTTAGCAGCCTGCGGGCCCTCCGGCCCTTCCGCGCCGGATGCGCCGGACAAGCCGGGCAGCAGTGAGACCGGCAAAGACCCCACCGACGAAAAGACCGAGGCGCAGAAGGTGGCTGCGGTGGTGGACACACTGAATGCGGTGCGCAAGGACTACGGCAATAACACCCCGCTGACCATGGACGCCGAGGTCTGCGCCATGGCTGAAAAAATGGCAAAATTGCAGCTGGACTGGCTGCTTGGCAAGTACGGCACCGACCCGAATGGCAAGCGGTATACGAAGGACTGGAACGACATCAGCCAGCTGCCGGTAAAGGGTAAAAAGCTGGTGGGCGTAGGCGGCTACGCTGCGTATCCCACAGAGAGCGTGATCCGCGGCTGGGTAAAGGACACCGGCAAATGGAAACCGGCACTGGTCACGAGCACGGAAGCTACCCTTGTGGGCGTGGGCGTTGTGCATAACACCGACCCCAAAACGAGGGATGAATACCCCATTATGGTGGTCGTGATGACCTACTGATACGAGCAAACGCCGCTGACAAAAAGTCGGCGGCGTTTTTGTGTGGTCTGCCGGATAACGCAAAAACACCCCGGCCGGGCGGTTTTACCGCTTGGCCGGGGTGCTGTTTTGCAAGAAAAATATTACTGCTCGTTTTCGTAGATCTTGATATAGCGCGGGGCGCTTTTATCCTGCCAGAGCAGCAGAATGGCGGTCAGGGCGACAGCCAGTGTGGTGAGGACGGCGAGCAGAGCTTTGAGAACTTTCATGGTTTGGTGCCTCCTTGTGAAGTTCGGGAGCGGAGCGGGGGACGTTCCGCCTGTCATGTTAGGTATAGTATAGCATATTCCCACAGTAAAGGCAAACGGCAGAAGAGGGAGAACAAAAAGAAAAATACGGTGGTTAGTTAAAACTAATCGGCAAAAACGAATAAGAAGTTCAGGAAAATTCATCATTTGAGCCGTGATGTCGTTGACTTCCCGCGCCAAAATGATACAATAAGTGTGTTAAGCAGCTGCTGTCCCTGTACCAGTGCGCCTGCATGGGCGTGGGGATGGCAATTCAAGCAGAATGGGGGATTTGAAATCCATGTTGAACAAGCTGAAACGTGCGGCGCTTGGCGCGCATACGCCGCATGACAAGGCAACTGCTGCAAGCAAACCTATCCCGATGCCTCTGCCCGCGCAGGTACGCATCCTTATGAGCCAGCACATTGGCGCACCCGCCAAGGCACTGGTCAAAAAAGGCGATGAAGTGTTCGTCGGCACCAAGATCGGTGAGGCGGGCGGCTTTGTCTCCGCAAACATCCACTCCAGCGTTTCCGGTACGGTAGCTGCAGTGGAACCTTTCCGTCTGTCCAATGGCCGTATGTGCGATTCTGTTGTCATCAAGACCGATGGCAAGCAGACCGTAGACCCGGCTGTCAAGCACCGGAAGTCACCGATAAGGCCAGCTTCCTTGCCGCCGTGCGCGAGTGCGGTCTGGTAGGTCTGGGCGGCGCAGGCTTCCCCACCGATGTGAAGCTGCAGCCCAAGCAGTCGGTGGATACTTTACTGATCAACGCCTCCGAGTGCGAGGTGTGGCTGACCAGCGACACGCAGGAGATGCTGGAGTGCAGCGATGATATCATCCGCGGCATCAAGGCTGTGCTGCAGTATACCGGCATCCCGAAGTGCATCATTGGTATTGAGAACAACAAGCCCGAGTGCATCGACCTGCTGTGCAAAAAGACCAAGGACGACAGCGCTATTGAGGTAAAGCCCCTGCCCAGTGTCTACGGCACCGGCGCAGAGCTGATCCTCATTGAGAAGTGCCTCGGCCGTGAGGTGCCCCACGGCGGTCTGCCCGCCGATGCAGGCGCTATCGTGATGAACGTGACCAGCGTTTCCACGCTGGGCAAGTATCTGGCTACCGGTATGCCGGTGGTCCAGCGTACCATCACCGTGGACGGCGATGCCTGCGCAAAGCCCCAGAACGTTGTTGTGCCCGTGGGCACCGCTTATCAGGACATTCTGGACTATGTGGGCGTTAAGGGCGAGCTGGGCAAGGTGGTTGCCGGCGGTGCCATGATGGGCCCCGCTGTGGAGAACCTTTCCTACCCCACCACCAAGACCACTTCCGGTCTGATCCTGCTGAGCAAGGCAGCTGCACAGCCCGCACAGGTCAACCCCTGCATCCGCTGCGGCCGCTGCGTGGAGTACTGCCCCATGGGTCTGGAGCCCGTGGAGGTCAATCAGGCCTACGCCGCCCGCGATGTGCAGGAGCTGGGCAAGCTGCACGCTGACTACTGCTTCAACTGCGGCAGCTGCTCCTTCGTCTGCCCGGCAAAGCGCCCTGTTACCCAGATGATGAGTCTGGCCAAGGCCTTCTATCTTGGCGAAATCAAAAAAGGAGGCAATAAGTAATGGATACGAAGCTTATTGTTTCGGCTTCCCCGCACGTCCGCAGTGACGAGACCACCCAGAGCCTGATGGCTAACGTGATCGTTGCACTGTGCCCCTGCGTGGTTGCCTCTGCGATCATTTTCGGCGTGCGCGCCCTGCTGGTCACCGCCGTTTCCGTGGTGGCCTGTGTGGTCTTTGAGTGGCTGTACTGCAAGCTGCTGAAGCGTGCAAACCCCATCAGCGACCTGTCCGCTGTGGTCACCGGCATCATTCTGCCATGAACGTGCCCGTGGGTATGCCCATCGGCCAGCTGATCATCGGCGATCTGGTGGCAATTATTGTTGTCAAGCAGCTGTTCGGCGGCATTGGCATGAACTTTGCAAACCCCGCTCTGGTGGGCCGTATCGTGCTGTTTATCAGCTTTGCCGGTTCCATGAATAAGTGGGTGTTCCCGGATGCAGCGGTGGATCAGCTGTCCAAGGCTACCCCGCTGGCTGTGCAGATCCCTCCAAGCTGAGCCTGCTGGATCTGTTCATGGGCATCCACGGCGGTGTGCTGGGCGAGACCTGCGCACTGGCTATCGTGCTGGGTCTTGTCTATCTGGTGGCTACCAAGACCATCAGCATCGCTATCCCTGCTTCCTACGTTGGCAGCGTGTTCGTGTTCTACCTGATCGCTACCAAGGATCTGCACAGCGCACTGGTTGCCGTGCTGAGCGGCGGCCTGCTGTTCGGCGCTGTGTTCATGGCTACCGACTACGTTACCAGCCCCTTTACCCTGAAGGGCAAGCTGGTGTACGGCGTGTGCCTTGGCATCGTTACCTTTGCTATCCGCTACTGGGGCAGCTACACCGAGGGCGTGTCCTTCGCGCTGCTGTTCATGAACCTGTGGGTTCCGTACATCAATGATCTGACCCGTCAGACCCCGTATGGCTATGTGAAGCCTGCAAAGAAAGCGAAGGAGGGTGCTGGCAAATGAGTAAGACTGCAAATTCCAGCTGGGAAACCACCGGTAAGCCCATTGTTGTGCTGACCGTCATCTCTCTGATCGTCAGCTTGCTGCTGGCTCTGGTGAACGGCATGACCGCTCCCGTTATCAAGGAGAACACCCGCCGCACCACGCTGGCTGCTTATGTCAGCGTGATGCCCTCTGTTTCGGACGCAGCTACGCTGGAGGAAGTGACCGACTACACCACCGCCAATGTTACCGGCGTGGTAAAGGCTCCGGACGGCGGCATTGCCATCAAGGCCGAGGAAAAGGGCTTTGACGGCGGCATCCTGACCGTCATTATGGGCTTTGACGCCAACGGTGCCGAGACCGGCATCTGGGTAGACGCTTCTACCAGACCAAGGGCATCGGCTCCAATGTGTCCACCGATGACTTCCTGGCACAGTTCAACGGCATGGACGGCACCAAGAACATTGTGATGAATCAGGATTTCGATGCGTACAGTGGCGCAACCATTTCGTCCACCGCTCTGTTTGCTGCCATCAATGATTGTATCAACTGCTTCAACGAGCTGGCATAAAAGGAGGTTGGTAAGAAATGGCACAAGAAAATAAGTCCAAGGTAAGCATCCTTACCAACGGCATCATCAAAGAAAACCCTGTTCTGCGTCTGGTTCTGGGCACCTGCTCCATTCTGGCCGTTACCACGCAGTTTCCAGCGCACTGGGCATGGGCGCCGCCTTCACCTTCGTGCTGGTGTGCTCCAATATCATGATCTCCCTGCTGCGGAAAGTCATCCCCGGCAAGGTGCATCTGCCTGCTACATCGTCATCATTGCAGGCTTTGTGACCATCGTGCAGATGTTCATGCAGGCCTACATGGAAAGCCTGTACAACGCTCTGGGCGTGTTCCTGCCCCTGATCGTTGTCAACTGTATCATTCTGGGCCGTGCCGAGATGTTCGCCTGCAAGAACAATGTGGTGGATTCCGCACTGGACGGCGTGGGCATGGGCCTCGGCTACACCCTCACCGCTACTCTGATGGCCTCCATCCGTGAGATCCTGGGCAGCGGCACCTGGCTGGGCTTCCAGATCATTCCGGAAAGCGTTGCCAAGGTGTCCATCATGACGCAGGCTCCCGGTGCATTCTTCTGCTTTGGCCTGTTGATGGCCGGCTGTGTGTGGCTGGAAGGCAAGCTGGACGCCCGCATCGAGCGCAAGAGCTGCTGTGATCTTGACAATCTGAAGAAGGAGGCGGAATAAGATGCTCGTCAAACTCGCTGCGATCTTCTTCAGCATGATCCTTGTCAACAACTATGTGCTGGTGAAGTTCTACGGTATCTGCCCGTTCCTGGGCGTTTCCAAAAAGCTGGATTCCGCTGTTGGTATGTCCGGTGCTGTCATCTTCGTCATGTTCATGCAACGGCCGTTACCTTCCCCATCCAGATCTTCATTCTGGACCCGGCTGGTCTGGGCTACCTGCAGACCATCGTGTTCATTCTGGTCATCGCTGTGCTGGTGCAGTTCATCGAGATCTTCCTCAAGAAGTACATCGTTGCACTGTATAACTCGCTGGGCGTTTATCTGCCCTGATCACCACCAACTGCTGCGTGCTGGCTGTGACCATTCTGGTCGTGGGCGACTACGGTGCAGATGTGGCTGCACACGGCTTTGGCTACGCCTACATCGAGGCTCTGATCTGTGCTATCGGCGCAGGCTGCGGCTTTATGCTGGCCATGGTCATGTTCAGCGGCGTGCGTAAGCGCGTGGAAGCCTGCGATCCCCCGGCACCCTTCAAGGGCCTGCCCATCACCCTGATCGCAGCTGCAATCACCAGCCTGTCCTTCATGGGCTTCGGCGGCATCGTCGAAAACCTGTTCAATGTTACGCTGTAAGGGAGGAACAGGACTATGAATATTGTATCTGCTGTTATCCTGTGCACCATCGTGGGCGCTGTGGGTGCTATCGTTCTGGTGGCTGCCGCAAAGTTCATGGCGGTGGAGGAAGACCCCCGCATTGAGGAAGTTTCTGCCTGTCTGGCCGGTGCAAACTGCGGCGGCTGCGGCTACGCCGGCTGTGCCGACTACGCCAAGGCTGTTGTTCTGGACGGCGTGCCCTGCGACAAGTGCGCACCCGGCGGCCCCAAGCTGCTGCTGCCATTGCCAAGATCATGGGCGGCGAGGCAAGCGCCGTAGAAAAGAAGGCTGTGGTGCAGTGTCAGGGCAGCTCCGAGCACTGCAAGCCCGCCTACGACTACAAGGGCATCCAGACTTGTGCTGCTGCGGCAGCTCTGTACGGCGGCCCCAAGACCTGCACCTTCGCCTGCATTGGTCTGGGCGACTGCACCAAGGTGTGTAAGTTCGACGCCATCCACATCGTAGACGGTGTGGCAAAGGTGGACAAGGACAAGTGCACCGGCTGTGGTGCCTGTGCCAACATCTGCCCCAAGCAGGTGATCATGATCGATGCTGCCGGCCCCCGCAAGCCGGTGGTCATGTGCTCCAACAAGGATAAGGGTGCTGTGGCAAACAAGCTGTGCACCACCTCCTGCATCGCCTGCGGCATGTGCGAGCGCACCTGTAAGTTCGACGCTATCCATGTTGTGGACGGCGTGGCACGCATTGATTACGACAAGTGCAAGGCTGCGGTATGTGCGCCCAGAAGTGCCCCAAGCACATCATCCTGTTCCCGCTGAAGGACGATCCCAATCCCCCGAAGCCCGTGGTGAAGCCCGCCGCTCCCGCTGCTGCTCCCGCAGCAAAGCCGGAAGCCAAGGCTGAGGCAAAGCCCGAGACCAAGGCAGAGTAAACTGTAAACCAAAGCCCGCCGTGCACAATGCCCGGCGGGCTTTTTTTGTACCCGTTTATTCCGTCTTAGTGGGACGAATAGTCACCTCGCCGCAGCGCAGCGCCTCGGTGCGCCCGCCCTCCCGCTGTACCACCAGCCGCCCGGCATCGTCAATGGAAAGCGCCTGTGCGGCGTAGGTCTCGGAGCCGGTGCACACGGTCACCCAATGACCGGGCACAAAGCAGCGGGCGCGGTACTCGTCCAGACAGGCAAAGCCCGGGCACAGCGCTAACAGCTCCCGCCCGATGGCACCTGCCAGCGCCGCCCGGCTTACCGGGGCAGGGCCGCCGGGGTATAGGCTGCCCGCTTTGGCGGCAAGCTCCGGGGGAAAGTCCTCCGCCGTGGCGGTCAGGTTCAGCCGATGCCCACCACCAGCCATTCCAGCTGGCCACTTTCAAGGTCTGTGCCGGCTTCGGTCAGGATGCCGCACACCTTTTTGCCCCTGTAATACAGGTCGTTCACCCACTTGATGGCAAGTTCCAGCCCACACAGCATCTGCACCGCCCGGCACACTGCCACTGCCGCGCCGATGGTGGCGGTCTGGGCGTGGCGGCGGCAGCGGCGGGCGCAGCACCACCGAGCAGTACACCCCCTTGCCCGCCGCTGGCAAAGCTGCGTCCCAGCCGCCCGCGCCCGGCGGTCTGCCCGCCAGCCAGCACCAGCGTGCCGTGGGCGGCACCTTCCAGCGCCAGCAGCTTTTGCGGTGCGGTTGGTGCTTTCCAACGTGTCGTACAGCTGCACCGGGGCAGGGTAGGGGCCGACCGCTCGGTGCAGAAGGGGTCGCCGCCCAGCAGACGGTACCCCCGGCGGGAGGCGGCTTCCAGCGCATAGCCCTGTGCGGTAAGTGTCGCCGCCGCCTTGTGCACGGCAGCGCGGCTGACACCCAGCTGCTGCGCCAGCTGCTGGCCGGAAATATATGCGCCCTCGGCGGCGCTGAGCGCCTGTAAAAGCGCCTGACGGGTGGTAGAAGCCATGGCGAAAATCCTCCCTGTGTGCTATACTGCTATTGTACCATATCTGTGGGAGAAGAAAAAGTTTGAAAATATTTCAGTTTTTTGCAGGAACTGCCGCCGCTCCTTCGTATTAAAGACAGAAGGGCGGCGCAGAGTACCGCATCCAGAACCGGAAAGGAGGCCGTGCAGCGCGTTGACAACACAGGAATCAGCACGATGGTGCAGAAATATCAGGCGCTCGTGTACACGGTCTGCCATCAGCTGGTGCCGGATGTACAGGAGGCGCAGGATCTGACGCAGGAGACCTTTCTGGCAGCGTGGCGGGCCATCGACCGCTGCCCGCCCGGCTTTGAAAAGCAGTGGCTGGCGCGCATCGCCGCCAACAAAGCCAAGGATTATCTGCGCAGCGCATGGGTGCGCAAGATGAACACCCCCGGCGACGAGGTGCTGGCGCTGGAGGCGCGCCGCCCGGTATGCAGCCGGAGCAGCAGGTGCTGGAGGCGCTGGGCGAAGAAGAGCTTACGGAGATGATCTTAGATCTGCGCGAGCCTACTGCACGCCCTGCCGTCTGGTGCTGCTGGAGCAGCACACCATGGCCGAAGCTGCAAGACTGTGCGGACGCCCGCCCAAAACGGTGGAAGCGCAGGTCTACCGCGCCAAAAAGATGCTGGCGCAGCAGATCTTGCAAAACGACCGCATACCCTGTGAAAGGAGGAGCGTACATGGAACTGTTTGACGCAAAAGGCTGTCTGAGTGAGGAAGGCTTACAGGCACTGGTCGGCGGGCAATTGGACGAAACGCAGCGGCTGGAAGCCGCCGAGCATCTTGCCTACTGCGACCGCTGCATGGACCGCTACACCGCCCTGCTGACCGATGATGTGCTGGAGCAGCGCCGCGCTCCGCCCGGGGCGCGGTGATGGGCACCATCTGGATACGCTGATGCAGAACACATGGGGACGCGCCGCTGTGGCCACCGTAGCCGCCGTGCTGGCGCTGACGCTGTGGCGCGCCGGTACGCTGGAGCAGATCCTGCACACCGGGCAGCAGCTGAACACATGGCTGCCGCAGACCACGCAACAGACCGAACCGGAACTGCTGGGCAAGCCGGTGAACGACAAAGCGCCGCAGCCCTCCACCGCCCCGCTGGGCAAGCCCATAGAGGACAAAAAGCAGCTGACTGAAAAACTATCCGATGCACTGGACGCGCTTTTGCACCACAGTGCAGACACCACTGAGAAATGAGGGAACTGATTATGAAGAAAAACGGGATCCTGACCCTGCTGTTTGCCTGCATCCCCGGTGCGGGGCAGATGTATCAGGGCTATATGAAGCGGGGGCTCTCGCTCATCACCATGTTCTGCCTGTTTATTATCCTAGGCAGCACCACGGGGCTGGACGCACTGGTAGTCGGCTGCATCGTTGTGTATATGTACAGCTTTTTCGATACCTTGAACCTCCGCGCACAGCTGGCGGCAGAAAAAGCCCCGGAGGACGATTATCTGGTGCACTTTAACTGGCACGATGCCCGCATGACCCAGTTCATGGGCGAAAGCCACAAGCTGGTGGGCTGGGGGCTCATCGCGCTGGGCGCGATCGTGTTCTACAACAACATCATCATGCGGGTGCTGGGCGATGTGATGTGGCGCTGGGGACAGGATAACCCGGTTTTCCGCGCCATCTACCTGATGCTGGATGCCCTGCCGCAGATCGTGGTCTGCGTGGCGCTGATCGTGTGCGGTATGTGGCTGGTGCGCGGCCCGAAAAACAAAAAGGGCAAGCAGCCCGCCGAGGAGGAACCCGAGGACTTCCACGCCTACACGCTGCGCCGCAGGCCGAGGATGCCGAGGATGCCGAGGATGCCGAGGGCACTGCGGACACGGACGCCCATTTTGCCATGCCGGAGCTTTCGGCACTGCTGGGGAAACCGGTGACCGGTGCAGAGCAGGACGAAACCCCTGCGGAGGATGACGATGACCGAGCAGAATAAGACCCCCTTGACGGCACAGCCGGGCAGTGTGCCCCCGCCGGAGCACAAGCCCGTTGAAAAGCCCCTGCGCCGGGTGGGCAGCCTGACCTTGGGTGCGTGTCTCATTGCGGCGGGCGTGTTCTTCCTGCTGTATTTCTTCGTGCCGGGCTTTGATGTGCAGCTGACCCTGAAAATTGCCCCGGCGGTGGCGCTGGTGCTGCTGGGATGCGAGGTGCTGTTCTTTGCCGCCCGCCCCGGCCGCTGGAAGTACGATTTTGTGTCCGTGCTGGTCTGTCTGGTGCTGATGGCGGGCTGCTTCTGCATGGCGATGCTGCCCCTGCTGTGGGACGAGTTGAGCGGCGAAAATCAGCAGACCATGAACCGTCTGAGCGCACAGGCCATTGACGAACTGTACACCGCCTGTAAGCGGGACGCGCAGGATATTGCCATCCGGGATATCAGCGGCAGGCTGTACCTGAGCGGCCCGCAGGTCGAAACTTTGCAGCAGGCCGCCGCCCTGCCCGCCGGGGATACCTGCCTGACCTTGACCGTGGAGCTGTTCGGCCCCTACGACAGCGCCGCCGCCTTTGCCCGGGACTGCTACACCCTGACCGCACTGGCAAAGCAGTGCACCGTGCCGCCGGAAAAGCTGCACTTTACATGGGATGCCCGCAGCCCGGCAGAAAGCAGCCTGAACACCGGCAGTCTGCTGTATACCGAGGACTATTCGCTGGACCTGAGCGGCGCTGTGCAGCTGGACTGGACAGAGCAGCAGATGGATCAGCAGACCGAGACCGAGTATCTGCTGGACGCAGAGAATATCCCCGACGAGGATTAAAAAATACCGCCGCACAGCTGTGCGGCGGTATTTTTGTAGTATGGCTGAAAGGATAAACGAAAACCGCCCCGAAGTCCTAAGACTTCAGGGCGGTTAAGCTGGAGCTGCTATCCAGATTCGAACTGGAGACCTCATCCTTACCAAGGATGCGCTCTACCAACTGAGCTATAGCAGCACATCACAGCTCGATAAGTATAGCACAGCTTTGCCGGCTTTGCAAGCTTTTTTGCAAATAAAAATTAGTGCAAAAGTCCCCGGAGCATCCGCAGACGCTCCGGGGACTCTGGAAATGCGTTTACTTTGCCAGACTGGTCAGGATGGGCTCGCACTGCTCTACGGTGGAGGAGAGCATCAGGTTGTAGGCGGTGACCATCTCTTGAATGGCGGTACGGTTCTCCTTGGTCAGGGCATAGCTCTGGGTGGTGCCGTCCCGGCCAACGAATACGGCGGTGACGCTCTTGGCGTTCAGCCACTCGCTCAGCAGGCTGACCTCCTCGTCACTCAGCTGGAACAGCTCCATGTCGAACCAGCAGCCCAGATCCTGATCGTAGCCGCCGCCGTATTCCTCGTCACAGGTAAAGGTGTACAGCTCGTCATCAGCAGATACGTTGACCGTTTTGATGTCCAGCTTCTTGCTGCCAACATAGGTCAGGATCATATTAAAGGCAATGCTATCGTCCTGCAAGAACATATAGGGGTACAGCCCGCAGGACTTTTTATCCATGCTGGCCTGCTCCTGCGGAGAGGAAAGATCCCAGCCGCCGGTCTCCTCGTCGTAGGTGACGGTGAACTTGGAAAAGGCGGCCTTGAGTTCGGCATCGCTGGGGGCGGCGTTGGTACCTCCACTGCAGCAGGGGCGGCGGGCAGTGCGGGCGCAGCAGCCGAAGCGGCCATGCCGCCGCACAGCATGGCGGCAGCGCACAGACCGGCAACGACGCGCCGGAACAAACGGGAAGATCTCATAAGTCAGCACTCCTTTCCATTTTCGAAGGGGGATCTCTGGCTTCAGTATATCGCAGCACGACAGAAAAAGCAAGAAAACTGACACGAAACGCCCTGCCGCTGTCACGAAACGATTTTCGCTTGTCTTTAGCCCACCTGATGCTCTTCCAGCCAGCGGGTCATCTGCTGGGCAATGCCCTTGACGCTGCCCTCAGCAAAAGGCACCTTCAGCCCGGCGGTCTGCAGCAGCTCGGTGTAGCTGGCAAGACCGGCGCGGCGCACCAGTTTGAGGTAGCGCTCCCATGCGTCCTTGTGGTCGTCAAGGCTCAGCAGGAAGAATTGCAATGCTGCCATGGTGGACAGGCAGTAGTCGATATAGTAGAAGGGGCACTCGTAGATGTGCAGCTGGCGCTGCCAGCCTGCACCGCGCCCGTAGAAGGGCAGGTTGTCAAAATCGATCCACGGGCGGTACTTCTTTTCCAGCTTGAGCCACTCGGCGTTGCGCTGGTCGGGGGTCAGGTCCGGGTTCTGGTACATGATGTGCTGGAACTCGTCCACGGCGCAGCGTAGGCAAGGAACACAAAGCTGTCCTCGGCGTGGAGCAGGGCATACTTCTCGGTATCCTTGCCGAACAGCAGGTGGTGCCACGGCGCGGTGAGGAACTCCATGGCCATGGAGTGGATCTCGGCGCTCTCCATGGCGGGGCATTCCAGATCGGCAGGCACGTTGGGGTCGCGCTCGGCCACATAGCCCTCAAAGGCGTGGCCGCACTCGTGGGTCAGCACGTCCACATCGCCGGAGGTGTTGTTCCAGTTGGCAAAGATGAAGGGCGCCTTGTAGCTGGGCAGGCTGGTCATGTAGCCGCCGGACATCTTGCCGGGGCGGCTTTCCACGTCAAACAGCTCATTGTCCTGCATAAAGTCGATGAACTCCGCCGTTTCAGGGCTGAGCTCGTGGTACATGGTGCGGGCGGCATCCATGCGTGCCTGATAGCCCGGGATGGGCTTGGGGTTGCCGTCCTTGAAGATGATGGCAGGTCGGTAAAGGTGGGGTGGGTGATGCCGGTGCGCTTGGCGCGCATGGCCATCACCTTTTGCAGCTCGGGCACAACGTCCCTTGCCACCTGATCCCGGAAGGCCTGAATTTCGGCCTGTCCGTAGCCGATGCGGTTCATGCGCACATAGGAAAGCTCGCTGTAATCCTTGTAGCCCAGCACCTTGGCCTGCTGATTCAGGTTCTTGACGATCTTGGTGTACAGTGTGTCCAGCTCGTCCCGGTGGGCGTCAAAGTAACCGGCCTCGGCTTCGTAGGCGGCGCGGCGCACGGCGGGGTCCAGATCCTCCTTGTAGGGGCCCAGCTGGGGGATGGTCAGCTGCTTGCCGTCCAGCTCCACCAGCGCACCGCCGTAGATCTGCTGGTACTGGCTGACCAGCGCGTTGAACTCCTGCTGCAGCTCCACGGTGCGGTCGTCCATGCCCAGCACGGCGTTCTTCATACCGGCTACGCAGGTGGTGCCGAAGTGCTCGGTAAGGGCATCCACATAGGGGTTTGCCAGAAATGCCCGGCTGATCTCCACACTGGCGTTGGTCACGGCGGGGCCGTTGGCATCAAAAAAGTCCTGCTCAGCCTTCCAGTAGGCATCGCGGGTGTCACAGGTGTAGTGGATGTTGGCCAGCTGGGAGGCGGTGGTGTAGTCCGCAAAGGCGCGGCTCTGCTCGTAGTACACCTGAATGAGGGCGTCGCGTCCTGCGCATCGGCGGCCTTGGCGGCCAGCTGCTTGCACCGTGCCAGCAGGGCGTTGATGTCCGGGCGGGTATAGGTCATTTCGCTGAATTTCATGGAAAATTTCCTTTCCGGGGCAGTTTCCCCTTTGGTATCTTGTGTTCATCTTACCACGTTCTGCGCCAAAAGAAAAGAGGGAGACAGACGGGCAAAAGTCCTACGTTTATACAACACTGCCAAAAATAAAAACGCTCCTTTGGCAAAGATGTCTGTTTGGGCGCTTGCAGTGCGGCAAAAAAGGATTATAATGGCATCATCAACAGAGTAAGACCTGCGCGTTAAGTGCCGCATCAACGGGGAGTTGTGCTGCGGACGAAGGTATTGACCGCGGTGCAGGGTCTGCATCCCGCTGCTGCATGGACTTGGGTGCAGGCGAGAGCCGTCTGCGGTTTTTGCCCGGAAGTGAATGTTGTTGGAATTCACGCCCTCCTTTGTGCGGTCTGTCACAGGGGAGGGCGTTTTTGCGTCCTGCCTGCTGTTCCTTTTTAAGGAGGACAACTACAATGAACGACAAAAAAACTTCGGTGCGTACCCTGACCATGCTGGCTTTGCTGGTAGCCATGAGCATCGTGTTCAGCCGGGTGCTGAGCATCTCCACCGGCTTCGTCCGGTTCAATCTGGCAGTCTGCCGGTGCTGCTGGCGGCGGTGGTGTTCGGCCCCGGCGCAGGCTTTGCGGTGGGTGCAGTGGCCGATATCATCGGCGGTGTGCTGGCGGCTACGCCATCAACGCTCATCACGCTGGGTGCGGGCGCATCGGCTTAGTGGCGGGTTTTGCGTGGCAGAAGCTGAGCAGCCTCTCCACCAACTGCGGCTTGCAGCCAGCGTGCTGCTGGGGCATTTTGTGGGCTCCATGGTCATCACCTCGCT
>ENA-OQEN01000347-OQEN01000347.1-human-gut-metagenome-genome-assembly--contig:-NODE-347-length-20288-cov-6.619215_pt1 | contig 20288 bp, 30 predicted proteins | sample MGYA00242791_ERZ504627 | MGnify/ENA primary metagenome ERZ504627 (study PRJEB26092, sample SAMD00036316) | human gut metagenome | host: Homo sapiens | study: EMG produced TPA metagenomics assembly of... | reverse complement strand
CGGCGCACGGCCGCGGTATATCGGCGGCTGCGGTCGGCACCGCCTGCACCATCTCCGACCAGGCTGTACGGCGTGCCCGCCGGGGGCACCATGCTCACGCCTGGTGCAGATGTTCGACACGGAGTATGATGCTTTCAAGACGTACTGCGAAATTTACCCCACCAACGCCACGCTGCTGGTGGATACCTACAACACCCTGAAATCCGGCGTGCCCAACGCCATCCGGGCCTTCAATGAGGTGCTCAAGCCCATGGGCATCACCAAGTGCGGCATCCGGCTGGACTCCGGCGACATGGCGTATCTGACCCGGAAGGCCCGGAAGATGCTGGACGACGCCGGGTGGACCGAATGCAAAATCACCGTGTCCAACTCCCTGGACGAGTATCTGATCCAGGATCTGTTTTTGCAGGGCGCCCAGATCGATATGTTCGGCGTGGGTGAGCGGATGATTACCGCCCGGTCCGAGCCGGTGTTCGGCGGCGTATACAAGCTGGCGGCGGTGGAGGACGATGAGGGAAACATCATCCCCAAGATCAAGGTCAGTGAAAACGTGGAGAAGATCACCATCCCCACTTCAAGAAGGTCTACCGCTTCTATGGCCGGGATACCGGCAAGGCCATTGCCGACCTGATCACCCTCCACGACGAGACGGTGGACGACAGCCAGGACATGGAGATCTTCGACCCCATGGCCACCTGGAAAAAGAAAACCGTGTACAACTTCACGGCCCGGGAGCTGCTGGTGCCTATTTTCCTCAACGGCAGGCGGGTGTATGACTCCCCTTCCCTGCCGGAGATCCAGGCCTATTGCCGCCAGCAGGTGGACACCCTGTGGGACGAGGTGAAGCGGTTCGATTATCCCCACAAGTATGTGGTAGACCTGTCCCGGAAGCTGTGGGACATTCAGCAGGAGCTGCTGCGGTCCTCTCAGCAGTGACCTGCGGGCGAACGGGGTTTGTCCGTCCCCTACAGGCCCTCTCAGTCGGCTGCGCCGACAGCTCTCCCAGAGGGAGAGCCAAGGCTGTAGAGCTCGCTGCCCTCAGCGGGCCGCAAAACAGACACCCTTAGATGCCCATACACCGCCGATGGACGGCGGGGACAGCGGGAAAGGAGGAAGGATTTCCGTTGAAGAAACCGAAGGTACAGCAAAAAACCGAGCGGCGCATATCTGCGGCGCTGCGGCTGGGACTGGTGGCGGTGCTGCTGCTGGCCCAGATCGCGCTGGTGCTGTTTCTCAGCGATCTGCTGCGGCAGCGGATGGCTATGGCGTACACGGTGCTGGAGCTGCTGGCTCTGGCCTATGCCTTCCGCATCAACAGCCGGCCCGGCGGCGGCTCGTATAAGCTGGGCTGGACCTGCTGATCCTGACGGTGCCGGTGGTGGGGCTGATCCTGTACTGGCTGTGGAACGGGGATCATCCCCAGAAGCGGCTGGACCTGAAAAAGCTGCCCAGGCCCCAGGAATCCGAGGCCCGGCGGGAGGCCAGCCGCCTCCAGGTGGAGAAGCTGCGGCGGGAGCACCCGGAGTGGGGACGCCTGGCGGCGTATCTGGACCAGCAGGGCTTCCCCCTGTACACCGGCACCGGGGCCGTGTATCTGCCCACCGGCGAGGCGTATCTGGAGGACCTGCTGGAGCGCATGGAGCAGGCGGAGCACTTCATTTTCATGGAGTTTTACATCATGGCCGAGGGGCAGCTGTGGGACCGGCTGATGGATATTTTCCGGCGGAAGGCCGGACAGGGCGTGGAGATCAAGGTGCTGTTCGACGACTTCGGCAGCATGATGCGCATGCCCGAGGAGGCCGTGGAGGAGCTGCGGCGCATAGGGGCGGAGGTGCTGATCTTCAACCCGGTGCACCACTATGTGAACCGGCTGTACTTCAACTATCGGGACCACCGGAAGATCGCCTGCATCGACGGGGACACCGCCTATACCGGCGGGGCCAATATCGCCGACGAGTACGCCAACATCACCGAGCGGTTCGGCTATTGGAAGGATGACGGCATCGGCTGGAGGGCCAGGCCTGCTGGACTCTGACCCGGGAGTTCATCTATATGTGGGAGCGCATGGGCGGCTCCCTGCAGCAGGAGCACGACTATTACCGGCCCCAGAGCAGCGCGGCGGGGCAGGGCTTTGTGCAGCCCATCGCGGACGGGCCGGACAGCAACCCGGTGTCCTCTGCCGAGGACGCGTTTCTGCAGCTGATCGGCGGGGCCAAGCACATGGTGTACATCACCTCGCCGTATCTGGCCATTGACGAGTCCATGGAGAAGGCCCTGTGCATGGCCGCCGGCAGCGGCGTGGACGTGCGGCTGATGATGCCCGGCATCCCGGACCACAAGTTCGCCTTTATGGTGGCGGAAAGCTATTTCGGGGAGCTGCTGAACCACGGCGTGAAGATCTATCGGTTCACCCCGGGGCTGCTGCACGGGAAAACCGTGTTGGCGGACCGGGAGGCGGCGTTCGTGGGGTCCGTGAACATGGACTACCGCAGCTTCCAGCTGCACTTCGAGTGCGGCACCCTGCTGTACGGCGCGCCGGCCATAGAGACGCTGCTGGAGGACATGGACGGCATTATGGAAAAGTCCCGGCAGGTAACCCGGGCGGACTGGGAGCACCGGCCCCTGCTGCACAGAGTGCTGGGCGGCCTGCTGCGGCCCTTCGCCATGTGGATGTAAATATCAAAAAAAGCCCTGCTTTTTTTGATAAAAATTGCAGTCTGCGGGCGGCAAGCTCTGCGAGGCGTTTACAACAGCGTTCAACCCCGGAGGCATTCTGCTGCTGGGTTGATTTTATGGCTCCAGCTTCCGGAGCAGGCGGTCCGTAAGGGACACGGTCATGGCGGCGGCCGCCGCCAGCAGCACCGTTACCGCGCCGCCGCACCACAACACCGCCTGATACGCGGCCCGGCGCATCAGCGGTCTCCTCCATCGCTGACGATGTGGTAATAGGCGGTGGAGGTGGCGCGGTACACCAGGGTGTACAGCACCGCAAAGGCCAGGAAGCTGGCGGCGGTGGTGCCCACCAGCAGGCGGGTGTTCCAGAGGTTGAACAGAAGCAGCAGCTTATGGACAAAGGGGAAGGCGAATACCAGATGCAGCCCCGCCAGCAGCAGCGGCAGGAAGAATACCAGCAGCAGCTGACTGTTGATGCTGGAACGGATGTCCCGGCGGGTCATGCCCACCTTCTGCATGATGTCAAAGCGGGCCTGGTCCTCGTAGCCCTCGGAGATCTGCTTGTAATAGATGATGAGCACCGCGGCCAGAGAGAAGCCCACGCTCAGCAGGATGCCCAGGAAGAAGAGGCTTCCGTAGGACCCGTAGAAATCGTCGCGATTCTCCGACAGGGACTCCACGTTGAAGCGGATATCGTCCTGCCGGGACACCAGCGCCTCCCGGATGGCGGCGGCCACAGGGTCGCCCCCGTCCCGGGCAGGCTCCTGGCCCAGGTCGAAGCCGCAGCTCCAGCTGCGGGACACGCCGGTGTTCATGCCCTCCATCAGGCGGTCCATGTCCGCTATTTCCTCGTCGGGGACGATGGCCGTCAGCTGGGTGACCACGCTGGCGGAGTCACCGCCGGAGGCCAGGTTGTCCACCAGGCCCTTCACCTGCCAGGCAGCGCCGCCGGGGAAGGACAGGGTGCTCTCCCGGTAGTCGGACCGGCCATGGCAGATATACACCTGGCCCGGAGACAGGGTCAGACGGGTGCCCATGGCGGCGTTGTAGTCCGACAGGGGGATGGCGGTGAACTGAACGGCATCGCTGATGCTGCCGCCTGCGCCCTGCAGGACGCCGTTGCGAACAGTCAGCGCCGAGGAGGAGGAACGGTACTCCCGCAGGTCCTGCATCTGCGCGCCACGGCTGCGTGCGGCAGTGACGACGGCGGCGTGCAGGTCGGAGTGGTCCCGGTACAGGTCCTCCCGGTCCGTGTACCAGACGGTAACGTTCTCCGCCCGGGGATAGCGGGTACGGAGGGAATCCTCCGCCCCGAAATACAGGCAGGTGGTGGAGGAGATCATCACCAGCACCATAGTGCCCAGGATGCAGATGGAGGCAAGGCCTGCGCCGTTGCGCTTCATGCGGTAGACCAGGGAGGAAACGGACACGAAGTGCCGCTTCCGGTAATAGAACCGGGGATTCCTTTGCAGCAGGCGGCACAGGGCCACGGAGCCGGAGATGAACAGCAGATAGGTGGCCAGGATCACCATCAGCACGGCGGCGAAGAACCAGGTCAGGGCCGTTAGAGGCTCCCGGATGGACACAGCCAGGTAGTAGGCCGCCCCCAGCAGCAGAACGCCCAGCAGCGCCAGGGCCCAATTGGCCCGGGGCGGCTTCTCCCCCACCGCCTCGCTGCGCATGAGCTGGATGGCGGTGGAGCGGCGGACCCGCAGCAGAGAGGACAGCAGGATCAGCAGGTAAATGGCCCCGTACAGGCCCAGGGCCATCAGCAGCCCTCCCGCGGACACCCGATAGGTCATGTCCGCCTCCAGGCCCATGACCCGCATAAGGCCCAGCTCCGCCAGCTTGCTCAGCACCACGCCCAGGGCCAGGCCCCCCAGCAGGGACAGACCGCCGGACAGCAGAGACTCCCAGCAAAGAATGCGGGAAATGTCCCCCTTGCCCATGCCCAGGACATTGTACAGAGCAAACTCCCGGTTCCGGCGGCGGATCAGAAAGGAATGGGTGTAAAACAGCAGCAGCAGAGAAAACACCCACAGCACAAAGCTGCCCAGATTCAGGATCACCTGCACGGAGCCGCTGCCGGGCAGGGTTCCCTCCGGCAGCCGGGCCAGGGCCACAAGAATGTAGAAAAACGACACGGCGCCTACGCCGGTCAGCAGGTACGGTACGTAGAGGCGGCTATTTTTCCGGATGCCGTCCCAGGCCAGATGACGGTACAGCTTCATGCCCGGTCACCGCCTGCCTGAAGCATGGTCAGGGTGTCCGCGATCTTCTGGTACAGCTGCTCGTCGGTACACTGGCCGCGGTACAGCTGGTGGAACACCTGACCGTCCTTGATGAACAGCACCCGTCCGGCGTGGCTGGCGGCCTTGACGGAGTGGGTGACCATGAGGATGGTCTGACCCTGGCGGTTGATCTGGGCGAACAGGTCCAGCAGCTCATCGGTGGAGCGGCTGTCCAGGGCCCCGGTAGGCTCGTCGGCCAGGATCAGCCGGGGATGGGTGATCAGCGCCCGGGCCACGGCGGCCCGCTGCTTCTGGCCGCCGGACACCTCGTAGGGGTACTTGTCCAGCAGCTCCAGGATGCCCAGCTGGCGGGCGATGGGATCCAGGCGGGCCTTCAGCTCCCGGTAGGGCCGCCCCGCCAGCACCAGGGGCAGATAGATGTTGTCCCGCAGGGTGAAGGTGTCCAGCAGGTTGAACTCCTGGAACACGAAGCCCAGGTTGTCCCGGCGGAAGGCCGCAGCGTCGGACTCCCGGACGGCGGACATGTCCCGCCCGTCCAGCTCCACCCGGCCGGCGGTGGGCTTATCCAGCGCCGCCAGAATATTCAGCAGGGTGGTCTTGCCGGAGCCGGACTCGCCCATAATGGCCACATATTCCCCCTCCTCCACGGAGAAGTCCACCTGGCGCAGCGCCGTGACCTGGCTGCCGCCGAAACGGGTGGTATAGACCTTTTTCAGGCCCGTTACATTGAGAATTTGCATATCCATGCCTCCTTTACGGGGCCTATTATAGCAGACCGGGGAAATGCGCCGCCATCGAATGGGCTTACATTTCCCCGGTCTGAGCTTACATTTTTGTCACTCGTGGGTGCGGACGTTGATGAACTCCGCACGGAGCTTGGAATAGAGGATGGTCTGGCTGCTGTACAGGCCGCAGTAGCCGGAGAGGAGATAGCTCAGGGCGCAGGCCACGGCGAAGTAGGGCGCCCCGGCAGAGCCGAACAGCTCCACGCTGAGCAGCACCGACGCACGGGGCAGTTCACCGCCCCGCAGAACACCGCCACCAGGCCGATGGCCGCGGCAAAGCCCGCAGGCAGGCCCAGGAGCCCCCCATGAAGCAGCCGAAGCAGCGCCCACGAAGAACGACGGCACCACCTCGCCGCCCTTGAAGCCGCAGCCGATGGTGACGGCGGTGAACAGGAGCTTCCACAGCCACGCCCAGCCGCTGACGTCCCCCCGCAGGGCCCGGGCGATGACGTCCATGCCCGCGCCGTTGTAGTCGCCGTTGGTGAGCAGGCTCAGGACGATGAGGATGGCCGCGCCGGCCAGCACCCGCAGCCAGGGATTCCGGAAGCTGCGGGTCAGCAGGTGCTCCGTCCAGTGCAGCCCCTTGCAGAACAGGATGCTGACTAGGGCGCACAGAATGGACAGGACCACCACCGGCAGCATCAGCTCCAGGGTCACCCGGGGCATGGACACCGTGAAGCGGGTGGGCTCCACCCCCATGAGGCGGATACACCGAAGGCCGCCATGGCGGCGGTGATGCAGGGCACCAGGCCCGCGTAATACAGCACGCCCACGCTGATGACCTCCAGGGCGAACACCGTGGCGGTGAGGGGCGTGCCGAACAGGGCGGCGAACACGCCGCTCATGCCGCACAGGGTGGCAAGGGGCAGGTCCTTTTCCCCCAGGCGCAGGAGCTTGCCCGCCTGGAAGCCCAGGCCGCCGCCGATCTGAAGGGCCGCACCCTCCCGGCCGGCGCTGCCGCCGCACAGGTGGGTAATGACGGTGGACACGAAGATCACCGGCACCAGCAGAATGGGGACGCTTTCGCCGAAGTGAACGGACTCAATGATGGCGTTGGTGCCCTTGCCCTCCAGATGGCAGAGCTTGTAAAGCCCCACGATGGCAAGGCCCCCCACCGGCATCAGGTATAGGATCCAGGGGTGGGCCCCCCGGATGGCCGTGGCGTAATTGACGCCCAGGTGGAACAGCGAGCCGACTACGCCGCCCACTGCGCCGATAACGCCCCCCAGCAGCACCCATTTGAATAAGGTTTGCACATAAAGCCCCATATGGGCCAATTCATCCCGCAGACGCCGCACCTGTGACACGACCTTTCTCTTAACACTCGCTTGATGGTAACATGTTCGGGGGCGTCTGTCAATTCCCGGGGAAAAATCTGTCAGCCTGCCTGAAAAATTTTCAGGGAAGCTGATTTTTTGTGATTTTCCCTGTTGATTCCGGAGAACATTTGCCGTATACTATGAGATGGAAGCAAAAAGGTCCCAAGTGCTATCACCTATTACAACAATCAGGAGGAAAAGCAACATGAAATACGGTCGTACTTTCAACTTCTCCGCCGGTCCTGCTATGATGCCGGAGCCCGTGCTGGAGGAGATCCGCGACGAGATGATGAACTACCGCGGCAGCGGCATGTGCGTCATGGAGATGAGCCACCGCTCCAAGGTGTTCCAGCAGATCGCCGACGAGGCCCAGGCCGACCTGCGCAAGCTGATGAACATCCCCGATAACTACAAGGTCCTGTTTATCCAGGGCGGCGGCACCCTGCAGTTCGCCATGGTGGCCATGAACCTGATGAAGAACGGCAAGGCCTGCTATGTGGAGACCGGCGCATGGTCCAAGAAGGCCATTGCCGAGGCCAAGAAGTACGGCGAGGTGCAGGTGGTTGCCTCCTCCGCCGACAAGAATTTCTCCTACATCCCCGATTGCTCCGACCTGGACATTCCCGAGGACGCCGACTACGTCTATATCTGCGAGAACGAGACCATCAACGGCACCACCTGGCACAAGCTGCCCAACACCAAGGGCCACGTGCTGGTGTCCGACCAGTCCTCCATGTTCCTGTCCCGGCCCTGCAACGTGTCCGACTACGGTCTGATCTGGGCCGGCGTGCAGAAGAACGTGGGCCCCGCCGGCATGGCCGTGGTCATCATCCGGGAGGATCTGATCCGGGACGACCTGGATCCCAAGACCCCCATTTACATGAAGTATAAGACCCATGCCGACAACGACAGCATGTACAACACCCCCAACTGCTGGGCCATCTACTGCTGCGGCAAGGTGTTCAAGTATCTGCTGAGCATCGGCGGTCTGGAGGAAATGGAAAAGCGCAACATCGCCAAGGCCCAGGTCATCTATGACTTCCTGGATTCCTCCAAGCTGTTCAAGGGCGCCGTGGTGCCCCAGGACCGCAGCCTGATGAACATCCCCTTCGTCACCGGCGACAAGGAGCTGGACGCCGCCGTGGTGGCCGCCTCCAAGGAGGCCGGCTTCGACAACCTGAAGGGCCATAAGTCCGTGGGCGGTCTGCGGGCCTCCGTGTACAACGCCATGCCCATCGAGGGCGCCCAGGCGCTGGTGGAGTTCCTGACCAAGTTCGAGGCAGAGCACAAGTAACACGCAAAACGGGGGACGGCGTCCCCCTGCCCCCCTATATCCGACAACATTTCGTATTATGGAAGGAGATTATTACGATGCGTATTCTGGTTACTGACGGTATGGATAAGACCGCTATGGCGCAGCTGCGGGAGCAGGGCCATGAGGTAGTGGAGCAGTTCTATGAGCCCGATCAGCTGGGCGAGGCTCTGCGCGGGTTTGACGTGGCCGTGGTCCGCTCCAAGACCAAGGTCCGCAAGGAGCACATTGATGCGGCCAAGGCGGCCAGCTGAAGCTGATCATCCGCGGCGGCGTGGGTGTGGACAACATCGACGTGGACTATGCCAAGGCAACGGCATCGACGTGAAGAATACCCCCCGCGCCTCCTCCCAGTCTGTGGCAGAGCTGGCCATGGGCCATATGTTCGCCTGCGCCCGGTATCTGTCCATCGCCGGTCACACCATGCGCGAGGGCAAGTGGGAGAAGAAGGCCTATGGCAAGGGCATTGAGCTGCAGGGCAAGACCCTGGGCATCGTGGGCTTCGGCCGCATCGGCCAGCACCTGGGCGTGATGGCCAAGGCCATCGGCATGAAGGTCATCGCCTTCGATATCTATCAGATCCCTGTGATCTCCGAGCAGCTGGACATCCCCTACGTGGAGATGGATGAGCTGCTGGCCAAGTCCGACTTCATCTCCGTCCACGCCCCCGCTGTGGACGGCGGCGCGCTCATCAACGCCGAGCGCATTGCAAGATGAAGGACGGCGTGGTGATCATCAACACCTCCCGGGGCAGCAACGTGGACGAGGATGCGCTGCTGGCCGCTCTGGAGTCCGGCAAGGTCCGGGCTGCCGGCCTGGACGTGTACGCCGACGAGCCCGCCAGCAACGTGGCGCTGTACAGCCATCCCATGGTGTCCTGCACGCCTCATATCGGCGCGGCTACCGTGGAGGCCCAGAAGCGCATCGGCCAGGAGATCGTGGAGATCATTGCGGCTATGTAACCGGGCTCGGCGGGCTTGCCCGCTCCCTTCCCTGCTGATCAAAGGCTCCCCCTGTCATAGGGGGAGCCTTGTGCTTGTCAAAGAGAACCCCCTGCTTTCATGCGGCGAAAGCAGGGGGTTCTCTTTGACAGACGGAAGCGGATGTAACTGAAATCAGTTACATCCGCTTGATTTGGTGCGAGTGGTGATACAGAACTTTTTGAAAAAGCCAGTAATATCAACGGTTTTCAAGGCGGACGAGTAGCAAATAACTTGTATATATCCCTCTTTTCGGGCGACTGTTTTTCAGACAGCCGCCCTTTTTCTATACCCCAATTCAAGTGCCGTGATTTGGGTGAAAAATCTGCGTTTTCTTTCGCTGTGGCTTGCGTTCTGAACATGACGTGGGTGTTTTCCCATGCGGAAGGCAGCGGAGGCTCACAGACGGACAAACCGCTCAAAATCAACACTTTTCATTTTCAGAGGAAGGAGGTGCGAAGATGGCTGTATTCCGTATCGAAAAGACCAGAGATTACACGGTCATGTCCAACTACCATCTGCAGGATATCGGCTTCTATTATTTTGCAGTCGCAAAGCCAGTTAAAGACCATCTACAAGGACGCGGCAGATACCATTGTCGGCAACTGTGACAGCACCTTGTTTTTGGGAGGCAAGGAGAAAGGGACGCTGAAAGAGATTTCAGAGCTGCTGGGTAAGGAGACCATTGACAGCCTGAGCCAGTCCGAAAATCGCGGCGCACAGACTTCTCACGGCCTCAGTTATCAGAAATTAGGAAAGGAGTTGATGACCCAGGACGAAATTGCGGTCATGGACGGCGGCAAGTGTATCTTGCAGCTTCGTGGCGTGCGTCCATTTTTCAGCGATAAGTTTGATATCACGAAGCATCCCCGCTACCAATACCTGTCCGACGCCGACAAGAAGAACGTCTTTGACGTAGAACGGTACATGAAACGCAGACCGGCCATTGTGAAGCCGGACGAGCCTTTCGATATGTACGAATTGAACGCATCTGATCTGGAACCCGACAACAACAATTCTACAAAACGAAAGGAAAAATGATTTATGGATTTCTTCAACAGTGCTATTGACGTATTGCAGACTCTCGTGATCGCCCTGGGCGGTGGCCTGTGCGTGTGGGGCGGCATCAACCTTCTGGAAGCTACGGCCAGGACAACCCTGCGGCCAAAAGCCAGGGTGTCAAGCAGCTCGTCGCGGGCGGCGGCGTGGCGCTGATCGGCGTGACACTGATCCCCCTGCTGTCCGGCCTGCTGGGCTGAGTCCTATCAAAATCTCAGAGGCGGCTCCCGTTTCACGGCGGGAGCCGCCTCTAAGGAGGTGATCTCCCGTGATAATCGACACGATCCAGGAATGGTTCAAAGAGGTGCTGATCGACGGCATCATCTCAAACCTTTCCGGGACCTTTGATACCGTGAATACGAAGGTAGCCGAGATCGCAGGCGAGGTCGGCATGACGCCCTCCGGCTGGAACGGCGGTATCTTCAACATGATCCGCAGCCTGTCCGAAACGGTCATTGTCCCCATCGCCGGCATCATCCTCACCTTCGTCATGTGCTATGAGCTGATCCAGTTGATCGTCGAGAAAAATAATCTCCATTATAAGCAACAAGAATGATGAGCTTATGCAGTTATTTCATCATACTTGCGAGAAGAACGGGATTGTGCATGATAACAGGAAAATTTTTGAATAGGGTCTAACACCAGCACAGACTTATGGGCTATGTCTACGGCGTAAGCCAAGGCACTGTCCTCCGCGCTGTCTGCGGGCTGCATGTCCCTGTCATAGACCGCCAGCACCACATCGGCAAGGTCGATGATCTTCCTATAGGCTTGCAGCTGTGCATCCGGCGTACCCACGGGACACACGACCGAAATAAGGGTGCATTTTTCCAGCATAGTAAAATAGCGTTCCCTCAGATACGGCGCCCACTTTGTGGCCTGTTCCTCATGTGGTGTGTAGCAGAAAAGCATTAGGTCTTGGTCGGCGGTTTCCCGCAGACCATTGACGATCTCTGCTGCGTACAGACCTACGCCGCAGTCGCAGGCGGTCAGGAACTGAGACACACCGCACTGATGCAGCACCATGATCTGCTGCGCCAGCTCCATTTTCAGTTTTTGGCAGCGGTCATCTTCCTCGTCAAACCCCCATGGAAAGCGCATGGGGTGCTGTCCCATGACTGCACAACGGTATATACGGCAGCCTTCTTCCAAAGCAGTCACACCTTCACAAGATTATTGTCGCAATAAATAATACGACAATAATTATTAAAATGCAACGATTTTCCAAAGTATAATAAACGAAAAATCCAAGGTGGTGAAGTTGTGACAGACATTCTTGAAATCATTAAGCAGAATCGTGAGGCACGGGGATGGTCGGAATATCAGCTTGCTGAACGCTCTGGCCTGCCACAGTCTACCATCTCCTCGTGGTATAAAAAATCTATGACGCCATCGTTTGCATCGCTTGAGAAGATCTGCGATGCTTTCGGTGTTACATTGTCGCAATTCTTTGCGCAGGACGACATTCGTGTGGCTCTGACTCCCGCGCAGCGTGAGATGTTGGATAAATGGAATTGCCTGACATCAGTGCAGCAAGCAGCTTTGGCCGCACTCATGGATACGATGATATGAATGGATAAGCCGGTTCTCGCGGCGAAGAAGCGTTTTCCACCTGTACGCCCCGGTAGCTTTCCGCTACGATGGCCTTGTACTTGAGGTCATTAGGCATTGAGGACGGAGCAGAGCAGGCACGGGATGGGCGATCATGCCCAGCAGAGCATATCAGCATGGCCATGACCCCGACAAAATCTTGAAAGGGCGAAACGCAAATAAGCCAGTGAAAAAAGATGAAGGGTGTATCAGTTGGTACATCCTTCATCTTTTTCGCTATTCTTCTTTTGCTAATGTTTGCGTATGCAGGAACGCATCCATCAGCATTTTTCCATCCTCGCGGTCACTCCACCAGCACGGCCGCAGAAACAACAGAGCATTCTCCAGCCAAACATAATCGTCCTTGGTCAATGTATGACTTTGAAGCCCTGCACTGATCCTGATATACGATTCTCTTACTTTGGCACTGGCATGGTCACGCACAAGATAGCCGTTGAGAAAGCCGGTGATGACAGATATTTCCTCATCTGCATAAAACATGGCGTCCCTCCTGAATTCAGTCACACAGGACAGATTATAGCATATTTTCTTTGCATCCACAAGCAGTCTTGTCTTGTACAAACCGGGCGTCCTCTGTTGTACAAAGCGGGCTTCCCCTGTGTCAAGGCCGCCTTGAAAAGTGGCGGCATACCGACTTTGTGACAGTTTTGTGACACTTCCCCCGCACTTTTGCGGGGGAAGTCAGAGACTTCTTCTGATATGATAAAGACAAGGTTGATACACGACCTGAATACTTCAAAAAAGGAGCGTAACATACCATGAAAAAGAAAACGATTTGGAGCCTTGTATTGGCACTTGCATTGACGGTAACGGTCATCGGCACAGCGACCTCCGCCTTTGCCGCCACATCCGCACCAATGGAGCCTGTTACTAAAATTGCAACCGAGAACGAGGACGCCATCTGGGAGCAGATCGAGGCGGTGGAAGAGAAGAGCGACGCCATCTTCCAGAGAAACGCAGCGCTGTGGGAAAAGCTGGACGAAATCTGCAACGCTCTGCCTGCTGACTATGACTTCACAGGCTTTGACGAAGCAGCGTTTATCCGCAGCACCAACGCTCTGACGGAAGCGGAGAAGGAAACGCTTCTGGCGGACATCAAGGAGCTGAACGGCCTTGACGCTGAGATGGAGGCGCTGTATGAGAAGCTGCCCGCCTGCGACAATATGCCGCTTTACGAGAAGGCGCTGGAAAAGGCCGACCCCAAGGTGCTGGACGAAATCGACACCCTGGAGCAGGAGTATGGCCGCCTCTGCGAGAAGCACGCCGACCTGTGGGACAAGGTAGACGAGGCTTATCGACACCTGCTGGCTGACCTTTACCGATAGCGACAAGATCAAAAAGGATCTGTCCCTCACCACCCCGCTGGAGGTGGCGGCCATCGTGGCCTTTGGCTACGGAGAAAAGACGGTGAAAAAGCTGCGGATGAACATTCAGAGCATGTCGCAGATCGATGTGCAGGCCGAACAGCAGTACTACGCGCCGAAAAAGAGCGTGCATGAGCTGGTCCACATGGAAAGCTGGAGCAACAAGTCCGGGCTTGATGAAATGATGGACTTCTATGACGATATGCTCTGGCAGGCTTCTACGCCGCCTCCCTGTCCCCCAGCTACCTCAACCGCCAGCCTACGGCTTCCTTGTCCGTGGCCACAGCATCTATCTGGTGCAGCAGGAGGACGCCTACACCGACAACCTCGACGCCGCGCTGGATCTGGGCATCGTGCTGCTCCACTTCTCCGCCGTCGCCTCCCAGTGGGCGGGAAGGGTGCGCTGGGAGCTTTCCCCGGATGCACCGGACGGCCTGCCTGCAGGGCATCGCGCGGCGGCCGTGTGCCGGGTGTAGAGGCGCTGCTTTCAGCCCCTATTGGAGCATTTGCTTCAGATAGAAAAACAGGCCAATGCCGGTTCAAAACAGAAAATCAGGAGGTGTTTTTTCGATGGCCATCCGAACGGTAACGGATGCGATCCGCTATGTAGGGGCGGATGATAACACATTGGCACTCTTTGAAAACCAGTACCCCGTCCAGCCTATGGGGATGAGCTACAACTCCTATGTCATTTTGGATGAGAAGATCGCTGTGATGGACAGCGTGGACGCACGGGCGGCGGAGGATTGGATTTCCAATGTGGCGCAGGTGTTGGAGGGGCGCAGTCCCGACTATCTTGTGGTCACACATATGGAGCCGGATCATTCCGGCAGCCTCATGCATCTGGCGCAAAGGTACCCGGAGATGAAGCTCGTGGGAAATGCGAAAACATTTACCATGATCAAGCAGTTCTTCGGCACAGGTGCGCTGACGGAGGGCCGTATGCTGGAGGTCGGCGAAGGAGATACGCTTTCCTTGGGTACGCACCGGCTGCGCTTCCTGATGGCGCCGATGGTACACTGGCCGGAGGTAATGACAGCGTATGAGGAAACGGAAAAGATCCTGTTTTCAGCGGATGCCTTTGGCCGCTTCGGCGCACTGGAGCGGACTGCCCGCGCCCCGTGGGCGCCGCAGGCCCGGCGGTATTATTACAATATCGTCGGCAAATACGGCGCGCAGGTGCAGGCTCTGCTGAAAAAGGTCTCCGCGCTGGAGATCAAAACGATCTGCCGCTCCATGGCCCGATGCTCACAGAGGGGTTGGAGGAGTATCTGCAGCTTTATGACCTGTGGTCACAGTGGAAGCCGGAGGAACCGGAGAGCATACTGATCGCGCAAGCGTCCATCCACGGAAACACCGCCCGTGCGTCGGAGATCCTAAAGGATAAGCTGGAGGGAAAAGGCGTGCGAGTTACCTTGTGCGATTTGACGGTGACAGACCTCTCCTATGCCGTGACCAGCGCATTCTACTGCGGGAAGCTGGTGTTGGCCAGCTCCACCTATGACGGAGGACTGTTTCCACCATGAAGCCTTTTTGGAGCATTTGCAGGCCAAGGGCTTTCGGAGCCGCCGGGTAGGCTTGATGGAAAACGGATCCTGGGCACCCGCCGCTGCGCGGCTGATGCGCGCCGAGCTGGAAAAGATGAAGGATCTCCGACTGTGCGAAACGGAGGTGTCGCTGCGCGGCGCACTGAACCAAACCAGTGAGACGCAGATGGATGCGCTGGTGGCTGAGCTCTGCGCGGAGTAAGCGGCGGGAGGCCGGACGGTATCCCCGCGCCGAGGTTGGCTTCGTCCAGCCGCCCGATGCCTCAAAAGTGAAACGGCGTTGCTGATTTAGACGGCAATATGGTGCTGCGTGAGGCTGAAGCCTTGAGAATGGATAAAAGCGCAGCCGCAGAGAACATCTGCGGCTGCGCTTTTTGCTGCACTTCCTTGCAATTTACAGCACTGCCTTTTTCCATTTCCTGATCTTCGTCCGAAACATTCCGAAGGGTGCGACTTTCAAATCTTGCTGAATAAGGCGTAAAGCTATGAAAAAGGAGTGCCTATTGGGGCACTCCTTTGCTCTGCTGGAACAGTGGGAAGCTGTCATTTTTAGTCTGCTTCTTTATCATATACAAGCATTGGCGTTCAGCTTTTCAAATTCCACTTAGGCTACGGCAAAGGCACAGACCTGCCGTGTGCAGCCGGGGGTGTTGTCCTTGGGATAGAAATGTGGTTATTTCTCTCTAAAGAGCGAAACAGAGTTTAATAAAATCGATATTCCTACACATACCCACAGAGCCTTGCTCATGGTTGGCATGATATCCATCAAGCTCCCCAATCTTCATTTAGCACACGCATCGCGCCGTCTGAATAAAACGAACATACGGTCAATGCAGTGAAAGATAAGGCTGCGAATCTAAACCATTTTTCATTCTTACTTTTAAAAGAGTAAATCAAATTGAATCCTGTAAAAATGATCGCAGAAATTCCTAAAAACAGCCACATATATTGTCTCCTTAAATTCTCTTACCCTACACCCCTATGAGGCAAGGCTCGCAATCGTGTTGCCTGCGGACAGGAACTGCCGATGAGAGGATCGTTCGCAGCCTCTCTATCGGTTCTCCGCCAGATATTCCTCTGCGTAGTGGACAGCCACCGCGCCGTCCGATACGGCGGTGACCACCTGCGCAGCGCCTTGGTGCGCACGTCGCCTGCGGCGAACACGCCGGGGAGCTGGTGCGGGTGGATTCGTCCGCCATAATATAGCCGGACTTGTCCAGCGCCAATTCACTTCGGAACAGCTCCGTCGCCGGGGCGCGTCCCACGCTGATGAACACGCCGTCGCAGGCAAGGTCATGTTCCGTGCCGGTGTTGACATCTTGCAGCCGCAACCCAGTCAGACGGCTTTCGTGCAGCAGCGCGGAAACGGTGCTGTTCCAGTAGAACTCCACGTTGGGCGCGTTCATCAGCGGCTCATGATAGACCTTCGTAGCCCGCAGGCTGTCCCGGCGGTGGATGAGGTAGACCTTTTGGGCAATACGGGACAGGGCAAGTGCGTCCGCCGCGGCGGAGTTGCCACCGCCCACCACTGCCACGGTCTTGCCCCGATAGGGCGCGCCGTCGCAGGCGGCGCAGTAGTGAACGCCCTTGCCGACGAGTGCCTCCTCGCCGGGAATGCCCAAGGGGCGGGGTGTCGCGCCGGTGGCGATGACCACCGTGCGGCTCTGAAAGACGCCCTCGCTGGTCTCCAGCGTCTTGATTCTCCCGGAAAGGCTGGCCTTGTACACCTCCGCCAGCTCCGTCACCGCACCGAAGCGTTCCGCGCTCTGCTGCATTTTTTCGCCCAGCGTAAAGCCGTCGATGCCGCCCTCGAAGCCGGGATAGTTGTCGATCTGCTCCGTCAGCGCCATCTGCCCGCCGGCGGAGAGCTTTTCCAGCACCAACGTGGAAAGCCCGGCACGGGCGGCGTACAGGGCGGCGGTGTATCCGGCGGGGCCGCCGCCGATGACGATCATATCGTAGATTTTTTCCATGGCCGTCTCCTTACTGAGAAAGCGCTTCCTTGATAAATGCTTCGATGGCCGCCTTGGAGCCGGGAGCCACCACAGAGCCGATCACCTCGCCGTTCTTAAAGAGCAGCAGCGTGGGGATGGTGTCGATACCGAAGCGCTGAATCAGCTGCGGCTCCTCGTCGTAGTTGATCTTCCCGGCGATGAGGGTGTCTGCGTACTGCTCGCCCACCTTGTCGAAGGCCGGAGCAATACGGCGGCAGTAGGGGCACCACTGTGCCCAGAAGTCCACCAGCACGGGCTTGTCCGCACGGAGAACGTCGTTTTCAAAGCTGTTGGTCGTAATGGTAAGCATCATAAAATCCTCCTATTTCTGTGTAAAAAGCTGTGTTTCAATATCTGTGATGGTAATGTGCGCCAGATAGGCGGCACATTCCTCGTTCATGCCCCGGTACAGCGCGTCCATCACGCCCGCCATGCCGGAGCAGATGGCGCAGTCCCGGTCAATGTCGCCGCTGTGCCACGCGCAGTCCACAAAGCGGGTATTCACCGCCTCCGCCACCTGCCGGAGAGAAAGGGTTGCGGGGTCTGCCGTCAGGCGGTAGCCGCCGTCCAAGCCTCCCGGGTCTCCACCATTCCCACCTTTTTCAGCCCCGCCATGACGCGGCGGACGCGGGTGGGGTTGGTGCAGATGTTCTCCGCCAGCGCCTCGCTGCTGAGGGAGCGTTTGCTGTGGCTCAGGCAGACCAGCGCGTGAACGGCCAGATTAAAAGAACTGTCCATGGTCATCCCTCCTGCGATAATCTGTGCTTGTGGCAAGTACAGTTTCTACTGTGACTATAACAGATACAGTTCGGCGTGTCAAGCTTTTTCGTCAATTTTTTCAGCGTAAGCCCTCCATAGCTGTTGACAACAGGTTGAATATGCGTATAATGGAAAACAAGAATAAGAATAGTTCTTATTTTGAAGGGGTGCGGTATACCGAAATACGCAGAGGAGATATTGGCCGCCGTCACGGAGCTGCAGCAGCATCCCACGGCGGAGCAGGTGTTCCTGGAGATGAAGAGGGAGCATCCCCGCATCGCTCTGGGTACGGTATATAAGCACCTGAACGGTTTGGCGGAGGAGGGGCTTTTGCTCCGCATCACCGAGCCGGGTTCGCCGGACCGGTACGACCGGACGGAACGACATGATCACCTGATTTGCAGCCGGTGCGGGAAAATCGCGGACGTTCACCTGCCGGATATGCAAGAGCGGATCCGGGAGGCACTGGGGCAGGAGATCCTCTCCTACGACCTCAGGATCCGGTATATCTGCCTGCTTGCCGGGAGCAGAAAAAAGACAACATTATGGAGGAGAAGCACCATGAACGCTAACGTATCTAAGCTGCTCAACGAGCAGATCAACAAGGAGTTCTACTCCGCCTATCTGTATCTGGACTTTGCCAACTACTACGCCGCCGTCGGACTGGACGGCTTTGAGAACTGGTACCGGGTACAGGCGCAGGAGGAGCGGGATCACGCCATGCTGTTCTATCAGTATTTGCAGAATAACGGCGAGGGTGTCAACTTTGAGGCTATCGCAAAGCCGGAGTGGGAACGGAGCGACCACATGACCCCGCTGAAAAAGGCACTGGAGCACGAGAAGTTCGTCACCGCCAGCATCGACGCCATCTACGCCGCCGCGTACGAGGCCAGGGACTTCCGCGCCATGCAGATGCTGGACTGGTTCATCAAGGAGCAGGGCGAGGAGGAGAAGAACGCCGCCGACCTTATCACCAAGATGGAGCTGTTCGGCGGAGACAGCAAGGGGCTGTATATGCTCAACAGCGAGCTGAAGGCACGGGTCTACACCGCGCCCTCCCTGGTGCTGTAAGCCGAGCGCGGCTGCGGGCCTTCGCATCAGACAAAAGGCAGACTGCATACAGGCGGCCTGCCTTTTCTTCTGACAGGCAGTTAGATGAAACTAACCGTGTATAAAACAGAAAGGAATTCGGAGCTTGAACAAGGAAAAGGAGATCGAAACTGTTACCCTCGTGGTGCGCCGGTATTGCCGGGGCGTGCATGGGACAAGGAGCGGGGCGCTTTGCCCGGCGTGAGCTGCTCCATGCCCCAGAAGCAGCCGCCTGCCAGATAGATGACATTTTCCGTGGTGTCCATATACGTACCCTCCTCGCCGGACATATCCGAGGACTGTCCGGCCATGTCCGTTCCCTGCGTGTCCTTTTCCCGCGGTATATGCTGCCGTTCCGCGGCGCAGCCGCTGAGCAGCAGCACTGCGGCGAAAAGCAGTGCCAATACACTTCGATACATCGTGTTTCCTCCTTCAGTGGAATCAAGGCTCACTCCGCCCTGTCGCAGTCCTGTCTCTTGCCGCGACCGGGCCACAGGACGGTATACAGCAGCGACCCAAGGACGCAGCCGAAGCCGGTGGAGAGCCACGGGCTGGACGTAATGGCACAGGTGCCGGTGGCGCAGCCCACATAGCGGTAGTACAGCCACCCTCCGGCACTACCCACCAGGGGCAGGGCAATGACGCGCAGAATGCTCGTCAGCTTACAGTTCTTTTTCTTCATAATAGCCTCCCTTTGAAGATATTGGATCAGCCCATATCGGCAGCCAGTGCCTTGTCGATCTGGGCTTGCAGTGCATCGGCCTGCGCCTTGCTGGTGATAGCCCCCACAATGGGATCACCCACGATGCGGCCGCTGCGGTTGACCACATAGGTGGTAGGATAGGCGTAGATGCTCTCCACAAACTTGCCCGCCTCGCTGCCGGAATCGAAGTATTCATCTTCGGTCAGCCGGGTTTTCACAACGCGGCTGCGGTGGGGTGTGTTGTATTTTTTTCGCATGGTCGTGACCTCCTTTCTTGCCGCATGAGCGCGGCGGGGATAAGCGGCGCAAGCCGCATAGCAGGGTTTGGGGAAGGCACTCCCCAACAAGTTTCCCGCGAGGGGCAAAACCGCAGAATTGCGGATTTTGGCACCGTGGTAGAAACTTGCTCTAAGTAAGCCGCAGACTGGCCCTGTCCGGGCTTTTCCGTACATAGAGCGAACAGGGCGGGGCTTTCAGCCCGCTGTTCGCTGCCTTTTTTCTTTCGCCAATATTACTCCGCAGAGGGGCTTTGCTACCCGCTGGCTGCGCTATTTTTCTTTTCCGCTAAAGATACATTTGAAAAGCCGTCAGCTACCCGCTGGACAGAGATTTTTCAAAATTTCTTTTGCCTTAGTAATCCGGGAACGGGGATTTTGGCAACCGGCGGGACAGAAAAATTTTGCTTTCACTTCCTACAACGGAGAGATTTTGAAAAGGTGCCGTCAAGAGTTATGCGCAAATTCGTTTGCAGGCTCTGGCTGAATAAAGTCAGCCGGCAATAGAGACGTCTTCCAGAGCCGCCTCCAAGTGCTTCATATTCATGTACTTCTTGTTGCCCCAC
>ENA-OQEN01000346-OQEN01000346.1-human-gut-metagenome-genome-assembly--contig:-NODE-346-length-20290-cov-2.520508_pt1 | contig 20290 bp, 31 predicted proteins | sample MGYA00242791_ERZ504627 | MGnify/ENA primary metagenome ERZ504627 (study PRJEB26092, sample SAMD00036316) | human gut metagenome | host: Homo sapiens | study: EMG produced TPA metagenomics assembly of... | reverse complement strand
CCCGGCCAGGTAAACCCGGTCGGCAGTTAGTTGAATATCCATGAGTAATACCTCCAGTCGTTGAACTTGTAGGTATTATCTCATTTCCAATGGATAGATAAAATCCATCATTTTATTTTGCGCTTACCTTTAAATAATGCCAAGTCATCTTTTGTAGTCAGTTTAATATTTTTATCCGACCCAATAGCAAAATGCAATGTTTCCCCTAGCTCAACCATCATCGTGTTTGTATAAGAAGATCCATAGATTCCAATCTTTTTTTTAAACGCCTCATGATATCGCTTATCTAAATTTCCAAAATGATATGCTTGTGGAGTCGCTACACGCCGCAAAGTTTCTCTAGGAATATATTGATTAGTTGTTGTTTCATCTTTATCATTAATCACAAAAATTTGTTCATTATATGGCATTGACGTTACTGCATTGCCATATGTTTCCGCCTTAAGAATAACGTCTGTTAGTACGTCTGATTCCACCAAAGGACGCACTCCATCATGGATAACTATAAGATCATCCGCGTTTACTTTACCCTCTAAATTATAAACACCATTTCGAATCGATTCTTGACCAGTTTTTCCTCCTGTCACAATCCATTTTAGTTTTGATATTCCAAACTGTTCCGCATATGCACTAAGAACACTCTGCCATCCATCAATACATACGACTTCTATTGCATCAATTTGTGGATGTGCTTGAAATCCTTCCAATGTATAAATCAGCACCGGCTTATTATAGATATTAATAAATTGCTTAGGTATACTCTGCCCCATCCGTTGTCCAGAACCACCCGCAATAATAATTGCAATATTCAACTCTACTCCACCTACACTCTATGTTCACAAATTTATCTTAATAACCTTCGCATGCGTTTTTCGTTGCTCTGCTGGAGGTAATTGCATATAATCAGACCCAAAGTTGGTAATTAAAACCCGCTTATAATTATTAGGAACATAAAATGATTTTCCTTCAAATATATGCTCTTCTAATTTTGTCGGCAAAATATCCTTAACTACCGTAGGTCGAACATACCCCGCATCCGCTGCGTAAGTGAAGAAATGATATCCCTTCTCATTTATTTTATTATGATGCTCTACCAAATACGCCCGCATCTTCTTAGCCGTATGCATTGGCCACCACAGAAGAACATTGGCATAAAAGCCAAGCAGCATTCTCTTGAAACTCCCCTTCGGATACTTATTCTTTTCGTCTTTTGTCTTCCTTGCCCACAGCAGCTTATTGATGACTTCCGCCGACTCATAATAATCATATGGAAAATATCCACAAAGATGCCATGATGATACTTCTCTTCTCCAGTCTCTCCCGTCTCAATAAGAAGAGTCCCATTCTTTCTGATCTTCGCCCACGGAAGCGGGTACTCCTTATCCGTTTCCTTTGTCTGAAGGAACATGGTCTCCGGCAGTTTCTCCTGCGCAATCTGCAGAAAGCGCTCGTAGTCTTTTCGTGGCATGGAAATGTCACAGTCATCATCCCAGGGGATAAAGCCTTTGTGGCGAATCGCCCCCAGAAGCGTCCCCGCTTCGAGCCAGTACGTGATGTTGTTTTCTACACAAATCCGATGAATCTCAACTAAGATTTCGAGCATGACCTTTTGCGCCGCTGCAACGGTTTTATCTTCATTAAACAATCTATTTCATCCTTCCCCTCTCTATTTTTATCCGTCATTTTTCTGCTGATAAAGCTTCAATAATTCTTTGAATAAGTTTATCCTGCCCATACTTCCTATTCGCACCAATAAGGCCATCCCTATATTCCTTCTGATGCGCAGAAAATGAATTAACAAATGTTTCTAACTGGTGTGAAAATATGTCCACAGAATCAAGCTGCACAGCTTCCCCTACGCTGAATTCACTCAAAATCTCAGGATTCATTTCTGGAGACTGTAAAACAGGCTTATAATATCCAATAGCAGTAAAAAGCATAGCGCTTGGCTGATAACGGTATCGTTCAGCGCCATAGGGCAAGAGTAACACGTCAACATCCATGAGTTCTTTCTGCCATTCAATTCCTAAAAGGTTTTTATGGAGAAACCGGATATTCTTCTGCTCAGCATATTCTCTCTTTAAGCGTTCAAAATCATCACTATCAGCTGTGTAACAGTAGCTCCTTGTACGACCAGTTCTACTGCATTGGTAAAGTGTGCTTTAACAAAAGCTTTCAGGAAAAAGTCAAGATTTTTTTCTCTACGATACTGACCAAAGAAGCCTAGACGAAGCGGAATGTGTGGCTTAAATTCTGGCGTAACCGGCAGATCGAATGGCACATAAACAGGTGCCATGATTGTATGAAAATTGGGACAATCAGTCAGTTCCGGAAAATCTGTCTGCAATCCCAATGCCCCTAAATGAATATGGCTATAATCCCTTAGGCTTTTAACACCTTCGCAGAAGCGCGCACGATCCTTTGGCATAATGCCATGAAACATGAACAAGAAGGGTACTTTGCTATTCTTCAGCAGGCTATGATGAATGGAGCGCATGACTCGCCAGCTGTTTGTTGGTACAACCACCGCATCACAGTGTCCCTCTGCTCCTTTTTTGCAAGCACTATTCAGCCATGCGACGCGACGTTTTTCCCTCTGCATAGACAGCCAAAGACGTTTCAATCGACCAGCCCCTGCATACGAAATGGCCTCTCCCCCCTCCAGATACTCCACATCGCAATGATAATCGAGCTTGAAAGGGAAATGCTCTGGAACGAAGAAGACCGGCTCGTGCCCCTGCTTCTTCAATTCTTCTACCAGGATACGGTCGAACTCGACCTCATGGCCCGCCGGCATGACGATAGATTCTAATATGGCAACGCGCATGTCAATCCCCTTTCCGCTGCAGCTCGTGAAGCTTCAGATATTTCAGCATGGTATAGAAAAATGGGTACAGCAAAGATAGAAACCGATGGCTCCATCAAGAAAGCCCCTGCGCACGACGAACATCTTGAAAAAGCCGCCGATGCTGTGCAGCAGAATCCCACCCATCGACGTTCTCTTTCCGCGCTTGTAAGCATCCTGCGCCCAGATGGTGGTATAAAGGCAGAGCTTCTCTTCCCACTCATGCCAATCTTTATAGGTATGGTGCTCTATATAGCCGGGCAGCTGCTTTCCTGGCAGACTACACTCAGGATGTTCATGCACTTTATTTACCCATTTGACCGTCTTTCTTGGGAACATGCGCGATACGTGATCCGGATAGAGGACGCCGTAGCTGAATGTCACGTCAAAGGCCACCGATTTCCGCGTGATAGCATACTGCGCATCCATCTGACCGGACGTGACAACTCGCTTGACAGCGATAATGAGCTCTTCATTCAGCCTCTCATCCGCATCGAGATACAGCACCCAGTCCGCATCTGTCTGCTCCAGTGCGAAGTTTCTCTGGGCGGAGAAATCATTCGTCCACGCGCGAAAAGCCACCTTCGCGCCGTGCTCTTTGGCAAGCTCTACCGTGCGATCCGTGCTGCCCGAGTCGATGACCACGACTTCGTCCGTGCATTTCTTCGCATTTTCTACCACAGAGACGATATTGTCTTCTTCATTACAAGTCAGAATCAGAATAGCGAGTGAGCTCATACTTTTCCTCATTTATTTCAATAACAATCTGATCTTCTCTGCCACGGACGCATCGACTTCATCGAGCAGGGCATAGCGCTTACGGTAGTAGTTTCTCTTTCTCGTCGGGATCTCTTCCATGGTCTTCCTGGCTTCTGTCATCGGGAGCTCATAGAAGCGTTTGTCCTCGCAGGGATGGACCGCCGGACTCTTCCCAGAAATCACTGAAACTGGTCTTCAGCTTCTTCTCCATGCGCATGTGGGTATTTGCATAGTAACCGTAGTTCGTCACAGCATAGATATGCACAAGGCCGAGCGCTTTCGCGACTTCCTGCGTCACATGAAGGATGAAATTCTTCGTACGATAGGAGTGGCAGCGGCGGGTGACTTTTTTGACCAGATCCTTCGCGTTCTCTACATTCGGCCCCTGCATCGCACCGATCCAGAGCGACATGTCTCCTTTTTTATCTGGCGATATCCAGAACATGATCCGGTAAAGCATGACATCATCCAGATGCAGTACAACGGAAAGAAGTCCTTCTTTCCGTTCCCCTGGATTGAAGGAAAGCTCAAAGCGCAGACTTCCGATTTCATCCTTCCTTTCCCAAAGCGTGTATGGTTTTTCCCCATACAGTCCCAGGAAACGTCTTTCTTGAAGTATTTCTCCATAAAACCCATATGCTGTTCCAAGATCTTCGCGCGTTCATCAAAGGTTGACTTGTTATAGAAAAAGGCGCGCGTCGGCTGTTCGTAGACGAATGGATACTCTTCCGCAACCTTTGCCAGCAGTTCATTCTGGTGGAAAAACTGATGAATCTTCTTCATGCGGCCATTATTCAAAAGGCAGCGCGCGACGAAGACGACGCAGCGCTTCACTTCGCGCGGATTTTCCATATTGTAAATCTTTTCCCTAATTCGATATAGTCCAACTTGTCATCATCCTTTGGTATTCTCTGCCTGTAGGCAGACTATTGCTATTTTATCTTTCTAAATTCTACTCTATCCTATCTAGAATGGCAAATAAAAAAGCCCCGCTTTCGCGAGTGTGATCAGCCCCTGTCAAGGTAGACATGGCAAATATCTAAAAAATTATAGCCGTAAGTTCCATGTTGGTGTTTTAGTATCAGCATGGGATTTGCGGCATTTTGTTATGCCGCGAATTTCGCTTTGTATTTCTGAATCCGTTTGTTTTCGGCAATCGGGAACTGTTCCGGGTTCTTCGCGTTCAGAGCTGCCATGCGAACTTCCATTGGCGTCCTTACTCCAAATCGCTCCTGAAAACGTTCATAATTGTAAAAATGGATGTATTGGTCGATGGCCAAACGCAGCTCGCCGCTGCCACTGAACTTATTCAGGAAATACATCTCTGCCTTCACAATTCCCCAGAAACCTTCCACTGGGCAATTGTCGATGCAATGCCCAACGCGGGACATGGATTGCTCCATACCCTGCTTCGAGAGCTTGAACTGGAATGCTTTACTGGTATACTGGAACCCCCTGTCACTGTGGAACAGCGGGTGTGCTTCCGGATTTTTGCGAATTGCCAGCTCAAATGTGTCAAATACCAGCTTGTTGTCATTGTGTCCGCTTATGACGTAAGCGACAATCGACCGGTCGTAGAGATCGAGGATTGGCGCTCAAATTAGAGCTTTTTGACGGCTGATCCTTCGTACCATTGAATTCTGTCACGTCCGTTGCCCACTTCTGGTTCGGTCGTTCTGCCAGAAAATCCCTGTGAAGGATGTTCTCTGATGTGGCTTCTGGTGTGGCCCTTCTGTATTTTGCCTTCTTGCACCGGATCACGGAATGGATATTGAGCTCCTTCATGAGTCGATGAATGCGGTTCCTGCTGTAATGCGTGTGGTTCAGGCGATTGATCCAATCAGTCATGCGCCGATAGCCCAGGATGTGGTGGAATCGTTCATCATACTCTTGGATCAGTTGGGCGATGATCTCGTTTTCTTTTTCCGCTTTTGGGACATCTCGCTTCAGCCATTGATAATAGGATGCTCTCATAATACCTACCTGACCACACAGCCAGCAAATGCCCCAGCTTTTCTGCGTGGCACTGCTGGATTGCTTCATAGGTTATGGCATGGCGCAGCCTGCCGAGTTTCACCTCCCTTCCATGGCTTTCAATTTTTTTAAGAAATAGACCAGCCTCTCCTGTTCCTCAAGCTGCCGTTTCAAGCGCTGGTTCTCACGCCGAAGGCGTTCCATCTCGTCAACTTCTTCGTCGGTTTTATGATGCCCGCGCCGGTCAATAAGCCAGTTTCCCCGTCAGCGACGTATTTCCTCACCCAATCGTATACCTGACTGTAGGAAACGTCATAGTGCGCGGCGGTGTCCTTGTAGTTCTTGCCATGCGATAGACAATACTCCACAATCTCCTTGCGCTCCGAAAGCGATGTTTTCCTTCTTGCTCCTGCCATATAGACCTCCCGTTTTGGATCGTAGTCCTTAAGTTCTATATGGTCATTATACTGCTTCATCCAGTACCAGAGAACGGAACGGCTTGAAATGTTGTATTTTGCTACGATGTCGTCAACGTTGCCCTCGCCACGTAGCACAGCAAGGACGCAGCTTGCCTTGAATTCCTTGCTGTAGCTTGCGTTCCCAGCTCTATCCATGAAAGAGGCCTCGCCCTGTTTCTCGTATTTCCTTACCCAGCCACGAAGACTCTGCACGGATATCCCATTCGCTTTGGCGATTTGTCGGTAAGATCCTTTGCCGGAAAGATATTCGTTCACTCTGGCAAGCATCCAATCTGCTGAATGTTTCCTTTTGGCCATTAAAAAATCCCCCTAAAGCAGTTTGGTTATTTACCTTGTCTGCTTTAGGGGGATCATATCAGAGACTTTTCGCTTGTACAATCTCTTTTCTTATAACTGATTTTGTTCCTGATGCCAATCACGCAGCAGCTCTGGATGACGTACATACCAGCCTGTCAATTCACACCAGGCCTTCTGCTCTTCCGTAAACTGGTCATGTCCATGGCGGAAAGGTAACAATTCAGCAGACACCACCAGATCCTGCTCTATATGCTCACGGTAACTGCCGATAGCATTCTCTGTCATCCAGCAGTACGGCGTAACCACATGATCCATATGTTCAAAGAGAGAAGGCAGAATAGAATAGTAGCAGAAATCTTTCGGCGCAATGAGTTCCATCAAGGTCGGCAGTATATTCATATGACATCCGATATTGTTCTGACTGAACATATCTTGTGACAGTTCTGGATGCGACATGGCGAATGAGGTCAAGAAGCGTTCTCGAAGATTTGGCTCATGGCGCGGCACAATATCAAAATCAAGTGGCAGAACAGGTGCGGCATGGTCACCCGTCACAATAAACAGGCTATCCGGATAGAGTTCTTTCATTTTATCAATGAAATGTATCGCAGCCTGATCAGCATACCAGCTCCCGCCATACGCCGCCAGTTTTTCTCATCACGCCGCAGAGCCTCTGGCATCTCAGGCATCAATCGATCGATATCAAAGCCGTACTCTTTGAAGGCAGCAAATACGGGCCGTGATTCGACGTCGTGTAAACAAAATGAAATTCCGGCTGATCGAAATTTTCTGCCTCTATACGTTTGGCTACTTCACCAAGGAACAAATGATCATAGACACCAAGCCATGTTTTCGGCGCATCTTTACCACAGATGTCCGGCCCGCCAAAGCTACGGTCGAAGCCTACCGCAGGCACATAGTGATCTAGACTGCTCCATGTCAGTCCACCACCGTACCAGAAAGAGGTCCGGTAGCCCAGCTTACGTAGCTGGCATGGCAAAGATGTCTGCAACGTACCATCCAAAATGCCTGTTTTTCGTTCAGTTCCATATCTGTATCAAAAACACCAGACATCAGGCTCACGATAGAGGCTGGGAAACCATACCGCCCGGCAAAAAGTTCGACATCGAAATGGTATGCGGGTCACTGCGAAAGGCTTTACTGCCTTCCATAAGATTCAATTTATCGTAGAGCGGATCAAAAAGACACTGGGCATGACTTTCCAAAAACAGCAGGAAAATGTGCTTTGGTTTCGTAATACGAGGCCCCTCAGCATGTCGTTCGAACTGCCGCAACAGGTCTGCACCTTCGTCAGCTTTCGCAAGTCTTGGCAATATGGGTTGCAGAATCTGTTCCGCCTCTTCATCATTATGCATGAGAGATGGATGCAGCTTCGTTTCCAAAGTTTTCAATGACAATGAGATCATCAATGACGGCCTTACCCATAAATACATCGTCTTTTACAATAGACGGTACTTCATCCCATTCCGGTTTACGACGATGGTGGAATGTCCCACCATAACGAAACCAATAGAAAATCGCAATCGAAGCAAGGAACACGGCCGTATTGAATGCATACTGCACAAAAGCAGAAGAAAATGCAGGAAGTGTAAAAGAGGGCAATGACAACAGACATGCAGATGCCAGATAGCAAATAGCAAGGTATGGAATGAAGCTCAGTAAAGCCAGATGCCATGATTCTGGTTAAAAAAGATATCAATAAAATTTTTCTTATCAGCATGACGGCCAAGAAGAAGCAGGTGATTGTAGATATCATGGAAATGATAATAGAAAATCAATCGCCCAATAAACGCTACATAAAGCACCGTGCAATAGGCAAGAAGCGCAACTTCACGCACGCTATCCCCAATCATGAAATAAGGCATGAAGAAAGCTCCCGGCAGTGTAACAAGCACAAGCGGAATCAGATAGACATACGCATTAAAGTCCATTCCCCACCAGAATCCGTAGCGAAAGCAGGTGATCCATTTCTTCCATTCTCCGATCGGAGTCTTTTTTCTCGATAAATCAGAATGAATGCCAGGCGAAACAACGCACAGAGAATCGGCGGCCATATCGCCAGTTTGAAATCCTGCTGAACGCCTGCAAAGAATAAAGAGAACATATCTTATGCCCTTCCTACGTATAATATTAATATATGTGAACAGCAAACCACGCTATTCCGCACAGCCAGTACACATTTTAAAGCGAACCTCAAAAATACGCAAGCCACTAAACAAAGCAGCTTGCGTATGTAAGGCCATATAAAATTATTTCTTATACTTGAAATATCCGCCCTGGTCGAGGAAGTCTACATACTCTTTGACGGCCTGCTCCATATCGGTAAATCCTTCGTCGTAGCCGGCTGCGAGGAGATTCGTGAGATCGGCTTCAGTGAAATTCTGGTATTTCCCTTTCAGAACTTCCGGGAAGTCAACGTACTCGATCTCGCCTTTGCCCATGGCCTTGATGATGGCATTTGCTACTTCATTGTAGCTCTGCGCATGGCCAGGTCCACAGTTGTAGATGCCGGAGGGGCCTTTGTGCTGCCAGAACCAGAGGTTCACTTTGACGACGTCTTTGACGTAGACGAAGTCGCGGCGCTGCTCGCCGTCGTCTACAGGTTTTCCCTGAATGTCGCCCCAGCCGCGGAAGAGGCGGGCTTTGCCGGTGGCGTTGATCTGGTTGTAGAGCTGGTAGTGAATGGAGGCCATCTTGCCTTTGTGGTGTTCCTGCGGGCCGTAGACGTTGAAGTATTTGAGGCCGACGACCTGACTCTGGGCTTTCGGCATGACCTGACGGACGTAGCGGTCGAAGGCGAGCTTGGAGAAAGCATAGGGATTCAGCGCGTCTTCGCATTCGTCGCCTTCACGGAAGCCGTGTTCACCGCCGCCGTAGGTGGAGGCGGAGGAGGCGTACATCATGGGGATGCGGTGACGCAGGCAGAAGTGCAGAAGAGACTTGGAATATTCGTAGTTCGTGCGCATCATGTAGTTCACGTCGTAGACCATGGTGTCGGAGCAGGCGCCTTCATGGAAAACAACGTCGACGTCAGTGCCGTCGAAGCGGTCGCTCTCGATGGCTTCGAGAAAATCGTCCTTGTGCTGGTAGTCGAGGAATTCGAGTCCACGAAGGTTTTTGTAGTTGAGGCCGTCTTTCAGATCGTCGACGATCAGGATGTCGCTGCGTCCCTGACGGTTCAATGTTTTGACAATGTTGCTGCCGATGAATCCGGCACCACCTGTGACAATAATCATATGTGTGTTCCTCCTTGTAAATAGTAGATAGGGATGAGTGCATCAAGGATCAGGAGTGACTGGTAACTGGGCGCGAGCCGCGGGCAATGACTAGCAAAGCCAACCTCCGCCCCTTCGGGGCACCTCCTTCCAGAGGAAAGAGGGAGAAGCCAGAGTGGCAAGCATCGCCCGCTTTATACTCAGCGCGTGGCGCTGCACCACCATTTCTCATTCGAGCAGAGCTTCATTCGCAGTCAAAGGGCTAAACCCTCTTAAACCGGTTTAAAACCTATTTCTCTTTCTTGAGCGCCGCTATGAGTTCTTCCTGACTGACGGCGTAGGTGCCGAGCTTGGCGACTACGACACCGGCGGCGAGGTTCGCGAGGTAGGCACTGTCCCGCGGGGCAAGACCGCCGGCGATGCCCATGGCGAAGACGGCGATGACGGTGTCACCGGCGCCGGAGACGTCGAAGACTTCCTGCGCTTTGGTGGGGATGTGCTCGATTTCTTCCTCTCTTACAAGGGAGAGACCGGCTTCGGAGCGGGTGACGATGATGCTGCCGAGGTGGAATTTCTTCATCACAGCGCGGGCTGCTTGCTCGACGGGCGCGTCTTCATTGCGGATGGGATCGGTGAGAACGGCGTTGATTTCCTTGAGGTTCGGCGTGATATAGTCCGCACCGGCGTACTTCATCCAGTTCGGCCCTTTCGGGTCGACGATGACAGGCACGTGGTGCGCCTTGCAGGTAGCGATGATGGCCTGGCAGTTTTCTTTCGTGCAGACGCCTTTGCCATAGTCGGAAATAATGAGGCAGTCCAAGCCTTCTTGGAGCTTTTGCTGGATGTAATCCAGAAAACGGGCAGCATCGTCTCCGGTGATGGGCGCAGATTCTTCAAAGTCGAGCCGGAGCATCTGCTGATGCCCGCCGATGATGCGGAGTTTCGTCGTGGTCGGACGGTCGGTCTTGATGAGACCTTCACAGGCGATGCCTCTCTTGTGAAATTTCTCCAGCAGGCTTTTGCAGTGGTAGTCATCGCCCACGAAACCAGCGATGGAAGTCTGGCAGCCGAGGCGCGCCAAGTTGTGCGCCACATTCGCCGCACCGCCGAGTGTCTCCATTTCCGAGCTACGTGGGCGATCGGCACAGGGCTTCCGGAGAAATGCGGGTGACTTCGCTGTAGTAGTATTTGTCGAGCATGACGTCACCTGCAACGAGGATGCGGCAGCGCGCGGTATTCTCATTCACAAAGTCGTAAAGTTCTTTCTGTTTCATAATGTCCTCTCACAGTGCGATGATACGGCACTGGTGGTTTCCGCGCTCTCTGGGCAGTTCGCGCGCGGACTTGCGCCGTAGCGGGCCAGTAGTTCTTCGCTGTATTTCATCACGACATCGACGGGGATGTGTTTCATGCAGGCCATGTGTCCTCGCCTTTTTTCGGGCAGTCGTGGATACCGCAGGGGTGGCAGGACTCCGGCGTCTTGATGACAATGTCTTTGCCATCATAGGGGTAGAAGGTCGGCACCGGGCTCGCGCCAAACATGGTGACGATCGGTACATTCATCGCGACGCCGACGTGCATCGGGCCGGAGTCGGTCGTCAAGAAGAGGCAGCAGCGGCGAAGCAGCCCCGCCAGCACGGTAAGGCTGACTTTTCCGGTGAAGACATGTACCTTCGGACTGTCTTTTTCTTTCATTTTCTCTATGCATGCCTTGACGATCGCCACATCTGTCGGACCCCCCAGAAAAGCGATGTGATAGCCTTCCTGAATGAAGTGGTCAGCACACTCGGCAAAGTAGGCATCGATCCAGCGCTTCGTCATCCAGCTCGCACCGATATTGAAGGCGATGACGCGATCGTCCTCAGCAAATTCTTTCTGCCAGAGGTCGGAGGCTTTCTTTTCCTCTTCGAGCGGCAGCCACATCTCGAGGCCTCTGTCATCGAGCTTCGTGCATCCAGCCGCTTCCTGCAAGACCTTCAAATGGCAGAGCGTCTGGTGCATGACCTTGTCCTTCGGCGTGTCCGCCATCGCCAAGTTTGGCATCCAGTGGTCAAAGAAACGATGGAAGAAGGGCTGCGCGTAACCGACGATTTTCTTCCCGCCGGAAAAAGACGCGATTGCCGAGGCTCTCTCATTGCGATGATAATTGATCACGAGGTCAAAGTGACGTTTCCGTATCTGCCGGATGAAGCGGATGAGCGCAGGATCCCCTTGTCTCGTCCGTGCTTGTCGATCAGGATGCATTCGTCGATGTTTTCATTGCAGCGCACGAGGTCGGCCAGCGGTTTGTCTGTCAGAAGCGCGATGTGGGCTTTCGGATAGTTTGCCCGCAGCGTCCGAAGCGCCGGCGTCACCAGCATGAGGTCACCGATGTGCATCGTATTGATGACGAGAATATTTTTGTATGTGGAAGTCATACACGTTTCCTTTGATTTCATAAATACACCCGGCATGTCGCTTAGTGGCTATGCGTCCTGCTCCGGGCTCTCCTTTTTCCAGTTTTGGCTAAGCACCAGAAGGCACCCTTGAACCAGCCAGAAGCTCTTCATAACGGCACCGTTACCAAAATTATACTCCGTCAGCCCCTGCAGCACCAGCGCCAGCGCCGATGCACACATCATCAGGCATATGGATTCCCTTCCTGCCAGAAGCGCTTGAAAGAGTAACCGATGAAGCAGGAGATCAGCGTCAGAAAGCCAGCAAAACCGATGAGCCCATTCTCTGCCAGCATCTGCATGAAGTTGTTGTGGGCATGAGAAAGGAACGGCTCTTTTGCTTCCGGCGAAATATATTTCTTCTGATAATTGTCCTTGTACTGTCCCAAGCCAACGCCTGTGACCGGGTGGTCTTTGAACATTTCATACGCGCTGTGCCAGATCAGAAGTCGCTCGTGATTGGACTGGTTTTGGTATCCGTAATGCTTTGGGCACGCTGCACCACCGGCGGGTATTGGGTAAGCCCTGCACCGACGGCAAGCAGGCAGCAAAGAATGACCGCAGCCAGCTTTTTTCTCTGCGTGAGATAATAAAGAAGCAGTAAGGAAATCGTGCAAACTACTGCCAGCCAAGCGCCTCTGGTTCCATTAAATAGCAAAGCTACCGCACATATCAGGAAAGATGCACCAGCCAATCCTCGTTCTCTACATGACCTCTGCTCATTAAAACTAAATGTAAACAACACTGGTAGATAAAGACAGAGCCACCCTGCCAGTGTCATGGGATTTCCGAAAAAACCTGCAGCGCGTGTATCACCACCGATGCCCTGATATATCGCGCATAATCCACTTAGTGTGATCCCGATAAGTGCAACACTCAATATTTTTTTAGCACTCTTTACCTCTTTCACTGCCACTGTGATAATAAAAAATGGCATCAGACGCCAAAGCCACAAATCGCTCCAAACTTTAAGACCACACCCAATATGACCACTGGTAATAGCCGAAAGGAGCATGGTTCCCATAAAAAGTGCAACGCAGAAGTAATATTTCCTGTCCGTTATCTGCAACACTTTCCGATTTTTAAAAATATAACCCAAAAAGCAGGCTGTAGCAATACCAAGCGCCACATTCCCTACAGGAATGGAAATAAACGAAACTAACGCAAAAAGCAACAGAAAAATATAACAGTATTTATTAGTCACGGTAGCTCATTCTCCCCTGCAATCAGTCTTTTTCAAAATATCCTTCACCAGCTGATACACCCGATCCACCGGAATACTGCTCATCCTGCACTCCTTCGTCAGTGGATGATCTGCAATCAAAAAATGGCAGTTCGAATTGCGTACGGGCCATTCCGCTTATGCGGCGTCGGGCCGAAGAGGGCGATGATGGGAGCGTGGACGGCGTTTGCGATGTGGAGGGGACCGGTGTCGCTGGAAATGTGGAGCGCCGCCATTTTTTCAAGAGCGGTGAGTTCTAAGAGGTTCGTCTGTCCCATAAGGTTCACGGTATACGGGGAAGGAGAAATTTTCCGGATGGCTTCGCCCATGGGCATCTCGCCTTTTGAGCCCGCAATGACGGTGGTGATCTTGTCTTCGGCGAGTTTCCTTGCAAGCTCGCCCCAGTACTCGATGGGCCATTTCTTATGGTCGCCTCGGGTGCCTGGGACGAGAAGGACGTAGCTCCCTTTGACGCCGTTTGTCCGAAGAAGCGTAGTGACGGTTTCCATTTCTTTTGTCAGGTTAGGGAGAGGAAACTCGATCTTGTCTGCGGGACAGCCCAGATAGCGCATGACGTCTAAGAGCTGCTCGATGATGTGTCCGTGCTTGTGAGGTCCAGAAATCGGCTTGCTGAAGAGGAAGCTGCCTTCACGCGCATCATGATAGCCGATCTTTTCCTTGCCGCCGGAGAGGAAGGAGATGAGTCCGCTCTTGGCGATCATCTGCAGGTCGATGACGAGGTCGAAGTGATGCGCATGCAGGTCTTTGCGGATCTCTCTCCAGTAGGAGAGCTGATTGATGCGCTTCCGGTCGAGAGGTAGACTTCATCGATCCACGGCTTGCCGGGAAGGATCCCCGCAAAGGCGGGGTGTACGGCCCAGGTGATCCTGGCATCGGGATAGACCTTGCGCAGGGCGTAGAGGGAGGGGAGCGCGTGGATGATGTCCCCCAAGGAACTCATTTTTATGATCAGGATATTTTTATACGTCTTTGGCATGATGGATGTCCTTGGATCCGGCTCAGCTCGCCGTATCTTGGGCGCTTTGGCGGATCAGAATGATAAAATATATGTTTATTTTATCACATTTCAGCAGCTGCTCGATGAGAATTCCACTAAAAAGGACGCGGATGTATTCCGCGTCCTTTTGCTAGGGAAACACTGATTAAATCGTTGTCAGATTTAATCAGCGTTCCCTAGCTATAGCCGCTAGCAAGGAAGTGACTCTTCTTCTGCGATCCTTTTGATATCATCCTCTGACTGACCGGTGATTCTCACAATGATTTCCAACGGCATATGATTTTCCAGCATGCGCACCGTGATTTCGCGCTGATTTTCCGCTTTCCCAAGCCGCACACCATCTCGTACACCTTCCTTTCTCCCATCCTGTCTGCCAAGAAGATATCCTTTGTCTACGCCGGCTTTCGCGATACCTACGCTGAGATTGCACATGATGTCCACCATCCCTTCTTCTGATTCATTGAGTTTGATCTGATAGTCATTTTCCAGGGTCTTCATTTTCCCTGCTGCGTTGTCATCGGATTTGAAAAGTTCATAGAGAAGGCGCAGGAGGCGATTCCCTGGATCTCGCTTTTGCTGCTGATATAGACCATAACAGCCTGCGCAAGGTCGTAGTGTTTTTCTTCTTCCCCGATCATGCCATACTTGAGATTCTCCTGCACGCGATACTGCGTGATACCGCTTTCGTCGCCAGGAGGATCCATGCAGAGCCAGATGCTGTAAACTTTTCTGATCTTTTCATAGTGTGATTTGTCGAAGTCCACATCGTGCTGTGAGGAAATCAGCGGCTCACATAGTAGAGCGCGCGTGTAACGAGTGGATAGGAAACGCTGGCACTGTGCTGGGCTTCTACATTGATGATGAGTCCAAGGGCGCTGCCATCCGGGGTGCTGGCTCGGAAGCGAATGTCAAAGGTAACGGTCCCCTCGGTCAGCGTCTTGTCTTCTGTATTTTCTCCGAGAATGCGGGGGAACGGGCGAGCATTGGTCTTGTCTGGCATGACGGGTACACTCGCCACTTCTGGCGTCCCTTGGATGTAGATGTCTCGGATGTCTTCGATGGTACTGTCCTCAAATTCCGGCACGCAGTACTTCAAGATCCATGCCAGGATTTTTCGGCTGGCAAGCAGTTTCTTCGCATTGGCATCGTACTCCGGATTGCGCCCCGCCAGATAGAGGTCTTCGAGTGTCTCCATACGCGGCCCTCCTTTACTTTTATTGTATCACAGTTCGTAAAGAGAATATGAGAAGTCCGGTATTCACACAGCTGATATGCGTTTAAAAGGAGTTATGGAAACCATGTATAATGTCGGCTCCTTTCTATTGGCTATAATGAATCTCTACATAGGCTTTCTTGCTGTGTAAATCCATCCTGCGCCTTTGGCGCGTCCCTTCTCTAAGGGACCTTGTATCATGCAACACCAAATGAGACAGACACGGCAAGCACTATGTTTCTCGCTACGTTTTCCCTAAGTCCATGGAACCCATTACCTCTATTTTTCTTTTTCAAGTGCTTTCAAAAGCTCTTCGCGGCTGACGGCATAGGTACCGAGCTTGGCGACTACGACACCGGCAGCGAGATTTGCAAGGTAAGCACTGGCCACAGGTGCGATACCGCCGCGATGCCCATAGCGAAGACGGCGATGACGGTATCACCAGCACCGGAGACGTCGAAGACTCCTGTGCCTTGGTCGGGATATGCTTGATCTCTCCCTCGCAAATAAGAGAAAGACCGGCCTCAGAACGGGTGACGATGATGCTGCCGAGATGGAATCTTTTCATCACGTCGTGAGCTGCTTGTTCGACGGGCGCGTCTTCATTGCGGATGGGATCGGGGAGAACGGCGTTGATCTCCTTGAGGTTCGGCGTGATGTAGTCAGCGCCGGCGTACTTCATCCAGTTCGTCCCTTTCGGATCCACGATGACCGGCACGTGGTGTGCCTTACAGGCAGCGATGATTTTCTGGCAGTTTTCTTCGGTGCATGCCCCTTTGCCGTAGTCGGAAATGATGAGACAGTCCAGCCCCTCATCCAGCTTCTTGTAGATGCCGGCAAGGAAATGCTCTGCCTCTTTTCCCGTCACAGCGGCGGACTCTTCAAAGTCGAGACGCAGCATCTGCTGATGACCGCCGATCACACGCAGCTTCGTCGTGGTCGGACGATCGGTCGGAATAAGGCCGGCTCCGTCGATCCCTCTGGCGCGCAGTTTTTCAAGCAGGCTCTTTCCGTGATAGTCCTTTCCCACAAACCTGCAATGCTGACCTGACAGGCAAGGCGCGTCAGATTGTGCGCCACGTTTGCTGCGCCTCCCAGCGTTTCCATTTCCGATCGCACGTGCGCGATCGGCACGGGGCTTCCGGTGAAATGCGGGTCACTTCGCTGTAATAGTATTTATCGAGCATCACTCACCTGCGACAAGGATCCGGCACTGGGATGTGCGCGTGGCGACAAAGCTATAAAGTTCCTTCTTATCCATAAGTTCCTCAAATTCCATCATATAACCGAGCTGCCCTTAGGATGATCGGGCATAAATGCCTTATCTGCTGCAGGGACTCTCTATTGGCTTTATTTTATCACATTTGAAGGTTCCCTTCGATGAGAATACACGGAAAATAGCGCAGGTAGCGATCTCATAGTTGGAAAAGATGTTATACACTTTCGGGTATGCCTCCATCAAAGAAGCATTTACGGGAGAGAACCATAGCGCTCCCTAGTCGCCAGTCACTGATCGCACGCAAAGAAAAATTCCCCGGGAATAAATCTCGGGGAATTCTTATCATTCTTATTCTGTGACGACGGAGACGTGGACGGTGCTGGTGACCTGCTGGTGGACCCAGACCTCTACGTCATATTCACCGACGGTCTTGATCGGCGCTTTGAGACGGATATTTTTCTTTTCGAGCTTGAATTTGTACTGCTTCTCGAGGGCTTCGCTGATGTCCTTGCCGGTGACGGAGCCGAAGATGCGGCCGTCTTCCCCGCTCTGGACTTTGATGACGACCTTGACGGCCTTGAGCTGGGAGGCCATGATGACGGCTTCGTCTGCTGCGACCTTGCTCTTGAATTCTTTCGCTTCCTGACGCTGGGAGGCGGTATTGAGGTTTGCTTGGTGCCTTCTACGCCGAGGCCCTTGCGGATGAGCACGTTGCGGCCATACGCATCAGCGACTTCGATGACGTCGCCCTTTTTCCCATTTTCTTTACGTCTTGCAGTAATACGACTTTCATTCTTTTTCCTCCTCTACTTGTTTACGGACTTGGGTCAGGATGACCTTTTCCGCTGCTTCTTTATTTCCATCTTTGCCCAGCTGGCAGCCGGCCACGGTGAGATGACCGCCGCCGCCCAAGGCTTCCATGACGACCTGTACATTGATCGAGCCGTCAGAGCGGGCAGAGAGACAGAGTCCATTGTCTGTGTGATAGAAAAGGAAACTGGTCCGGATCTCCTTCACAGTCACAAGGTAGTCTGCGATTTGTCCGGCGAGTACCTGGGAGTTTTCTGTCCCCTCCGGGCACTCGGCGATCGCGATATAGTTATCAATGAGCTTCATATGGGCCAGGATCTCTGCCTTGGTCTTGATGAAGTGGATGTCCTCCGCAAAGAGCCTGTGGACGAGCTTCGTATCTGCCCCGCAGCGGCGCAGGAAGCTCGCCGCATCGAAGGTACGGACGCTGGTCTGGACGGCGAAGTTCTTCGTATCGACGACGATGCTGCATAGAGGCAGGACGCTCGATCTCATTCATTTCTTCATCCCCGCCGTAGTACTGGACGAGCTCGGTCACAAGCTCGGACGCCGATGAGGCGGATGGCTCCATGTATGTCAGAAGCGGCTGCCTGATGATGGAGGCCGCGCGGCGGTGATGATCGATGACGACCTTTTTCACGGCTTTTTTGAGGACTTCCGGGGCTGCGACGAGCTCGGGGATGTGCGTGTCGGTGATGATGACGACGGTCTTATCCGTCATGAGTCCCTTTGCCTCGCTCTCATCGATGAGGAGCCTTCGGCGGCACCGCTCTTCTCAATAGCATCGACCATCTTGCGGCAGGTGTCACGCTCCTTCGAGAGGAGACATGCGCCTCGACATGGGAGCGCGCGCGAGGTGGGTGACGCCGACTGCCGATCCCAAGGCATCAAAGTCTTCATGATTATGCCCCATGACGAGCACCATATCTGCGTCTTCGATGATCTCCTTCAGCGCCTGTGCGACGACGCGGACGCGCACACGGGTGGAGGAGACGGACGTCGCGATTTCCCGCCGAAGGCCTTCACTTCCTTCCCGAGGCGGACGATCGCCTGATCCCCGCCGCGTCCAAGGGCGAGGTCAAGGGAGACCTGCGCCTCTTCGAACTGTTTCATAAAGGAATCGCTGCTCTGGACGATTCCGATGGAGAGCGTGACCGGGATGCGGTTCACCGTATGGATCGCGCGGACTGCATCGAGGATCTCGAAATTGCTCTCCATCATTTCCGCAAGTGCTTTGTGTGAAATACACGCCACGAAATCATTCGTCGAGTACTGCTTGATGAAGCCCTCTTTCGCATTGAAGGAGGAGAGGACCTTCTCCGTGACATCCGAGAGCAGGGCCGAGCGCTCGACATCGGTGAGGTCTGCGGTGACCTCCGGCACATTGTCGATACGGATGAGGCAGAAGACCGGCCGCGCTTCATCGCACGCCTTCACCGCTTTTTCAACATCCGTGCGGTCCATGAAGTAGAATACCATGAAGTGCGTATCGTTCTTCTCTCCGGTATCCAGAAATTTGTAGAAAACGCGGAAGAAGGACTCGCCCGCATGGCACTCGAACCACCCGGTCTTGCCCCAGATCTTGGAGATCTTCTGCCCGGTGATGAGATCCTGAAAACGGACTCCGACCTCGGCTCCCTCGCCGAGCCAGCCGCGGAAGACATTGTTCGCCCAGACCAGCTCTTTCTTCTCATCCATCATCGCGATGCCGACAGGGAGGTTCTTCACTGCATACACCGTACCGGCCGAAACGCCCGAGGACAGGTCATCCAGATAGCGCAGGAGCTTCTTCTCCTGCCCGTAGTCGGAGCGTTTCACGTAGACGATGACCCCGGCCACGATGATAAAGAAGAGCAGCCCCAGCGGCCAATTCTGCGTAGCAAGCAGCAGTGCGGCCAGGAGCAGCAGGCCGATCATGAGCTTTGCGGTCCTCGTATATACATATATCGCTCAGCATAGTTGTCTCCTTTGTTCGTTACGAAATCGGGAGGCGGCCTGTCTCACGGGCAGCACCCGCCGATTTTTCGACGATTCTTATTCTTTATCGTACTCGAAACAGGAGAAGAATGCAAGAGGGCAGGGCGGGAGGAAAGCGGGCGAAGCATCCAATGAAAATGACCGAAAGCCACTCTTCTTTTGCTTTCGGTCATTTTCAGCAAGCCGTCCGGGACATCCCGCCCGGCATTTTATTTTTGTCCGTAGTAGGCCTGCGGTCCATGCTTGCGCTGGTAATGCTTTTCCAAGATATAGGGAGTCAGTGCTGCTGCCGGATTGATCTGCAGTGTCTTCCATGCCATTTCTGCGATCTCCTCTAAGACCACACTATGGTAAACGGCTTCTGCCGGATCCTTCCCCCAAGTAAAGGGGCCGTGATTTCTGACGAGGACACCCGGCACGGCCAATGGTTCCCTTCCCGTTTCCTTCACGGTTTCTACGATGACACGGCCCGTATTTTTCTCATAGGCTTCCTGCACCTCATCCCGCGTGAGGCTGCGGCTCACGGGGACGGCTCCATAAAAATAGTCTGCATGCGTGGTTCCAAGTGGCGGAATTTCCATGCCCGCCTGTGCAAAAACCACGGCATGGGTGGAGTGCGTATGGACGACGCCGCCGATCTCCGGAAAGGCCTTATACAGTTCCAGATGTGTCGGGGTATCGGAAGAGGGACGCAGCGTCCCTTCCACGATGCGTCCTTCCAGATCGACCACCACCATATCCGATGGCTGCATGCCTGATACGGCACGCCGGATGGCTTGATGACGACGAGGCCCCGCGCGCGGTCG
>ENA-OQEN01000345-OQEN01000345.1-human-gut-metagenome-genome-assembly--contig:-NODE-345-length-20365-cov-2.254422_pt1 | contig 20365 bp, 22 predicted proteins | sample MGYA00242791_ERZ504627 | MGnify/ENA primary metagenome ERZ504627 (study PRJEB26092, sample SAMD00036316) | human gut metagenome | host: Homo sapiens | study: EMG produced TPA metagenomics assembly of... | reverse complement strand
CGCAGCAGCAGGCCGCCGTCTTTCGGCACGGCTGTCCCGCTGCGCCGCGCAAAAGTGCGCTCCGCTTCCCCGGGCCGGCCGGAAAGCGGAGCGCGCTCATTTCCCCTTGTGCTCGTATTTGCGCTTTGTCGCCATGCCGCCGCGGATGTGGCGCTGCGCCTTGTTGACGGCCAGCACGTCGCGCACCTCCTTGTACAGGCCGAGGTTCACGTGCGCAGCGCTCCGCCACGTCCTTATGTACCGTGGATTTGCTGACGCCGAACTGCTTCGCGGCGCGCCGGACCGTCGCCTTGTTCCGCACGATATATTCCCCAAGCATGGCGGCTCTGTCGTCGACACTTTGCTTCATCGTAACACACCCTCACCTTTGTTGTGTTTCATTTCTATGCAAAGCGGCGCGCTTCATGCTAAAAACCTGCGGTCCCGGGCGATTGTCCCGCGTCCGTGCGGCCGCGCGGCACCGGCGGAAAAGCGGAAGAAACAAAAATCCCGCCTGCGGAAAACCGCAGACGGGGATTCTGTTATTCAGTCAGATCGGAGTAAAGCCCGCAATCAGTCCGCCATCTTGACGAACTTCGCGTACTTCTCTTCCGCATCCTTCTCAGCCTTTTCGAAGAGGACCTTCGCTCTCTCCGGGAAGCGCGGGTGAGGCTGTTGTAGCGGACCTCGCCCATGATGAAGTCACGGTAGGAAGCGCTCGGCGCCTTGCTGTCGAGCTGGAACGGGTTCTCACCGTTGTCCGCACGGCGCGGGTCGAAGCGGAAGTTGTGCCAGTAGCCGGAGGCCACAGCGGCCTTCTCTTCCGTCATGCTAATGCCCATACCGCCCTTGATACCATGGTTGATGCACGGCGCATAGGCGATGATAATGGACGGGCCATCGTAGCTCTCCGCCTCGTGGAAGCCTTCAGGCACTGGTTGTAGTCTGCGCCCATGGCGACCTGCGCCACATAGACATATCCGTAACTCATGGCGATTGCAGCGAGGTCCTTCTTCTTAACAACCTTACCGGTTGCGGCAAATTGCGCGACAGCGCCAGTAGCGTTGCCTTAGACGCCTGGCCGCCCGTGTTGGAATAAACCTCTGTATCAAAGACGAGGATATTCACATTCTGGTTCTGTGCAAGCACGTGATCCAGGCCGCCGAAGCCGATATCGTATGCCCAACCGTCGCCGCCGAAGATCCAGATGGACTTCTTATTGAGATAATCCTGATCCTTCAGGATCGCCTCGGCAGCAGCCTTGCAGCAATCCTTATCAAACGCTGTGTCCTCAAGGAGCTTAATGAGCGCTTCAGATGCAGCCATATTGGCGCCGCTGTCGTTCTTTGTGTCAATCCAAGCCTTCGCAGCTTCCGCCACGCCAGCCTTATCGCATTCAGCAAGAACGTTCACGTTCTCCTCCAGGCGCGCACGGATCTGTGCGTTGGCAAGGAACATGCCGTAGCCGAATTCCGCGTTGTCTTCAAACAGGGAGTTCGACCAAGCCGGGCCCTGACCCTTCTTATTCACCGTGTAGGGCGTGCTCGGTGCGGAACCGCCCCAGATGGAAGAGCAGCCCGTTGCATTGGCGATATACATACGATCGCCGAACAACTGGGTAACAAGCTTTGCATACGGCGTTTCGCCGCAGCCGGCGCATGCGCCGGAGTACTCAAGCAACGGAGTCTTAAACTGGCTGCCCTTGACGGTGGTCTCCTTGAATTTTGCGGCAACCTCCGGCTTTTCGGGCAGAGCATGCGCATAGTTGAATTTCTCCTGCTCATGAGCTGTGTCTCAAGCGGCTTCATCACAAGCGCCTTCTCGCCCTTCATACCGGGGCAGACGTTTGCGCAGGAGCCGCAGCCCGTGCAGTCAAGCGCTGAGATAGCAACTGAGAACTGCATGCCGGGCACGCCGGTCATCGGCTTCATCTTCATGCCCTCAGGGGCGTTCTTGGCCTCTTCCTCTGTCAGTGCGAACGGGCGAATGACCGCATGCGGGCAAACATAGGAGCAGAAGTTACACTGGATACAATTTTCCGGAATCCAGCAGGGCGTATCAACTGCGATGCCGCGCTTTTCAAACGCAGCGGAGCCCTGCGGGAAGGTACCGTCCGCCGTATCCTTGAAGGCGGATACGGGCAATTGATCGCCAAGCTGGGCGCTCGCGGGCTCAAGAATCTCCTTGACGAACTTTTTAAGCTCGGGGCGGTCGGTGTTGACCTCTGTCTCCACAACCGTATCCTCAGCATTTGCCCAGGTGGCCGGGATCTCAACCTTTACCGTGCCCGCAACGCCGCGCTCAATCGCAGCGTGGTTCATAGCAACAATCTTCTCGCCCTTCTTACCGTAGGAGCGGGTGGCAGCGTCCTTCATGAGCTGAACAGCCTTCTCTTCCGGGATGATGCCGGAGAGTTTGAAGAAGGCAGCCTGCAAGATCGTATTGACACGCCCGCCGAGGCCAAGCTCTTTTGCAATGTGGGTAGCGTCGATGGTATAGAACTGGATATCGTTCTGCGCAATATAGCGCTTCATGGAGCCGGGCAGATGCTCATCAAGCTGCGCGGCATCCCAGGAGCAGTTGAGCAGGAAGATGCCGCCCTTCTTAAGATCCTCAACCATCTTATATTTTGTCACATAGGATGGGTTGTGGCAGGCCACGAAATCCGCCTGATTGATCAGATAGGTGGATTTGATCGGCTTCTCACCAAAGCGCAGGTGGGAGGTCGTTACGCCGCCGGATTTTTTGGAGTCATAGGCAAAATAGCCCTGTGCATACATATCGGTATTATCGCCGATGATCTTAATGGAGTTCTTGTTTGCGCCGACAGTACCGTCTGCGCCAAGACCCCAGAATTTGCAGGAGTGCGTGCCCTTCGGCGTGGTATCCGGATTCTCGCTCACCGGCAGGGAGAGATGCGTCACATCATCCTCAATTGCGATGGTAAAACGCTTTTTCGGCTCCGCCGCCTCCATATTACGGAAAACGGAAATGATATGGCCCGGGTTTGTATCCTTGGAGCCGAGGCCATAACGGCCGCCATAAACCGGGATATTTGCAAACGGCGTGTCGTGCAGGGCCGCCACAACATCAAGATAAAGCGGCTCGCCCAGGGAGCCGGGCTCCTTGGTGCGGTCAAGCACGGAAATCTTCTTGACGGAAGCTGGCAGAACCTCAACCAAATGCTTCACAGAGAAAGGCCTGTAGAGATGCACCTTCACAAGGCCGACCTTCTCGCCGTGTGCGTTGAGGTAATCCACTGTCTCCTCAATGGTATCGCAGACGGAGCCCATTGCAACCACAACATTCTCCGCATCCGGCGCGCCATAATAGTTGAAGGGCTTATAATCTGTGCCAAGGCGGCTGTTGACCTCGTCCATGTAGTGAACGGTCGCCTCAACGGCGTCGTCATAGTAAGGGTTGCAGGCCTCGCGTGCCTGGAAGAAGATATCCGGGTTTTGAGCGGAACCGCGCAGTACCGGATGCTCCGGGTTCAGGGAGCGGCGGCGGAATGCGTCTACTGCATCCCAGTCAAGCATTTCACCCAGAGACTCATAATCCCAAATTTTGATCTTCTGGATCTCATGAGAGGTGCGGAAACCATCGAAGAAATGCAGGAAGGGCACGCGGCTCTTAATGGTGGCCAAATGAGCCACAGCGCCGAGATCCATCACCTCTTGCGGGCTGTTAGAGCAGAGCATCGCATAGCCGGTCTGGCGGCAGGCATAAATATCGGAATGATCACCAAAAATGTTCAACGCATGTGTGGAAACGCAGCGGGCGGAAACATTGATGACGCCCGGCAGCAGCTCGCCAGCGATCTTATACATATTCGGGATCATCAGAAGAAGGCCCTGGGATGCGGTGTAGGTCGTGGTGAGCGCGCCGGCTGCAAGGGAGCCGTGCACAGCGCCTGCCGCGCCGCCCTCAGACTGCATTTCAGCGAGCTTTACCTTCTGACCGAACAGGTTTTTCTGGCCGGCTGCGGCCATCTTATCGGTCTCCTCCGCCATCACGGAAGACGGCGTGATCGGGTAAATAGCGGCAACTTCGGTGAACGCATAGGATACGTATGCCGCGGCGCTATTACCGTCCATGGTCTTGGTTTTTCTTGCCATACTCAATATTTCCTCCTTTTGATTCAGGCGGGAAAGGCTGCTCCGCCCGCATTCGCATTGGTGTGCCTCTGCGGACAGACTGCTCTCCATGCCTTTGGGGACAATAGATAAAGATAGAAACTGCCACTCATTATACTAACACGTTTGTCCGTTTGTGTAAACCAAAAAAGCGGGGTAAAAGTATGCAAAAATCGGGCTGCGGAAATTTAACAATTTGTGAATTTTTTGAAACCGCCCGAAAATAGCCGTTTTTGCCGCATTCAGCCTCTTTTGAACCACTTGCAAAAGGGCCTGCGCAGCGCCCTTCCGCACACCGTTTGGCGATTTCTCAGCCTTTCCTTTCAGTTTGACACGCCCTGATAAAACGGGTATAATAATGCAAATCTACTTTGCAACTTTGCAACTTTGCAACGCAACGGCACCCCGCGCGTGACAGGAAAATTCACAACCATAGCGCAGCCACCCTTCCACTGTGAGTCTGCCTGCCCGGCACACGTCCCGTTGTAACATTCCTGCAAAGCAATTCAGAAAGGAGCCAATCCCCTATGGATGACCCGGACCCTGCCGGAAACATTATTTTGCAGCTATTATTGCTGCTTGTGCTGATTTTGGTAAATGCCTTTTTTGCCATGTCCGAGATCGCAGTGATCTCGCTCAACGACAACAAAATTCAGAAAATGGCAGAGGAAGGCCACAAGAAGGCCAAACAAATTCTGCGCTTGACGGAAAACTCCAGCAACTTTCTCTCCACCATTCAGATCGGCGTTACATTGGCCGGCTTCTTGACCTCCGCCTCTGCTTCGCAGACCTTTGCGGATAAGCTTGCCACGCAATTGCGCAGCCGAAGGTTGTCGCAGTGATCCCCTACAGCGTTATCAGCGGCTTTGCGATGGTGGTCATCACGCTGATTATGTCTTATTTCTCCCTAGTGCTCGGCGAGCTTGTGCCGAAAAAGATCGCCATGCAGAAGCCGGAAAAGGTCTCCTTCCTCGCGGTCGGCCCCTTGCTGTTTGTGGCAAAATAACAAAGCCGGTGGTTAAATTTCTCTCCTTCTCCACCAACTTGGTCGTGCGGCTGTTCGGCTTCGATCCGAATGCGGATGAAGAGGACGTCACCGCGGAGGAAATCCGCATGATGGTGGATGTGGGTGAAGAAAAGGGTGTCATTGAAAATACCCAAAAGGAAATGATTAACAACATTTTCGAGTTTGACGATATGGACGTTGGCGACATTATGACGCACCGCACGGAAATGTTTGCGGTGGAAGTCGACGACCCGCTCGAGGACGTTGTGAAAATTTCGATGGAAGAAGGCTACTCCCGTATCCCCGTATACGACGATGATCCGGACAATATCATTGGCATCGCCTATGTCAAAGATCTGCTCAAGTATGTGGGCCGCAGCTTCCCAAGGATAGAACCCTGCGCGATATCATGCGCAAGGCGTATTACGTTCCGGAAACCAAGCACTGCGACGAGCTCTTCAAGGAGATGAGTGAGAGCCATGTGCAAATGGCAATCGTGGTGGATGAATATGGCGGCACGGCGGGCCTTGTCACGCTGGAAGACGTTTTAGAAAGCATTGTCGGCAATATTCAGGATGAGTATGACAATGAAGATGAGGAGATCTCCAAAATCAACGACACCACCTTCACAATCGACGGCATAACGGATCTTGACGAGGTGGATGAACTCATCGGCGCCGATCTGCCGGAGGGCGATTACGACACGCTCGGCGGCTTCATCACAAGCCAGCTTGGCTTCCTCCCCGGAGACGGGGAAATGAATGTGGTGGAGTATGAAAATATCCGCTTTACCGTGTTGAGCGTGGAAGAGCGCCGTATTGGGAAAGTCCGTGTGGAAATCCTGCCCCAAGGGGAGGCGCCTGTGGAAGAGCCGGATGCAGGCGAAAAAAAACGCCGCCGCTTGTTGCACGAGCGGGATGCGGAAGAAACAAGCGAAGAGAATGCTGAGCCGAAGGATTAAGCTGCTCTCTTTCTTGCATCATAAAACAAAAAAGGCACGCTGCATTGTTGTTTGCAGCGTGCCTTTTTATCCCTGTTTTTCCGTCAGGCGGCCGCTTTCTTTTCGGCATGCAGCGGCGGTTCTTCTTCAGGCATTTCATCGAGCTTTTCCAGCTCTTTGCGCCGATTGCGCTCATAATAGGCCGCATCCTCTTTCCAGAAAGCGTAGTCCGGATCCTGCCTGCGATCCGGCAAGTCGTAATGCTCCTTGAGATATGCGCCGAGGTAGGCTGTAGCAATTTCTGCACCGAACAGGTTCAAATGATCTCCCCCATCCTTGGAATGCTTCGTCCAATCGAACACCATGCGGCCCTGCTGCGCCTCCACGTTCAAATCTAGAAACGGCAAGCCGTTCTGCCGGGCAAATTCCGAAACAGCCTGATGCTTTTCATAGCTCCAGGAGCTTGCGGAAGGCATTTCCAGCAGCATGAGCTGAATCCCGCGCTCTTTGCACAGCTCCATCACTCTATGCAGCAGCGCAACGCCTCCTTGCTCAGCGGCTCGTCTCTGCCACCCGGCTCCATATAATCGAAGCCGCCCTGATAGGGAACAGTCATTGTATGGATCAAGTAGCCCTTGCCGACATAGTGGTAAAATTTACGGCGGATATCTGTAAAATCATCCCGGGTGAGTTCCTTCCAGCGGGAATGGTATTTCACGCCGGCAAAAAGGTAGCCAACGCCCGTGCCCACTGCATTATTCATAAAAGTATCGGAATAGCCGTATACCTGCCGCGGGAAGGCTTTCACCTTATCCACAAACATCTTCCAATGGTTTTTGTGCATGTTGGGGTTGCGGTACATCGCATCCACTTCCAGCACCAGGACGCGGGGAGATTGGCGGGCGAGCGCTCCTTGACGCGCAGCCATGCAGTCAAAGGATTCTGGCGCGGCTGGCCGCTGGCAAAGCTTGTAATGCCATATTGACGATACATTGCAACCGGCGATATTCCATTATTGAGATCGCTGTTGCCGACCATAACGACATCCAGCGTATGATCGGGCTCCCCCAGATAGCCGAACACTACCGTATTCAGGGTGGAATCCTCCGCCTTATCGTTGCGGGGAACCAGCACCATGGAACACAGCTGGAGCAGCAGCAGAAAAATCAGGCAAAGCAAACGCATTTGACCGCCCTGCGGATTATTTTTTTCACTAATTCATTTCGCATGCTTCCATCATGCCTTTCGGATTACTTAATAAAATGAGCGCGAGTATGTTAAAACTGACCATAAAGGAACGTGCCCACGTGATATCCATCCCCGTAAATCCCAAAAATAATCACACTGAATAAAGCCGCGAAATAGATCACCCAGCGTATGGGCAGCGGCAGCTTTGCAATCAGCGCACGCACGCTAATATCCCGCTCCTGCAACACGCTCACCACAAGCATCAGCAGCACGGCAATGCTAAGCACCATCAATCAGCCGCCTCAAACTTCGGCAAAACCAAGCCTCCGCCCAAAAACGGCCCCTGGAACATGGAAACAAAAATCCTGCCCGCATACCGTAACCCCGGCGCGCGGAAAATCAACATGCCGATGTAGACAAATCCGCAGGTGCGAAGCACCTGAAAGGCACGCCACGGTTTCCCCTCCCGGTCGATATGAAGCGCATGGAGCGCTTTTACGGACAGTGGCTCAAAGAGCGTGCCAATCGTCATAATGATGTAATAATACAGGCCATAGGCGATAAACTTCCAACCCGCCCCATGCCAGAGGCCGTTGCCAAACCAAACAAAAAACAGCGCGCAGATGGCGGGAAGCTGGCGGCCGGCATGGCCCTTGAATACTTTCTTCGCCTTTTTCCAAGCGCTAAAATCGGCTTGGAAAGCGAAACCGGATAGAACACATAATCACGCAGCCATGCGCCAAGCGTGATATGCCAGCGGCGCCAGAATTCCTGCACGGAGGTTGAGAAAAACGGGCGGCGGAAGTTCAGCGCCATCTGGATGCCAAATAATCGTGCCACTCCGCGCACAATATCCATCACGCCAGAAAAATCTGCATAAATTTGAATGGTATACAGCAGCACGGCGAGCATAACGGGAAGGCCCGTATACGCCGCACTGTCATGAAACACGGCATCGACAAAAATACCCGCCCGGTCGGCTACCACCATCTTTTTGAACAGGCCCCACAGAATCATCTGCATCCCCTGCATCAGATTGGCAGTGCTCAAGCGATGCGGCTCATAAAGCTGCTGCGCCAGCTGCCCATAGCGCCCGATCGGCCTTCGACGATCTGCGGAAAAAAAAGCGACAAACAGCGCAAGCCTGCCGAAATGACGGTCCGGCTCTATTTTGCCACGGTAGACATCCACCACATAGCTAACGGATTGCAGCGTGTAATAGGAAATGCCCAGCGGCATAATCAGCTTCAGGTGAGGCACCAAGGAGCCATCTGCAAACAAGCCGAAAATAGAGTTTACCGTTTCTCCAAAGAAATTAAAATATTTGAAAAATAGCAGCAGCCCGAAATTAAAGAGCACCGCCAAAAATACAACCAATTTTTTCTTGCTTGCCGTTTTCTGCCGCAGTGCCTTTTTCTCTTCCTTTGGCACTGTCTTTTTGGCCAAATGGAATTGCGTATTGATCCGCCCGAGCGCCAGGCCCGATAGATACACCGAAACCGTTGTTGCCAGCAGGCTGAACACGAGCAGCTTGCTCGACAAAAAATAGAAAAGGTAGCTTGCCGCCAGCAAAACGCCCCAACGTGCGCGCCGGGGCATGATAAAATACAGCAGCATGGTAACGAGCATGAAAATAATAAAGGTAAACGCAGTATAACTCATGTTTGGCTGTTCCCCCCAATATTTGTTTCTAAAACCCCTCCAGCCATTCTCGTCATTACAACAGTTCTCTCCGCTTGCCCACACAAGCGGAGAGAACAGAACCGCAGATCATTCCAAAAACAAGCGCTTAACGCGTTCAGCCAGAAAACAGCTTGTTTTATTCCTCCTGCAAGCGTTCAATCAGCGCCATCATTGCTTCCACAGAGTTAAAATTCTCCGGGCGCAGGTCTACAACGGAGATTTCCACATCAAACGCATCGTCGATTTCCGATACTAAGGATACCACATCCAGGGAATCGAGAATGCCATCGTCAAACAGGCGCGTCTGCCCTTCAAACTTCACACCTGGCTTCAGCTCCTGCAAAATTTCTAATAATTCTTCCATACGTATACGATCCTTTCTTGCGCCGTGCCACACAATGATGCGGTTTTGGCACAGTCAAAATGATGAGCGGTGGTTCTGCCACAAAGCGTAAAACGCGATTGAAAAGCGGAATCTCCCAAACTCTCAAGCCCAATTTCTTTTTAATCAAACTGTTTTGGATAGATTGTTATGATCCTTCCAGCTCCCGATAATGCTCGCCCAGCCATTTGCGGTCAAGCTTTCCGTTTGCGTTATATGGCATCTTCCGGACCCGAATAATTTTGTTCGGCATCATGTAAGATGGCAGCTTCTCCTTTGCAAAGGGAAGGATATCTGCCTGAGCAGCAGCCCCTTCATAGAGTAAGATCAGCTTATCCCGCTTGGCGTCATACAGGCAAACGCACACCTCCAGCCCTTCGCAGGCGGATACCGCCGCCTCAATCTCGCCCAGCTCGATGCGGTAGCCCATATGTTTGATCTGAAAATCCTTGCGGCCCATATACACCAGCTCACCGCGCTCATTGTAATACACGAGATCCCCCGTTTTGTAAATCAACTCGGGATAGGAACAGTTAAGCGGGTTTTGAACAAAGCTCTCCGCCGTTTTATCCGGCACACCGTAATACCCCATGGCCAAAAACGAACCGCGCACACACAATTCGCCCAGTTCACCAGGGGCCGGCTCACAGCCGTTTTCATCCAGCACCAATAATCCGCAATTATCACATGCGCGGCCAATCGGCAGCAATTCATCCTCCCGAAATGGGCGGTCAACGATATAATAAGCGCAGATGTCAGTCACCTCCGTCGGACCATAGAGGTTGGCAAACAACGCCTGCGGATAATGCGAGCGCCAAATATTAAGCCATTTCACCGGCATCACTTCGCCGGCGAATAGAATCGTCGATAGCGCAGATGGCTTTACGTAATCCAAGGCCTTCATCCGCGCGATCAAGCCGAGTGCGGACGGCACCCAATAAATAGTGTTTACCTTTTGCGCCTCCATGTATTCAAGCAGCTGGACCGGAAATGAAAAATAGGATTTCGGCGGCATGCAAAGCGTTGCACCACTCCCGAGCGTCGCAAAAATATCAAGCACCGACATGCTGAAATAAAAAGGCGTCTGGCTTGCAAAAACCGTATCCTGCGTAATGTGAAAGGTCTGCGTTACCCAGTGCGCATAATCAATCACGCTGCGATGGCACACCACCGTGCCCTTCGGAATGCCTGTGGAGCCGGAGGTAAAGAGCGCATACAGCGGGTCGGTATCGATCATTCTGCTCCGGATTCGTGCAAGAGCTTCCCGATTGCAAGGCGTTTGCGCAATCTCCTCGAACAGCACCAGCCTCGCGTTGCCCAGGAACTCCGCCGCCGCCTGCGCATGCGCGGCATCCGTCAACACGGCAACCGGGGCAAGCGTGCTGAAAATATTCTGGATGCGGGCAGCGGGCATATGGGTATCAATCACCGTATAGAAGCTGCCGCTGTACGCAACACCCAGCATCGCTGCAAGGCAGGCAATCCCTTTATCCATATAAACTGCAACCGGGCGGCCATATGCTTCAAGCGCCAGCAGCCCCGTCCCGGCCGATTGGCAAAGGCCTAAAAAGGATGCGTAAGAAATCGTCTCTTTTTCTTCTACAAACGCTGTTTTTTCCGGGAACCTCTGTGCGGAATGCTCCAACAATTCAAGAACATTCTTCGTCAAACCTGTTCCCCCTTCCTTGTTCTTTTCATGAATTGAAAATAGAGGCGTCAAACCTCTGTTGAAAAGTATATCGGCTGCCACTGGTTTCGTCAATACGTCCCATCCGAAAGTAACGAAATTGTAAGAAACCTGTTACCGATTGAAATATTTCTGCAATCTATCGATGATCCTATTGCCCAAAAAAGGGAAGAAGGAGGCGCGCGATCTTATCCGAATCGTGCACATAGCTGCCATGGCTCTCCCCGGGCAGAATTTTTAACTCTGCATGTGGAATATGCGCCGCGATAAAACGCGTATCCTCCTCACGGATCACATCCCGCTCCCCCGCCGTTACAAGCGTGGGCACGGTGATGCGCGAAAGCTCCGCCCGTGTGAGTGCAGGGCCGTGCAGCATCATGCCGGTCTGCTGCCTCTGGGTGACCGCATAAATGAGCCGGTAGGCAAACCGGTTGGGCGCTTTCAATCCCGCAGGGCTGGAATTCGCCCCACTGACCGCAAGCTTCGAGAGCAGCCCCGGCCAGCCGGAGGCAACAAGCAGGCCGACAATCCCTCCATCGCTGAAGCCATAAAGCATGGGCTTCTCCAGGCCTAACACCCGGATCAACTCCGCCGTGTCGCTGGCAAGCTGCTCATAGGAGAGCGGTCCGGCCTTCCCGCTGTGCCCATGGCCCCTGCTATCCGGCGCATAAACGGTGTAGGAGCCGAGAGCCTTTTTATCAACCGTCAAAGGTGTGGTGCTACCGCCGTTGCCATGCAGCAGGATCACTGGCCGGCCACCCCCTTGCTGCTCATAGCAGATTGAAACGCCATTGATTTCAACATTGTGCTCCATCCTATCGCCTCCATCAAAACTGGATCGTTCCCAGCGGCGGAGCGCCTGAGAATCCGCCCTGGTTTCACTGTATCCCTCCACGGGGCATTTGTCAATCAATCCGCCCTTTTTTACAGCTGGCGCAACCGGCCAGCCGCTATTTTTTGGCCGAACTGCGCTGCACAAGCCGGTGCAAATGACTATAATAAGGAAAAGGGATACAAAATATGATACCCATGCTCCATCTCCATCTGGTTTGCAAGCTTTGCACACTGCCCGGCGCTGTTACGCAGATAAAACGCAAGGCGGTATTCCCCGCTTTTCTTTGGCAGGGGAACCCATGCGGCCGCCGTATACCGCGGCGCTTCCCCCGCCCCACCGGGCTGTGCGGCGCGCCACTGATCCGGTTCCCTGCCGGGCACTCACAGAGCACGCGGCCGGAGCTATCCAACATTGCGAAACCGGCATGCAGGTGAAAGCCGGCCGCAAAGCCATAATTAGAAACGGTCAGAGCAGCATGCATCTGTGCACCCGGCTTCCAATCGCCCTCCAGCCGCAGCGTTTTTGCCTGAAGCCGGTAGCCCAGATGATCACGCACATATGCAAATACGCTGCGGGATACCCGCTCGCCCGATTCGTTGCAAAACCAGGCGAGGTCGCAGGGAATCCCCCTTTCAGCCAAAAGCTCCGGCGTGATCTCCTGCCGCTTCCAGCGGCCCATCGTCGTTTTGGTTTCGTTCTCTGGGTAATCTTGATAGCCGTGCACTGCGCTCAAAGAAGTGAAGTGAAGCTCCGCCAGCCGCTCCACCGCGCGCAGGCCGTCGCAGTAAACGCCATTTGCATGGTTCCAACTGCTCCAATAAAGCTCGCCATCCTGTGGGCTCTCCGGCGATTTCGCCAAAGCCGTACGATACATGCGCGTGCCCGGGTCAAAGCGCCGTTTTCATATTGCTTCGCCTTGATATTACCGAAAAAAGAGTCGTCGTGCAGCCCAGTCCTGCAATAGGCAGGGTGCCGCTTGCCGAGCAGCTTGAGCAGCCGGGCAGGCGCACTTGGAGATACATACCCTCTGGTGCCGCTTGCGCCAGCGCGCACAGGATTTTTTTGCGGCTGACGCGCTTTTTTTCGCTGTGCCATTCTCCCCATGCGCCGATCATCCCCGCCTGCAAAACGTGGATGTACGCTTTGTTCCGCTCCAAAAAGGGGCGCAGCTGTTCGATATGGCGCAGCATATCCGCCTGGGTCGCGTCATTCACTCCATGGTCGGTTGAATAGGCAAAGCGCAGCAGCGCCTTGAGCCCATGCGCGCGCAGGGTATCAAAATAGATCTGCATCGCCTGAAAGCCCGCTTCGTCAATCTCTCCGCCCCGGTAGCCGGTTAGGTAAAAATAAACCTGTGCGAGCGTGATCTGCTCCGGCGCGCAGCGGGCAATGCCTTTTTCAATCACCCTCTCGATATGCGCCGCCGGGTTTGCCATGCGGCTGACGGTGAATACATCGCAGGCGATCTCCTCCCCCATATACAATTCAAGGCGCAACCCACGGTCCGGGTTGCGGGCAAGCAGGCCATTGCCCTCTGCGGCCAACGGCTGTAATTGCAGCTCCATCATGATGACCATACCTTTCCTGCGCGGCTTTGCCGCAGTAAAAATGATAACAATATTTATGCCTGAAAAACATAAAGTGAAATTTGAAAGCGCGATCTTCCAACGAAAACGTTCCTGGAAAGATAAATCTGCATTATTGTAGGTGGTAAATGCATTCCTGTCAAGTTCAGTCACTTTTTCTGTTGACGTGGATTGCGGAAAAAGTTACAATACCATTATAATTGTTTCGGACTACTAGATTTTGGAGGAAAGAGAATGGAGAAAACGAAGAGTGAGCGGAATGCATATATCTGCGAAAATACCTTGGCTACGGCGTAGGCGCGATCGGCATGGATTTGAGCTATGGATTATTCAATTCATTCCTCAATAATTATTTGACAAATGTTTTGCTTATCGCACCGTTTTACGTTGCGTAGTCGCCTTCTGCGCCCGGATCTGGGATGGTATTAACGATCCGATGATGGGCACGATCGTTGACAATACGCACACGCGCGCGGGCAAATTCCGCCCCTGGATTTTAACAGGCTCGCTTCTGAATGCTGTGGTGCTGTTCTTCCTGTTTACAAACCCCGGCTTTTCTGTATCGGGCAGTGCGGTTAATATCGGCCTTTACGTTTATGTAGCTGTGATGTATGTCCTCTGGGGCATGTCCTATACGATTGTAGATATCCCCTATTGGTCGATGGTGCCCGTATTGACAAGCGACCCGCAGGAGCGCAATCTTGCGGCAACCTTCCCGCGCTTTTTCTCCGGCTTTGGCCAGATCATTATCGTTGTGTTGACCGTGCCAATGCTCAATCTCTTTGGTAAGGGCAACGATGCAATCGGCTTTAGCTATTGGTCGGCCATCTGCGGCGTTTTGCTGGTATTAGGCTGCCTAGTGACCTTTTTCACCACGAAGGAAACCGTCCATCCAAAGCCGGAGCATCAGGAAAAATTCACCTTGAAGCGCGCGTTTCTGACCATCAAAAATAACGATCAGCTCCTCATCTTTATTCTCACCGCGATCTGCTTTAACACCGGCTGGTATTTAACCAATGGCTTAGGCATCTACTATTTTGAATCCGTGTTAGAAAACAGAGATTTATATTCCGTGTTCGGCGCAATTGGCGGCGTTGGCCAGGCGTTGGGCCTGATTCTTTTGCCTGTGCTCTCCAAAAAGTTCACGCGCAACCGTGTCATCAAGGGGGCCATGCTCCTCTCGATCATCGGCTATCTCGGCATGGGGCTATTCGGCCCGGTGCTCAACCAGTTTATCCTGTTTGCCATCTTCGGCATTGTGGGCTGCATGGGGATCGGCTGTATGTTTGTGGCGGAAACGATCATGCTGGCGGATATTGTGGATTATGGCGAATTCAAGCTCGGCTACCGGACGGACTCCATCGTTTTCTCCATGAAAAGCCTGCTGTTGAAAGTGGCCTATTCGATTCAGAGCCTGATTATCGGCGCGGGCTACAGCTTTCGCATTATGACGGCGAGCTTGTCAAGCAGGGTATTTCACAGCCCGCTTCCGCACAGAATGCAATTTGCGTGATGATGTTCCTCATTCCGCCTATTTTCGTTCTTCTTTCGTTGTTTATTTTTTCAAAGAAATATAAACTCAGCAAGGAGCGCATGGAAGAGGTTACAGCATTTATCACGGAAAAACACGAACAGGAACCACGCTTTCGTGATATAGAAGAATAAACGGTACAGAAAGATACAAAACGCCCCTTCTCCTTTTTGGGAGAAGGGCTATATTTTTCTAAATATATAAATAACTAAAGCAATATAGTGAAGAAAAGCAACATCAAATTGTTATTTGTCTATTATACCCATAATTCCTGACCCTTTTTCTGCGTTTTTTCCTATAGATTCTTCCAATAAATCGGTCTATAATGAATTTATTCTGGGTGTGAAGTGGAACGCCCAAGTTTGCTTCAATATGAAGGAGGAAACAATTTTGAAGAAAAGTAAAAAGCTTCTTTCCCTGTTTCTTGCCGCTTTGATGCTGATGAGCTGCTTCGGCGCAATCAGCGCGAGCGCCATGACTAATGAGGAGGCCGAAACGGCCGTTGCGGAATTCAATGCCAACATTCCGGATCATTCTGACGTTTATGCCAGCATGAGCGCAAAGCAGTGGAATTCTACGATGACCGCTCTGGATAAAACGCTCTCCGCAGTGCTTGAGAAGCAGAATTTGAAGGCTACGTTATACAGCGATGCAACCATTAATATGCTGCTTCCAATGCTTGCAGGTCTGATTCCATCCGATACAGTCATGATCGGCGCTAATATGACGCCGGCGAAGCTTTCTAAATATCTGTCTGACAATGGAAAGTATACAAAAGTTGCCGCCTATCTCGGCACAATTTCCAACTGGGATGAGTTTGATGCCGCGCAGGCCGTTTGGGGCGTTACCGCTGGCAATCGTGAAGAATTTGTCACGGCGCTGAGTTGGCTCTGAGCACCAATATTGGCGGTGTGATCTCGCTGGCAGTCGGCGTTGCAAAGGATGCATATAACCGTGTGCTGGTTCCGATTCTAGAATCCCTGCATCAAGGCGCCATGCCGGATTCCAAAACCTTCCAGGCAAATGCAAAAGTAGACGGCAAATTCAAAAATGAATTGTATATGACACAAATCATCAATTACATCTGCGACGCTTGGATGATCTGCTTGCCACGCCAGTCGCCTATGCATGTGAAATCCTGCCGGATCTGACCTATTCCTTCGGACAGGCGATGGCCTATCTCAAAAATGCGTCTGGTATTCTTGGGATGGTTATCGGCGGCATTAAGGACAGCCTTCCGAATGGTCTTTCCGATGTTATCCCCATGGTGACGGATGGCCTTGGCCTGAAGCTTACCATGCCTGAAATTGATGAAAACTATCTAATCACAATGGGCACGGCAGTTGTCGCTGAAAGCGGCCGTGCAACAACCGATAAGGGCACTGCCGCCAGCTATCGCGTAAAAATTGAAGGCAATAATACGATGGTGTTTGCCGCTGTTGCGCAGTATGTGGGCGAAGTCCTGCAAAACCCGGATAATCATGTTGAGATCGGTCGCTTCGTCGTCAGCAAGATCGGCCCGGAATATGAAGATAATTACCTCGAGATCGTTGAAGCCGCTAAGAATGGCACGGCGCTCGATGTGGCGGATTCCTGCCTGAGCTTGGTCGAAGAGTTTGCAACCAATATTGGCGCGCAGGAGGATGTGAACCCGGTTGTCGCATTCTTTGCGAAGATCGTAAAGTTCTTCTCTGATCTGGCGAAGAAGATTATTGCACTCTTCAAATAAGACATCTTCTATTTTTACCTTTTTCACCTCATAAATAAGCCGCCGTATGGTTTCCACTTCCATACGGCGGCTTATTCTTTTTAAAGCATAGGGCACGGTGAAATCCTCCCTTTGCCATGCTCCCTTTTGATACGAAAGTCATATCATAACTCTTGTATCGTTACAATATCGAATGAAAAATAGCATTATAGGTACAAAACGAACTTTATCTGATAATTTTTTATTTATATTTATCAAATTTAAAAAGGCTTTTTCTCTATCCTCGAGGCTTGATAATCGAAAATAAAAATTTTATAATCAATATACAGCCGTAAAGTGGAGCGGTTGTGCAAGACAATTTTTAAGATGGATTAGGGAGGTAATGGAACGACTATGAAAAAAGCCAAAAAGCTTCTTTCCCTGTTTCTTGCCGCTTTGATGCTGATGAGCTGCTTTGGCGCAATCAGCGCGAGCGCCATGACAATGGATGCGGCGGAAGCCGCAGCCGCAGAATTCAATGCAAATATTCCGGATCATTCCGCTGTTTATGCCAACAAGAGCGCAAAGCAGTGGAACACGACGATGAAATCACTGGATATCGCGCTGAGCACCGCACTCTCGGCAGCGAATGTAAAAGCAACCATCTATTCCGACAGCACCACAAGCATGTTGATGACAAAACTCAGCGGTTTGCTTTACAGCGCCCTCGAAGGCGTCGCTGCTCAGGGCGGTTTTGCTGGAATGCTAATTAACGGTATTCTCAAGAACCTCACCCCTGCAAAAGTCGGTGAAGCGATGGAGAAAGACGGTGTTTATCTGGACAGCGCCGCTTATCTGAAATCAGTTGCTTCCTATGACGAGATTGATTCTGCAAAGCTCGTGTGGGGTATTACGCCCGGCGACCGTGAGGCTTTTGTGAACGCTGCCGGCTATGCGCTTTACCCAGTCGGCTATGCAATTAACTTCCTGAGCATCCTCAAGGGCATTTATCCGGATGTTTTGGTTCCGATCATCGAAGCTTTGGGCCAGGGCGCAATGCCGGATGAAGCGAGTTTTAAAGCCGTTATCAATAATGAAAGCATTGCCAAGGGCATGCATGCAATTATCAATCCCATCTGTGATGCGATTGACGACCTGCTTGCAAACCCGCTTAGCTATGCTTGCGGAATCCTTCCCGGCATGGTAAAGGCGCTCAATGGCGCGATGGACACTTTGAGGAACATGAGCCTCATCGGTGACTTTGTGAAGGATATCCTGCCGGAAAGCTTCTCCGGCCTGCTGCCGATGGTAACAGATGCATTGGGCCTGAACCTTACGCTGCCGGAAATTGACGAGCAGTATCTCATCACGATGGGTACCGCCGTCGCAGCAGAGAGTGGCGCGGCAGACGGTTACGCCATGAGGATCGAAGGCAACTCCACGATGGTTTTCGCCGCCGTGGTACAATACCTCCAAGCTGTGCTTCAGGATCAGGGCAATCAAATTGAAATCGGCCGCTTTATTGTTGATAAACTGGATGACAAAACCGGCATGATTATGCGGATAATTATATGGAGATCGTAAACGCCGCATTGAATGGCACGCCTCTTGATGTGGCTGATGCATGCCTGAGCCTCGTTGAGGAAGTCAGCGTTGATTTAGGCGGCGGCGAGGATGTGAATCCGGTTATTGCATTCTTTGCAAAATCGCGGCCTTCTTCTCCAACTTGGCGAAGAAGATTATTGCGCTCTTCAAATAAGCCATCTTCTGTTCTTCATCTTTTTCACCTCATAAATAGCCGCCGTATGGTTTCCACTTCCATGCGGCGGCTTATTCTTTTTGGGGGGCGCTTCACCTTGAATAGAAAAGGGGGGGGCTGCGAAATGAAAAGCATTTTGCAGATCCCCCTAAAACAATCCAAGCCAGGGAAACACTGATCAAATCCTGCCTGCAAGCCGCGCAGCGATTTGAGCCATTTCAAGAAATAACCCAAAAGGTAGCCTCAGCCTGTGCGTCGGCCTTCAGGTCAGGCGTGATTCTCAACCGACGGCTCCCTAAAAGCTTTCCCTTGCTGATTCTTCAGGCGGCATTTCGATTGATTCGCTCGCCTTTTGCAAAAATGATAAAGCGGCGCGAGCTCCTGGAAGCCTTTTTTAAATTCCTCGATGATTCCCGCATCCCGTAGGGGCGCAAGGCTTGGTTCTCCCGGCAGACAAAGGCATCCTTCTGGTTATAATACGTGCGCAGATCCTCCGGCACATTGCCTGGCTTATCCTTTTTATAGCTTTCTCCTCCAAAGGCAAAGCCGGCCCGTTCCGCCTTGCGAACAGCCCGGCGGAAGGCTGCGGGGTCGGCAAGAATCGCATCTCGGTAGGCCTGCATCAGCTGTGGAGTGGTGCAGTAATACCCAACCCCACAGGTGTATCCCTGCGGTGTGATTTCAAACCAGAATGCGGGCGAACACGGAAACTCTTTTTTAGGGCGCACAAAGGTTGCCCACACATGCTCGCGGTAGAGCGTTTTATCCTTGGTGAAGCGCGTATCGCGGCGGATGCGGGAAATCATCCGGCTTGGAATCACGCTAATTTTTCCATCAATTTTTCCATCATATCCGCCAGTGCGGCGCAAATCTGCTGCATTGGAATCAGCACCTGCTCCTTAATGGCGGTTTTTTTCGATTCATAAAACTCCTTGCTGTTTTGAAAGCGGTTCTCCGCTAGCAGCCAGAGCGCATCCGGCGTGATGCCGCGGTAAACCGCCTCTTCCTCCCGCTTTTCAGCCATGTTAAATCACCCCCCTGTTTTTCATCTCCTGCGCAGCGAGCAGTACGCCCATTTTTGCGCTGTGGAAATTGAGCCCGCCCTGCATCCAGGCGGCAAATGGCTCGCGCAGCGGTGCGTCCGCCGACAACTCAATAGACGAACCGAGCGTAAACGCTCCCGCCGCCATGATCACCTTGCTGTCATAGCCAGGCATATCCCATGGCTCCGGTGAGACGAAGGAATCCACCGGGGCCCCTTTTGCATGCCCTGGCAAAAAGCGATGAGCGCCTTTTCCTCCCGCAGGAGCACGGCCTGGATGATATCGTGCCGCGTTTCCCCACAGCGCGGGGTCACGTCATAGCCAAGCCGCTCAAATAAGGCGGCGGTAAAGGCGGCGGTTTTCAGCGCCTCCCCCGTTACATGCGGCGCATGGAACAGGCCCATATAGAGCGGGCGGTTCTGGCCGAGCGTCGCCCCCACTTCACGGCCAAGGCCCGGGGTCGTCATCCGGTAGGAGCAGAGCTCGATCAAATCTGCGCGCCCCGCGATATAGCCGCCCGTCGGCGCAATGCCGCCGCCCGGATTTTTGATGAGCGAACCCGCCATAAGTCTGCGCCCACAGCCGTCGGCTCCATTTTCTGCACATACTCGCCGTAGCAGTTATCCACCATGACAATGCAGTCCGGCGCACGGCGCTTTGCGATCTTTACAATGCGCTCGATCTCCTCCACCGTCAGGGACGGGCGCAGGCTGTACCGCGGGAGCGCTGAATGTACACCATGCGGTGCTTCGGCGTGATGGCCGTCTCCATGCCGTCATAGTCAGGCGTGCCGTCCGGCAGCAGGTCAAGCTGCTCGTAGTTTATGCCAAACTCCTTTAATGAGCCGTTGCCGTCGCCCGTAATGCCGATCACGCCGCGCAGCGTATCATACGGCATGCCGGTAACGCTCAGCATCGTATCGC
>ENA-OQEN01000344-OQEN01000344.1-human-gut-metagenome-genome-assembly--contig:-NODE-344-length-20463-cov-3.979003_pt1 | contig 20463 bp, 27 predicted proteins | sample MGYA00242791_ERZ504627 | MGnify/ENA primary metagenome ERZ504627 (study PRJEB26092, sample SAMD00036316) | human gut metagenome | host: Homo sapiens | study: EMG produced TPA metagenomics assembly of... | reverse complement strand
GTCCAGGCAAGACAGCCACGCCACAGCAGGTGCAATGGTCAGGCAAGACAGCCACGCCCACAGCAGGGTGCAAATGGTCAGGCAAGACAGCCACGCCCACAGCAAAACCGAAACAACGGACAGATAAATCGATAAGACTAGCGATGGTTAAGGGGTGTTAGTTTGAAAAAGTTACTCACAGCATTAAGTGTATATTTTGATTGGTTTTACATACCGAAGATCCATGTGACGGACATTATTGAGATCATTATTCTGTCGTATGTAATTTACCATGTCATGATCTGGTTTAAAAAGACGCGTGCATGGACCTTGTTCAAAGGAATTGTTGTGTTGTTTATCTTTGTCGGACTGGCAACCCTTTTTCGTTTGAATACGATCCTGTGGATATTCCGGAACACGATCAGTGTCGGTATTATTGCGGTGATCATTCTGTTCCAGCCAGAGCTTCGGCGTGCACTGGAAGAACTGGGACGAAAGAAGATCTTTACAGATGTTCTGGCGAGGGATGATAAGAACCTGCATTTGGAACGCGTCAACAATCATACGATCGATGAGCTCGTTGCAGCTTCGATTGATATGGGTAAGGTAAAGACTGGTGCGCTGATTGTTATCGAGCAGGATGTTGCACTTGGAGAATACGAGAATACAGGTATTCTGATTGATGCGGCTTTGACAAGGCAGCTTCTGATCAATATATTTGAGCACAATACCCCATTGCATGATGGTGCGGTAATCATACGGGATAACCGTGTACTTGCAGCAACCTGTTATCTGCCGCTTACGGATCGTATTGATCTGAACAAAGCACTTGGAACGAGACACCGTGCGGCGGTTGGTATCAGTGAAGTGTCTGACAGTATGACGATCGTGGTATCCGAGGAAACCGGAGAAATCTCTATCGCGTATGGTGGAACCCTGTATCGGAATCTGGACGCAATTGAACTTCGAAAGAAATTGACCTCTTTACAGCCGGTTATTCCGGAGCACAGACGTGCGAGACTGCGGAAAGGGGGCAAAAAGAATGGGAAAAAATAAGAAAGAGCTTGGACATATCGGATACAAGATTTCGGCAGTTTTGCTCGCGATTGTTGCCTGGCTTGCGGTGGCAAATATTTCCGACTACCAGACGACACGGCAGATATCCAATATTCCGGTCACTCAGATCAATGGCGATGTGCTTGATGAACTGGATCAGGTGTACGATGTAGTGAGTGGAGATACTGTGGATATCATAGTCAAGGGCAGACGATCTGTGTCGGTACACTTGATAAAGATGATTTTACGGCAATTGCGGATTTGTCCACGATGTCGATTACCAATACCGTATCAATATCTGTGGAGGCAAAAAGCAACACGGTTCAGAGTGAGATCAATATTACTTGCGTGGATAATACGATGAAACTCAATCTGGAAGAGAAGGTGACACAGCAATTTCCAATCAAGGTGGTCACAACTGGAAGTACAAAAAACGGATATGCGGTAAGTGGAACGAGTTCTACGCCGAATATCGTAAAGGTTGAAGGACCGAAGAGCGCGGTCGAGAAGATTACAGAGATCCGGGCATCGGTCGATGTAGACAAGAAATATTCCAGCTTTGAAACAGAGTCGGAGCTTCATATCTATGATGCGTACGGAGAAGAAATTACAAATGATAAGATTACCCTGGACGTTGCATCGGCAAAGGTAGGCGTTGAAATCTATGCAACCAAGTCCGTGCCGATTGAGGTGAACTTGCGTGGAACACCGGGCGATGGCTATGGTGTGGAAGGCGTGGTATATCAGCCACAGAGCGTGGAACTGGTTGGACCGGCGGATGCGCTTGCCAAGATAGAAACCGTAGATGTGGATGATGTGTCCGTGAGTGGAATGACCGAAGATTACCAGACGGATGTAGATATTCGTGATTATCTGCCGGATGGAGTTTCAGTGGTAGATATCCCACCAGAGATTACCGTGAATATCTCGATTACGAAGCTGGAAGATAAGAAGCTGACTGTGACAGAAAACAGCTTTGTGCTTGACAAGCAGGTGGATGGCTATCAGTATGAGGTGACGATCAATAACTTTACGATCACGGCATCTGGATTTGCAGATGTGGTATCGAAGCTGACGTTGGATGATGTTGTTCCAACGATTGACTGTTCCGGACTTCCGGTTGGCAATCATGGAAATGTGACTGTAACTTTGAAGGAGATTGACGGTGTGACGTATACGATGAGTGGTACGGTCAGTGTCAATGTCACAAATGCAGAGAATAAATAAAGGGTGATTGATCCTCCAGACGGAGTATGGAAGAGAAGAAAGAAGCGTGAGAATGTGGAACAGGGAAAGATAGAACAGTTCAAGGAAGCAGTTGCACAGTGTAATTCGATTGTATTCTTTGGCGGTGCAGGTGTGTCGACAGAGAGCGGAATTCCGGATTTCCGAAGCACAGACGGTCTGTATAACCAGAAGTACAAATATCCACCGGAGACGATTGTCAGCCACAGCTTTTATATGCAGCGGACAGAAGAATTTTATGAGTTCTACAAGGACAAGATGCTGTTCCCACAGGCACAGCCGAACGCCGCACACAAGAAGCTTGCAGAGTTAGAACAGGCTGGAAAGCTGAAAGCAGTCATCACACAGAATATCGATGGACTGCATCAGGCGGCAGGCAGCAAAGAAGTGTTAGAGCTGCACGGCTCCGTACACCGGAATTACTGTACGAAATGCAAGAAGTTTTTCCCCCTTTCGTATATCGTAGAATCAAAAGGCATTCCAACGTGCGACGAATGTGGTGCAATTATCAAACCGGACGTTGTTCTGTACGAGGAAGGACTTGACCAGAGTATCCTGACACGCTCGATCAACCATATCGCGAAGGCAGATATGCTGATCATCGGTGGTACATCGTTAGCCGTATATCCGGCGGCAGGACTGATCGATTATTTCCATGGGAAATATCTGGTTGTCATCAATATGGCATCGACACCGCGTGATTCCTATGCGGATATTGTGATCAATGGCAAGATCGGTGAGGTATTGTCACAGATCGAGGTCTGAGACAGGACTTGACAGACAAAAACGATGGTGCTAAAGTACAGTTGTGTCAAAAAGTAAATAAATATTTACTCGGGGCGGGGTGTGATTCCCCACCGGCGGTATAGCCGCGCGCAGTGATGCATGATTTGGTGAGATTCCAAAGCCGACAGTATAGTCTGGATGAGAGAGTAAGGATAGAGTTGCAGGAGAAAAATGGCAGTGCGTGATGCACGATGACAGCCATTTGATTTCGATGAGGATAAGCCCCGGGACATAATGATATGTGACCGGGGCTTAATTTTGGGTGAATAGAACAAAGAAGGTGATAAAGTGGCATACAAACAGGAATATATGGAGCTTGCGATCGAGCTTGCGAAAAAAGGAACCGGCGCGGTCAATCCGAATCCGCTTGTCGGTGCGGTGATCGTGAAGGGCGACCGGATCATCGGACAGGGGTATCATGCAAGATATGGGGATCTGCATGCAGAACGGGCAGCATTTGCAAGTCTTACCGAGGATGCAACAGGCGCGGAAATGTATGTAACGCTGGAGCCATGCTGTCATTATGGCAAACAGCCCCCATGTACGCTTGCCATCGTGGAACACGGCATAAAAAAAGTCTATGTTGGAAGTGATGATCCAAACGACAAGGTGGCTGGAAAAGGCATTGCGTTTCTGCGGGAGCATGGCGTCGAGGTGGAAACCGGCGTGATGAAGGATGCTTGCGATGCGATCAATCCGGTATTCTTCCATTATATAACGACGAAGCTACCGTATGTGGTTATGAAATATGCGATGTCAATGGACGGCAAGATCGCAGCGTACACCGGAAAGAGCCAGTGGATCACCGGGGAAGCAGCGAGACAACATGTGCAGGAGACACGGAACTGGCTGAAGGGAATCATGGTGGGCTGCAATACGGTCTTACAGGATGATCCGGCGTTGACCTGCCGGATTGAAGGAGGAAGGAATCCAGTCCGGATTGTCTGCGATAGTCATCTGCGAATCCCATTGGACTGCCGGTTAGTACAGACGGCGGTGGATGTGCCGACGATCGTGGCAACACTCGATGGTGCATCGGACAAGGCAAAGGAATTGCAACAGGCAAATGTGCAGATACTACAGTGTAAGGAAAAAGATGGACGCATTGATCTGTATGATCTGATGGTGCAGCTTGGTGCACAGGATATCGACGGCATCCTGTTAGAAGGCGGCGGCACGTTAAATGAGCAGGCACTTGCACAGGATATCGTGCAGGAGGTGCAGGTATATATCGCACCGAAGATCATAGGTGGTGCGGAAGCGAAAACCCCGGTGGAAGGCAAAGGCGTACCGGATCCAATGGTGCGTACCGGTTTGCATTTGACCGGATGGAGCAGGTCGGAGACGACATCTTACTTCGATATCGAAAGGAGAAGCGGGAAATATGTTTACAGGAATCATAGAAGAGGTTGGAACGCTTCTTGCCACGCGGAAAGCATCGAAATCGGAAAGCCTTACGATTGAGGCACCATATGTCTTGCAGGATGCGAAGGTTGGAGACAGTATCGCGGTCAATGGCATCTGTCTGACGGCAACTTCGATTTCGGGCAATACATTTACGGCGGATGTCATGGCGGAGACGATGCGGCGGACATCGCTTGGCACACTGCATACCGGAAGTAAAGTCAATCTGGAACGTGCGATGGCGGCAGGTGGACGCTTCGGTGGGCATATCGTATCCGGACATATCGATGGCACTGGAGCGATCGCAAATATGGAACGGGAAGAAAATGCAGTCTGGGTGACAGTTGAGACGACACCACAGATTATGAAATACATCATCGAGAAAGGTTCGATCGCGATTGACGGCATTAGCCTGACGGTCGCGACGGTCAGCACCGACCGGTTTCAGGTATCAATCATTCCGCACACCGGTCAGGAGACGACGCTGCTTACGAAGAAGGCAGGCGATATTGTGAATCTGGAAAACGATGTGATCGGAAAATACGTGGAGCATCTGCTTCATTTCAAAGAGCCGGATAATAAGAAACAAAGCTCGAAGGTTGATATGGGATTTCTTGCAGAGCATGGATTCTTATAGAGAAATTAGCGATAATTACACATAATAGAGTTATGAACAGACAATGATAAACAATTCATAAAATGGAGGAACAACATGGAATTAAACAGCATTGAAGAGGTTGTAGAGGACCTCAAAAAAGGAAAATGTGTTGTGATCATGGACGATGAAAATCGCGAGAATGAGGGCGATGTCATCTGTGCCGCAGAATTTGCAACAACAGAGAACGTGAACTTATGGCAAGCTATGCCAGAGGTCTGATCTGTATGCCAATGGCACCGGAATACACAGATAAGCTGCATCTGCCACAGATGTGTATTACAAATACAGACAATCACTGCACCGCATTTTCCGTATCGGTCGATCATGTGAGTACGACAACTGGTATCTCAGCCTATGAGCGAGGGATTACAGCACGCAAGTTTGTGGAGGACGATGCGAAGCCAGAAGATTTTCGCAGACCGGGACATATGTTCCCACTCGAGGCAAGACCAGGTGGCGTGATCGAGCGTCAGGGACACACCGAGGCAACGGTAGATCTGATGAAGATTGCAGGATTGAAACCGGTTGGTCTTTGCTGTGAGATCATGCGCGACGATGGTATGATGGCAAGACGCGATGACTTGGAGCAGTTTGCAAAGCAGCATGATCTGAAGATCTCTACTGTAGAGAAACTGATCCAGTATCGTAAGGAGCATGAAGTATTTGTCGAGTGCGTGGCAAAGGCAAAGATGCCGACACGTTACGGCGAGTTCATGATTTACGGCTATGTAAATAAATTAAACGGCGAGCACCATGTCGCACTCGTAAAGGGTGACATCACCGATGGCGAACCAGTTCTTTGCCGTGTACATTCCGAGTGTCTGACCGGCGATGCACTTGGTTCTGCACGCTGCGATTGCGGACAGCAGTATGATGCAGCAATGAAGCAGATTGCCAAGGAGGCAGAGGCGTGCTTCTCTACCTGCGTCAGGAAGGCCGTGGAATCGGACTTATCAACAAGATCCGCGCGTACCAGTTGCAGGATCAGGGACTTGACACGGTCGAGGCGAACTTGAAGCTCGGCTTCCCGGAGGATGCCCGTGACTACACGATCGGTACACAGATCCTTGTAGACCTCGGCGTACACAAGATGCGCCTGCTCACAAACAACCCACTCAAGGTATACGCCTTTCCGGCTACAACCTTGAAATCGTCGAGCGTGTGCCAATCGAGATGGAGCCAAGCAAATACGATATGTTCTATTTAAAGACAAAGAAAGAAAAGATGGGACATATTCTCGATAACGTAGATTGATGACATTGATATATAAAAAACTAACAAGGATAAATTTCAGGAAAGACGGTATACCAAACACATAAAAGGTGGTGAATGCCGCCTCTCCGTACAAATATGAGAATGTTTATAGCCACATCCTAAAAGGAAAATGTGTATTGCGATGTTCTTCTATGTATGATTCCAATGCAGACCATTGGAACACGCCAGCACTTAACAAGCAGTGCCGCCATCGAAAAATGGTGGTGCTGCGAGTTTAGTGTCTGCTGCGTGTGGAAGTGAGCGAGAGTGCGTCTGCATGGAACATACATAGGAGAACATTGATAGAAAGAATGTAGAGATGTGGCATAAGAATAAAAATAAGGAGAGAAAGAAAATGAACAAATTAGAAGGAAAATTAGTCGCAGACGGCGCAAAAATCGGAATCGTAGCAGCAAGATTTAACGAATTTATCGTATCCAAATTAGTCGGTGGTGCGATGGACGGTCTGATCCGTCATGACGTGAAGGAAGAGGACGTCACAGTCGCATGGGTACCAGGTGCATTTGAAATCCCAGTTGTCGCAAAGAAGATGGCAAAGTCTGGAAAGTATGACGCGGTAATCTGTCTTGGCGCCGTTATCCGTGGAGCAACAAGCACTATGATTACGTATGTAACGAAGTATCCAAGGGCGTAGCTTCCGTATCACTGGAGACAGAGATTCCGGTATTGTTCGGTGTCGTTACAACCGAGAACATCGAGCAGGCAATCGAGCGTGCAGGTACAAAGGCTGGAAACAAGGGATACGATTGTGCCCTTTCAGCTATTGAGATGATCAACCTCATGAAGCAGATCTAATTACCTGCGATACACCAGAAGTTTAGTTTTAAGTAAGGATAGACGAATATGAAAAAAGAACGTTGTATGTTGTTTTTTGATATTGATGGGACATTGATCACAACCGATGGCAAGCGGACATTTCCGGAGAGTGCGAAGCGTGCGCTGCGCGAGGCAAGGGAGCGAGGACACCTCGTCTACATCAACACCGGGCGCGTCATGGAAAATGTGGATGATTTCATCCGCGAAGTCGGTTTTGATGGATATGTCTGCGGTTGCGGAACATATATTGTGTCTGAGGGAGAAGTGATGCTGCATCACCGTATCCCGCAGGAAGCTGCCGCGAGATCGCGTATAAGTGCCGGGAATGTCACATGATGGCAATCTTTGAACACACGGATCATACCGGTTATGATAGCGCACTGGCTGGCGAGGACGCCGGGTATCAGGAGATTCTGCACTATTTCAAATCCATGGGGCGCCATATGATTGATAACATTGAAGATCCGGAATTTTGCTTTGACAAGTTTGCCTGCTGGTATGAGGAAGGCAACCCGAAGCTGCAGGAATTTATTGATTATATGTCTGAAGATTTTACCTGTATTCAGCGTGAGGGCAATTTCTTAGAGGTTGTGCCACACGGGTTTTCCAAGGCGACTGGTATCCGGTTTTTGATGGAGAAATATGATATTCCGCTTGAACGCATTTATGCGTTTGGGGATAGCAATAACGACCTCGATATGTTACGATATGTACAAAACAGTATTGCGATGGGCGTCTGCACAGAGGAAGTGGCTGAGGCTGCTTCGTACTGTACGGATACGGTAGAACAGGATGGCATCGAGAAAGCCATGCGGTCATTTGGATGATAGAGTAAGCCATGAATGAACGACGTTTTCGACAACTGAATATATTGACGATCATTGCCGTAGCGGTCGGGATAGGGATGATGCTCTTTTTTGCATTTGTCGTATCGGACGGTGGCAATCAGAAGATTTCCTTCCGCACGCCAAAGAAGCTTGATGATACATGGGTGTTGTACCGGCAGGGCGAATCGGATGAACAGATCATAGATCTGCCGACGAAGCTCAAGGCGAAAAAAGGCGAGACCATCACGATCACACATCAGATGCCGGAGGATGCCGGCGAGGACAGCGCGATCTGTTTTTACACAGAGTTTCAGAACGTGATCGTTTCCATCGGTGATCGTCGTGTCTATGAAAGCGGTGTGCTGGCAGATAACAAGATGACGAAAACTGCTGTGCCCGGATATCACGTGGTAGATATTGACGCGAGAGCCGGGGAGACAGTAACGATCCAGCTTGCCTCGGCATATGGCAGATACAGTGCAGAATACCGGGGATTTATTATGGCTCGCGTGGAGATATTGTATCGTGGCTCATACGGAGAAATGGTATTCCGTTTGTTGTGTCACTGATGATCCTAGTGCTTACGATCCTGCTTGGCGTGTCACTGTTATTTATGACAAATGAAAACATCAACAAGCAGAAGGCAGCGTATGGATTGGGTTTATTGTCTTTGCGGCAGCTTGGATTTTCTTTGGAAATACGATGATGCAGCTGCTGACGAAGAATCAGTCGCAACGTACATGGCGAGCCAGATTTTCCTGCTTTTGATGCCGCTGTTATATTTTATGTATTTGCGAAGCTTCGCGATGAAGCGGCGCTATGCGAAGATCTTTGAGATTTTGATTTATGTTTATGCGGTGAATTTCCTGACTGGAATCGTATTTCAGTTAGTGGGTGTCTGCGATTTTGCAAGCTATATGTCTTCACGAAGATTCTGATCATGGTTGGCTTGCTGTTGCTATGTCTGATTATGTATTTAGCGGCAGACACATATGCAGATAAGAGCATTTACAGCAATTTTTGGGCGAATGTGATACTGACCGGATCGTGTCTGGTGGAATTCATCCTGCATTTCTTACGGTTTTACAAGAGTTATCAGGGCGTTGTCCTGCAGATCGGATTGTTTGTATTTGCGGTGCTGTTGATGATTTCTATCGAGAAAACGGTGATTCAGGAAATGAATGCGGAGCGTGATGCAGCGCTGAGCAGTGTCGGACATGAGAAGTCGCAGGCGGTGCGCACGATCAATACCGCACTGATTTATCGGGCGTTAAATACTGCGATTACAGATTTGAAGACACATGATCAGTCGAACAGCCGCCTGATTTACGATACCTCGATGTTTATGCAACACAATATGGATGCAGTTTATAAACAGGGACTTGTTTCCTTTGATACAGAGCTTTCGTATATCCGCGCATATCTTGGTATGCAGAAACGGATTCATCCGGGACTTGAGGTGCTTGTGGAAGACAAGGTGACAGAGTTCAAGGTACCATACAATACGATTGAACCGCTTGTGGAAAATGCAGTCGAGGCGGCTGTGGAAACGAAGCAGGATGGAAAGGTTGTTGTGCGAAGCTATGAGCGGCTGGACTGTTTCGCAATCCAGATTGTTGACAATGGAAATGGTGTTTCACCAGTAAAGAAATTCCGGGCAAAGCAGGATTTCCGGGGACTGCAAAAGCTGTTGAAATCGTCGGTGGGTGCTTTGATTGAAGTGCGCACAAAACCGGATAAGGGTACGATATTGACTGTGAAGATCCCAAAACAGGGATATGTAATAAAGGAGTAAGAAGATGACATTTTCGGAACAGATCGTGTATGGCTGGTTTAAGCATCCAAATATAAAGATATGATAGAGTTACCGCGCAGGCGATTTGTTGCGTATGTGATCGCTATGATGCTTGTCTTGGCGATTGTCAGCTACGTCGTTCCGACGGCTTCGATCATCTCTGGATTTGGCGGATTTGAGAAGCTTTTCACACAGAGTCTTGGAGAAGTAAATTATACGGACGATACGCTTTCGGTGTCCAATAATTTTGATATGCATATCAACGCCGCGAATTTCTTAGTGGATACGTCACAGGAGACGGTGCAGAACGAAAGCCTCAAAAAGCAGGGCATGTTTCTTGCGGTTGGAAGCAAGACCGTGCGGATCAGCATGGTACTAGGTTCAAGGTGACAGATTACGGGGTATATTATCTGTCTGATTATTTGCAGGATGGGTTTAACAATGACAGTCTTGTTGCGATGATTCCGTCGATCTACGCGGTACTTTTCGTGACACTGCTTGGAACGATGCTCAGTTATTTTGTAAAATACGCAGTGGTTGCGCTGCTCTTTTCTATCCTTGTGAACAGCATGAATCATCAGTTTCATTTGAACTTACAATTCGGACAGGTGTTTGCGCTTTGTTTCTATGGACAGTCGTTTGCAATGATCCTGTCGAATTTCAATCAGGCAATCGGTCTTTTGCCAACGCTGCTTGTATCGATCGTTGGAATTTTCGTGACTGTTCATATGATTACCGTGAGTGTTGCGCTTATGAAAAACGAGCGGGAATTGTAGCAGAAAAGGATTTCAGTTTGTAAATCAAAATTTGATATAACATACACTTATAGTCGGATATAAAAACCTTGTATTTTTCAGAATTGCCTTATAGCTATATAATAGGGGCATGAAAGAAATTGATCGAGGTGAGAACGATGAGACAGATTTTATGTTATGGAGATTCGAATACATATGGATTAGTACCGAAGGAAAACGCACGGTATCCATGGGGAATCCGTTGGACAAGCCGTTTGAATGAGAAGCTTGGACTTCAGCAGTACCGCGTGATTGAGGAAGGACTGTGCGGACGGACGACCGTCTTTGATGATCCGTTCCGAGACCATCGAAATGGCGCAAAATTTGTCAATGCTGTGTTGGAGACACACGGGGCATCGGATCTTATCATCCTGATGCTTGGAACCAATGATTGCAAGACCGCATATAAGACGACACCACAGTTGATTGGAAAGGGTGTGGAGACGGTGATCGCGAAGATCCGAAGCTTTGCTCCGGATAGCAAGATCCTGCTTGTGTCACCGATCCATCTGGGCGAGAAGGTCTGGGAGAAATCCTATGATCCGGAGTTTTCCAGAGAGTCGGTCGATGTATCGAAGGGGCTTGCCGATGTCTATGCGGAGATCGCGAGAAATGAACATCTGTATTTCTTAGATGCATCCGATGTGGCTGCACCGAGTGACACCGATCAGGAGCATCTGAATGAGGAAGGGCACGCGAAGCTCGCGGAAGCAATCTACGAGAAGGTGGATGATATATTCGCGGAGGCTGCGTAGATTTCTTCGCAGAATAATATAATTTAGTACGAATATAAGAAGCCGGTAAGAGACTATATGAAATAGTTTCTTACCGGCTTCTGTGTTAACTACAGATACCCATATTTCTTCCGCTGTGAGAACACGAAGAAGAGCGTCATGCACAAGGTGATTGCTTCCGCTACAATGATCGCGCCCCAGATACCGTCTAATCCGAGGATTAGTGGCAGCAGCATGACGGCGGATAACTGGAACACAAGTGTCCGCAGGAATGAAATCAACGCAGAAATCAAGCCATTGTTTAACGCCGTGAAGAAGGACGAACCATAAATGTTAAATCCGTTGATCAGGTAGGTAAACGAATAGATCAGGAATCCGTGTTTGGTTAGTGCAAACAGTTCTGCATCATATCCAACGAAGATTTTCGTCAGAGGTCCTGCAATCGCATGTGCCAGCAGGACAAGCAGGATACCCCAGATGGCAATCAGACTGGTACTTTTTTTGAACATATTCTTAAGCTCATCCCGGTTCCTGGCACCGTAGTGGTAGCTGACAATCGGTGCACTGCCGACCGAATATCCAAGGAAGATCGATATGAATATGAAGTTTACATACATGATCGCGCCGTAGGCAGCCACACCATTTTCACCTGCGTATTTCATAAGCTGCAGGTTGTAGAGCGAGTTCACGAGAGAGGAAGAGAGGTTTGTCATAAGCTCCGAAGAACCGTTTGTACATGTCTTCAATAACACCGCTCCGTCAAATTTTGTCTTTCCAAGTTTCAGCAGACTGGAATTCTTCCGTGCAAAATAGAAGATCGGGAAGAATCCACCGATGCATTCTCCGGTTACCGTCGCAATCGCGGCGCCCGGCAATCCCCATCCCAAGACTGCGATAAACAGATAATCTAACACCATATTTGTCACACCAGCGATGATGATAACGCCAAGTCCCAGCTTCGGTTTCTCTGCGGTAACGAAGAAGCTCTGGAATACGTTTTGCAGCATAAAGGCTGGCATGGAGATAAAACAGATTCTTCCATATAGCACGCAATTATCCAGCAGTGCGCCTTCTGCACCAAGCAAGGATGCAACCGGACGGACTAACAGCATTCCGCAGAGACTGAAGATGACACCGCCGATGAAAGTCACATAGACAAGCAGCGAGAAATATTCGTTTGCTTTCTTATGTTCGCCTTCGCCGAGTGTCTTTGCCACGATCGCGCTACCACCGGTACCGACCATGAAGCCGAGTGCGGACACACCCATCATGAGAGGCATAACCAGATTGACTGCAGCGAATGCTGTCTTGCCGACATAGTTCGATACGAACAGCCCATCGACGATACCGTAGATGGAAGTGAAGATCATCATGATGATGGACGGCAGGACGAAGCGCAGCAGCTTCTTATAAGTAAAATGTTCGGATAATTGTATCTTCATGTTGTAATTCCTCCAATTTTGTTATAGCTTCTGGATTCCTTCGCGCAGGGCTGCGAGATACTGTGCGTGGAAATGCAGAATCGTTTTGTATTCTTTTTCTGTCAGTTTTGGGAATGCTTCGTTCTCAATCTCTACCATCGGGAAGATCGTACGGCGCACGAGCTGCAATCCCTGTTCGGTCAGATAGATGTGCATGCTCCGTCCCTTTCCGGACGCGAGTGTCAGATATTCCTTCTTCTGTAATGACCGGATTGCTGAGTTGACGGTCTGCTTCGGGATGAAGGTTGTGCGGCAGATGTCACTTTGCTTACAGCCATCCCCCAGCTCGCAGATTGCGTACAGGGTGTCGAACTCGCTGTTCGAGAGACCAAGCCGCATCGCTGCGTCGTGTAGATGATGTTATATTCTTTGTAGATGTGGTTGAATGCAACCAGCTTGTCACTCATATATGGTTGTTCTTCTTCGTGTTTTTCTTTCATAGAGGCTCCTCTCACAATTCGACAAAATATGTCTGATTTCGTACTCAAGTAAGTCGAAAACATACTTAGTATAGTCTGATTTCGGACTTATGTCAAGAGGAAGATGGATGTAAATTATTTGTAATTATGCAAGGAAAACATGGCAAGATACATTGCTATTTTACAGGGATTGAAGTATACTTAGGGGCGAAAATAAATATGTATAAAATATTATAGAACGAAAAGTATAGACAAGGGGAACAGGACAGGAGTAAAAAGATGCTGACACAATTTTCAAGAACTGAGCTGCTGCTTGGAAAAGAAGCGATGGAGAAATTACAGAATTCCCGTGTCGCCGTATTCGGAATCGGTGGTGTAGGTGGTTATGTCTGTGAGGCGCTGGCACGAAGCGGCGTTGGAGCCTTTGATCTGATCGATGATGATAAGGTGTGTCTGACGAATCTGAACCGTCAGATTATTGCGACCTATAAGACAATCGGAAAATATAAAACGGACGTTATGAAGGAACGGATCTTGGATATCAATCCGAAAGCGGATGTACGTGTGCACAAATGTTTCTTCCTGCCGGAAAATGCCGATGAGTTTCCGTATGAAGACTATGACTACATGGTTGATGCAGTGGATACGGTAACTGCAAAAATCTCTCTCGTGATGAAAGCACAGGAGAAACACATTCCGATCATCAGCAGTATGGGCGCCGGCAATAAATTAGATGGCAGTCAGTTCAAGGTGGCAGATATCTATAAGACGAAGGTCTGTCCGCTTGCGAAGGTCATGCGGCGGGAACTTAAGAAGCGCGGAGTGAAGAAATTAAAGGTTGTGTATTCGGAGGAACCGTCGATTCGTCCGATCGAGGATATGTCGATCAGTTGCCGGACGCGCTGTGTATGTCCGCCGGGTGCGAAACACAAATGCACCGAGCGGAGAGATATTCCGGGCAGTGTCGCATTTGTTCCATCGGTGGCAGGTCTGATCATTGCCGGTGAGGTTGTGAAGGATCTGGTGAAGGACGTACCGAGGACAGCAGAAGAACCGACAACATAAATACGGGCGTAGGCAAAATAAAATATAGTAACTCGTGTAATTGGTATGCATGTGATGGAACAGGAGGCAGAAACAATGACATTAGAGAAGCATGTGATTGATACAGTGAAGGAATGGCAGACGAAGATCGGCACGGATGATGCAGGCGTGCGCCTCTATTATCCGAAGGTGTCGATGTGCGGATATCTGAAGCTTCCAGTGGAGGAGGATTCCGAGAAGATCTGTCAGGAGGCAGAGGCATATTTCGAGAAAAGTGTACCAGAACTTGGACACGTGACAGTGACCGAGAAAGCAGACCGGTTCTGCGTGTTTGTCAGTCCGGAGGGCTGTGATTATATTAACCTTGAGATTCCTGTTTCGGATTTTTTAGAGGGATTTCTGAAGGTGCTTAAGACGCAGGATATGCAGCAGGTACGGGCGTATTTTCAGGCATTTGCGAAAGCACATGGCACGACGGTCTGTGAGGAGGACGATGAGGAGGATCTCGGAACGGTGCTCTCTTTTGCGGATAAGGATGTGGAGCCTTATCTGTACTGTGTGACAGACGATCAGTTTGGAATTACCTATCACCGGTTTACGAAGGATGATTTCGATACGATTTAAAAAAGTCTTAAACAAAAGCGGAGTTTAATAAAAAAGATACAATTTGGATACAACCATGATTTAAAATAGAAAAGGAGTTTTCCCATGAACGAACAAACGAAAGCGAGAATCAAGGAGTTACAGAAAGAAAAAGATGTTGTGATCTTAGCGCATTATTATGTGGATGGTGAAGTGCAGGAAATCGCAGATTATGTCGGCGATTCGTACTATCTGGCGAAGGTTGCAACGACAGTGGAACAACAGAATATTTTGTTTTGCGGCGTCTCCTTTATGGGTGAGAGTGCGAAGCTCCTGAATGCGAAGAAGCATGTCTATATGGCAGATGATGGAGCGGATTGCCCGATGGCACATATGGCGGAAGTGGAGAAGATCGAGGAAGTGCGGAAGGAATATCCGGATGTGGCAGTTGTCTGCTATGTAAATTCAACAGCAGAATTAAAGGCACATTCCGATGTCTGCGTGACATCATCCAATGCACTGAAGATCGTCAAGGCATTGCCGAACAAGGACATCTATTTTATTCCGGATTACAATCTGGCACATTTTATAGCGGAGCAGGTACCGGAGAAGCATTTTATCTTCAACGATGGATTCTGCCATGTACATAAGAGTATTCACAGTGAAGATGTGAAGAAGGCAAAGGAACTGCATCCGGACGCACTTGTTCTGGCACATCCGGAGTGTACAAGTGACACGCTGGCACTGGCGGACTTCATCGGAAGTACGTCCAGATCATTGATTACGCAACCGCATCGGACAGCAAGAAGTTCCTGATCTGCACCGAGATGGGTGTGTTCTATGAGTTGATGCAGAAGAACCCGGACAAGAAATTCTTCTCTGTCGGACACAGACAGTTCTGCCCGAACATGAAGAAGGTCAGTCTGGACAAAGTACTTGAGAGGCTCGAAGATCTGAAGGATGAAGTGATCCTTCCAGAGGAAATGTGTGAGCAGGCGAAGAAACCGCTCGACGAGATGCTTCGTCTGGCACAGTAGCAGGACTGGTGCGTTAGTGGGTGCATCAAACCGATCAGGCGGGATCAGGTAAGTTGGCAGATGTATGAAACCACCGAACGAGGAGTATGAGATGAAACGGATTTTAATTGTGGAAGATGATATGGCGCTGGCGCAGGAATTGCAGTATCTGCTGATTTCGAATCAGTATGATGCGCGGCGCGTCGAAGAATTCACCGATGTAGCTGGACAGATTCTTGCTTCGCAGGCAGATATGGTTTTGCTGGATATTAACCTTCCAGAAGTAGATGGACAGAGTGTGTTGCGGGAACTGCGCAAGACATCGGATATTCCGGTCATTATGGTGACAAGCAAAAACACAGAGATGGACGAAGTGATCTCGATGAGCTTCGGTGCGGATGATTTTATTGCGAAGCCATACAATCCTTCTATTTTGCTTCTGCATATCGAGGCGGTATTCAAGCGGCTTGGAAAGATGGACGCAGACAAGGGACTTACCTATAAAAATATGACGCTTGACACGGCACGTGGAGTTCTGATGGTCGGGGATAACAGCGTGGAGCTTACGAAAAATGAAGCGGGTATTTTATCCTATCTGCTGAAGCATCAGAATACGATCGTGACGCGCGATGAACTGATCAGTTATCTGTGGGATTCGGAGGCATTTGTCGATGATAACACGCTGACGGTCAATATGAACCGTGTCAGAAAGAAGCTTGCTGATCTCGGCGTGGAGGATATAATCCGGACAAAACGAGGACAGGGTACATTCTGGCATGACAGTTCGAAGTTATCTAAAAGACAGAATCAGCTTTGTTGCAGCGACAGTGTTTATCATGGTCGTATTAAGGCTGTTAGGATTTGCCTGCAAGACGCGGATGGATTTCATCTGGGTGATGGAGGGCATCATTTTTGTGACGGCATTGTGCGTGTGTCTGGCGGACTATCGCAAGCGCAGGCATTTTTATCGGGAATTGCTGGGAATCTTAGAAGGGCTTGACCAGAAATACCTGATTACGGAGATGACGGTACAGCCGGATTTCGAGGAAGGTAAGATCTGGATGGATGTTCTGTATGACACCGGGAAATCCATGCGGGACAAGCTGAACGAAACAGAAGATTCGCTGCGGGATTTTAAGGAATATCTGGAGCTTTGGATTCACGAGATCAAGATTCCAATTGCCGCTTTAAACCTGATGAATTATAACGGCAGTCAGGATTTGAAGAAGCAGAAGGCACAGCTTGCACGGATTAACAGCTTTGTGGAGCAGATTTTATTTTATGCGCGTGCAGATGCGGCAGAAAAGGATTATCTGCTTACCGCGTGTGATCTGGATGTGACGATCAATAAAGTACTGCAGCAGCAGAAGGATCTGCTGATTGGAAATAAAATACGAATCGAGAAAAACGATACAGCCCATTCGGTTGTCACGGATTCCAAATGGCTCACATTTATGCTTGGGCAGATCGTGAACAACAGTATCAAATACCGGGATGCTGCAAAACAGCCGTGTATTTCTTTTGCAGTAGAGGAGATGGCAGATAAGACTGTTCTAAAGATCCGCGATAATGGTATCGGGATTCCGGAACAGGATATCGACCGGGTATTTGACAAGACCTTTACTGGGGAGAATGGACGCAAAGGAAATGCTTCTACTGGAATGGGTTTGTATATATGTAAACAGCTTTGTAATAAGCTCGGACATGCGATTACGATTGCGTCCGTGTACGGGGAATACACCGAGGTGGAGATCGCCTTCGGCAAAGAGACTTTCTTGACGAAAGAGTAATTTATAACCTTACAAAAATGTAAGGTTATTGTCATGAACTACGATGGATAGAAAGCATGAGAGAATGTATGATGCAGGCAGGATAGATGCCTGAGATGCTAATTTAGAAGAAAGGCACAGTCTGGTACTGTGGCGAGGATTTGGAACATGGCTTATCATGAATCCATGTATTTTTTAGTATTTTTACCGGTGGTTCTCATCGGATATCAGCTTGCACCAAAGCGGGTGCGCTTTGGTGTGCTGCTCTTTTTTAGTTATTGTTTCTATTTTTTATTCAGCCACAGATTAATTGTATATTTGCTTGGCGCAACTACAATCACCTATCTGGCAGGACGGCTGGTTGCGACTGGTGAGAAAAAACGCAGAAAAGCAATTCTGATCGTGGGTGTCTGGCTGTTGCTTGGCATGCTGCTTGTGATGAAGTACAGCGGATTTTTTGCGGAGAATCTGAATGCACTTTTCGGGACGATGAACTTTGGATTCCGGTTTCCGGTGCGGCGGTTCCTGCTACCACTTGGCATCTCGTTTTACACGCTTTCTGCGATCGGTTACATGGCGGATGTGTATTGGAAGAAGATTGAACCGGAGAAAAACATTGCGAAGCTTGCACTCTTTTTAAGCTTTTTCCCAATCATCATGGAAGGCCCGATCTGTATGTACAGCGATACTGCAGAGACGCTTGTGAAGGGCGAGGATATCTGGAGTGAAAACCTTATCCGCGGCTATATGCGGATTGGCTGGGGACTGTTGAAGAAGGTCGTAATCGCAGACCGCCTGTATGTCGTTGTGCAGACGCTGTTTGATGGGTATGCGTCCTACCACGGCGTGATGATCGTCGTTGCGGCAGTGTCCTATACAGTGCAGCTTTATATGGAATTTTCTGGCTGCATGGATATCGTGATCGGAAGTGCGGAATGTTTTGGCGTGACATTGCCGGAGAATTTCGCGCAGCCGTTCGTATCGAAGAATGCATCTGAGTTTTGGCGCAGATGGCATATCTCACTTGGCAGATGGTTCAAGACATATATTTTCTACCCGGTTTCCATGTCGAAGCTTACCAGAAAATGGAACGGTTTGCGAAGAAACATACAAGCAAATACATAAAGCTGATGGTTGCGTCGGCAATCGCATTATTCCCGGTGTGGGTGTGCAACGGACTGTGGCATGGTGCGAACTGGAGCTACCTGTTCTATGGCATGTATTACTTCGTCGTAATTATGATTGAGCTGATGTTAGAACCAGCGGTGAAGAAGCTTTGCGCGGCATGGAAAATCGCAGAAGACGCGGCATGGTGGAATGTCCTTCGGATCTTGAAAACATGGGTAATTATTTTTACCGGAGAACTGTTTTTCCGGGCGGATACACTTGGCATTGGCATGCACATGTTCCGGTCGCTGTTCCATGATTTTTCGATACAGAAGCTTTGGATGGTACGTTGCTTACGCTTGGACTTGGCAGAGTGGAGATCGGAATTATTTTAGTCTCTCTGTTGATTGTCGGCGTAGTAAATCATTTCCGTGAGCAGCAGATTGATGTGCGCGGTGTGATCTTACAGAAGCGGTTGCCAGTGCGCTGGCTCGTGTATCTTGCGCTCATCTTTGTCGTACTTATATTCGGTGCGTATGGACCGGGATATCAGGAGGTGGATCTGATCTATGCAGGCTTCTGAGAAACAAAAAAATAAAAAGAAAAAACCTGTTAATACGGAAATTGCGAATACGAAAAACGTCAGACATGGAATCTGGCTCCGGGTAATTTCATTTGCAGTCGTTGTCATTTTACTTTTAATAGCATCCGGAAAGCTGTGCGATCCAATCCGGCTAGGCTTGCAGGATTCGGTTTCCGAGCGGGAACGGTATCTGCTGCATCTGCTGTCGGAACCAGAGGAAATGGTTGATGTGGCAATCCTCGGTGACAGCGAAAGCTATACGTTGGTATCGACGTATCAGTTGTGGAAGGAGGCAGGCATTGCATCGTATATCGGCGGACAGTCCGGTCAATGGATCGGGGAAGTTATTTTTCGCTGAAGAAGATTCTCAAGCGGCAGTCTCCCAAGGTTTTGATCTTAGAGACGAATGAATTTTTCTCCAGAGGAGATGCGAGTGTGATAAAGGATGCGGCGAAATCCGCGCAGGAGTTTGCACGGCAGATGTTTCCGATCCTCAAATATCACCGTTTCTGGAAGATGGAACCAGCCGATCCGAAATTGCAGACGACGATTTTCAATGGATTTGAATTGCGTGCAGCGGTGGCGCCGTATACGGGTGGTGGCTACATGCATACAACCGACGATAGAACACCGGTGACTTTTATCACAAGGTATTATCTGGATAAGATCAAGCGTTTGTGTGATGCACATGGAACGAAGCTGTTGTTTGTGACAGCCCCTTCCCCGGTCAATCATACGATGCAGCGGCACAATGAGGTGCAGGCACTTGCAGATGCGCTTGCTGTTCCATACCTTGATCTGAATCTGAATACCGAGGAGCTTGGAATCGACTGGAATCTGGATACCCTCGATGGTGGCGATCATTTAAACTATACCGGTTGTCAGAAAGCTACGGCATATCTGCAGCGGTATATGCAGACGCATTATACGTTGCCGGATCGCCGGGATGATGTACGGTACGAGGCGTGGAACAAGCAGGCGGAAGAATTGAAAAACTGCTTCCACAACCTTAAAGAAATCTTAAACCGATTGCTTGGTTTATCTTAATATTTAAGTTGCTATACTAATGTAACAGAACAAAGAAATGCGGCGG